>JGI26088J50261_1001850_pt1 | contig 11095 bp, 15 predicted proteins | sample SaaInl1SG_22_DNA_FD_50261 | JGI IMG/M metagenome (IMG submission 50261)
CACTTTTTCCCGTCCTCATACGTTCAAATCATTGGCCTCGCATTGATTTCCGCAAGTATCGCAACGTTATGGCCAACGTACTATTTACAAAAAAACCAGCCATCGACTCTTCTCAAGATATTTTCAAATGAACGTTAAACGATTCTTAAAAACTATTGCCGTTATCGTCTCTGTCTTAACTTCACATTATGGACGAGGCTTCGAGGGCCTAGATGACGCAGATGAGCAATTCGCGCAACCCAAACCAAATTCTAAGTTTGAGTTCCCGAGAGACTATGGTGCACATCCTGATTATCGAATTGAGTGGTGGTATCTGACCGCGAACTTAAACGATGTTGATGGACACGAGTACGGACTTCAATGGACTTTGTTTCGCACCGCGCTCAGACCGTTTGATTCCACTGGCTGGGCATCACCTCAAATCTGGTTTGCTCATGCAGCGATTACGACCAGCGATTATCATTTATCAACTGAACGCTATGCGCGAGGTGGTATTGGTCAGGCAGGGGTTGAATATGCTCCTTTCAATGCTTGGATTGATGAATGGTCAATGAAAGGGGCTGATTTAGATTCTTTAACCGTGAATGCTGGTGGGCCAACATTTCACTATCAAATGGATCTCAAAGCTCAAGGTCCTCTAATATTTCACGGGGAAAATGGATTTTCGCTTAAATCACCGACCGGCCAAGCAAGCTATTACTACTCACAACCCTTTTACCAAATTGAGGGAATCATTGATCTACAAGATGGACCGGTAGAGGTAAGTGGCGAAGCTTGGATGGACAGAGAGTGGTCATCGCAGTTATTGAGTAATGACCAGACTGGTTGGGACTGGTTCTCTTTATCCTTTGATTCAGGCGCTAAACTGATGGGCTTCCAGTTGCGTAACAACTCCGGCGAGGGCTTCAGTGCTGCCACCTGGATCGAAGCTGATGGCCGATCAGAGTCATTTGGCCCAGGGCAATTTTTTGCCGAACCCGAGCTTATCTCTCAAGTCACTGATCGAGAAATACCGACTCAATGGCACGTGAAATTACCGGCAAAGTCCGTCGACATTAAAGTCAAAGCACTAAATCCAAATGCATGGATGGATGTCTCAATACCATATTGGGAAGGACCCATTCAGATCACTGGAACGCATCCAGGACGTGGGTATTTGGAGATGACTGGATACGAGTAACAAGTTTGAACATTATCATNATCCGTATCGGATCCCCTTACCAGCAAACAAAAGTCGTTCCTTCCCTAGANAATTTCCTTCAAGTAGTAATTTATCACTCCGTGTATTGTTCGAATCTAGTAATCCATCACATGGACTTACTNAATTCCTCTCCGAACTAATGGAACAAAAATCGATAACACCAGACAATCTGTGCATTAAGTGGCCATGACGAAACTTGCAAGATCGTACAAATTCGATTTTTTTACAAATAGTCCCCATCTGGGAGGGCAGATGGAAGGTGATACGTTGGGTTACCAATGAGTTGCACAATACCTGGGTCAATTTGTTCTAGTAGATCGGGGGAATAGGCTATCCACTCATCTGCAATTTCGGAACCCCGGTGTTGTTGCGCACCAAGCTTGGAAGTTATCGCCCAATAAAGATATTCGGTTACCATTGTAGCGTAATCAGAAGTAGGATCATCGTAAGTGAACCAAGCATCTGCAGGGTACTCGCTCGGTGGTGTCAGAAATTGACCGCCTCGAGCTTGGTCCATCAGATTTGCGACAGTGCTGCCGACAAACTCTCCGAACGCTTGAGGGTAGACGAGAGCGTAACCCTTCTCGGTAATCATATGCAGAATCTCTTCCAAAGATGCGTCAAACATTTCTTGTTGAGGATTCAAGTGCCAGGCTGGATTGGTTTCACNATTACCTAGATCTTGTATAGAAATTGTTTCGGGATCTGCGGCGAAGGTNAGCTGGTCAAAATCTGATCGTTGTGACCACATTAAAAGCCGATGCCCAGTGTTGACAAGACTTTTGACAACCCCCTCATTATCAACAAAACCGTCTTCATCATTGTCTAAGTATTCCGCCATGACATTTGCAGCATGAGAAAGTTTTTCAGGAGAAACNTCTGGCGCAGCATAGATTGGAATCCCAAACACGGATACTTTGCGACTAAAGAATTCCAGNCCATTATCNGTGTGACTTTGCCCTGCAAAGTCCACTGCCACGGTTGTGTCGAGTTGATCTGCATTGAAACCTGCAGAATTAAAAAACTGCTTTACCAAATCGGTCGTGAATCCAGACTCAACCCCACCCAATATCTCGGCAATCATCTCGTTAGAGACTCGTCCGTTGTCACAAGCTACAAAAATCGTCTCTGGTGACGAGGCATTGGCTAAGATCCACTGTTTTGCTTCGGAAGCAGACACGCCGAATCGTGACAGATGCTGACTAATTGGCAGTACGGACATTCTAAAACTCCTTCTAGATAGGAGTTAGAGTAGCCCAAAAATTAGCAAAACAGCAAAACAGCCATAATCATTGAAAATAGCCCTCGGGCTCAGTAATCGCTTTGTCAGTCTTCGGATTAGCTTCTCTCTTGACACCGATATTTTCGAGGTAGCCTCCAACATGCACAGCACTCGATTTAACCACACCCATGTCGTAACGGAGACTTTTCATACTTGGTCTGCCCATACCGTCACCAGACCAATCAAAGATGCTAGTCCGATCGAATTGACGAACCATTGAAAGACTCATGATTCACGAATATCCATTACCAACTCCTGTTTAAAATATAGAGTGATTATNGCAATGAATTGTGGAANAGGATTGGGGGAATGTGGCAAAGAGCTGGGCTTTGATTACGTTTCAGTCATATCGTTTCGTTAACAATTGCTTGATTATGTGGTTTATTTATTTTTTTTCGGAAGTAAGTTATGAATGCAATAAGTGTAAAGGCTTTGATTCTGTTGGTCATCCTATCAGTGTTAGTTGGTTGTGCGGGCAGCGAGCCTAAGATGAGCAGCTGGTTAGGTGTGCCTCAAGATGAGATCGTAAACCAACTTGGCGATCCAGATAGAAGCTGGACCGATCAGTCTGGACGCATACTAATTTGGATTAGATATGTTAACGGAACGCCTANTTGCCAAGATCGCTTTACCCTGAATCAAAACAAGATCGTGACTTATTTTTCTGACTGTGGGATGTGGGGTGGATTTAACGGACCGGTTTATGTCACGACCGAGTGATCATGCGATTTTTCTTGAATCTTGAGAAGCAGGCTGAGATATGACTGATATTCCAGAACAGCAGTCGGCACCTAGACCAGTAGGTCTAGCGGTTTTAATNGGCTTGATCTCTGGGGCTATTTCCCATGAGCTCTTCTGGATCTTTGCGCCAGCCTACCAATGGGTTTCGGTCTTTGGCTTAGTACCGGGATTCTATTTGTTGCGGATTTGGATCAATCTCAAACTGAAGTCCATGCACGTTATTGAATCTGATGACATGACAGTCTCACGGAAATTAGCTGGTAAGGTGTCCTATTCCGAGTCTTTTTCTCGTCTTTGCGGGCTCGTATATTCGGTTTGCTTTTTATTAATCAGCATAAGTGGCAATTTAATTGCTATGCGCTTTCCAGAAGAATCAGTATCAATTTTTAATTGGATCNATCTGATAGNCCGCNTCATTATTTAAAACGGCTATCAATGTTTGTGATTGGTCACAGAGTTTGCCTTGAGCAAAACCAACTTCTTTTCAAAATCAGCCCCTCGCAAGTGCGAGCAGGTACTCGAACTATTCAGAAAATGAATCACCCTCCCCCCATCTGTGAATTTGGAGTGGCTTGGTTTGAATGCGAATAAGGGGATACCATTATGTAGTGGTCAATAAAAACCGGACACCATTTCAGTAACTCCGCCACTTACTGATTCCCAGAGCTTCTTATAGGGACTAGCATTCACGTTCTGCACAGCCAACAAAGCACCAAAGACAATCAAGCACAGTTTGCAGAGATAGGACTTTTTCATTACTAGACCGCGTGTTACGTCTAATAGATTTGTTCGTACGGTAGACTCTACTGGAGTACTGAGTAACCCCCGCCCTCTAGGCATTTAATGATCAATGTTAATTGCCTCATTAAACACACCATCGTTGGTCTTAATCAGATTAATCTGATTATTGATTGATAGCCTAGTCACGAGCTGATTTATACACAGTCTTACGATCGGGCTTTCATTTTTAAGGACACTCTCAACCCACTCACAATTTAACTTAAGCAATTGGCAATCCGTATCTGCCTCAGCCCTCAAACTCCTCTGCTTTGATGTCAATAGCGAATACTCACCAAAGCTATCAGATCCCTTTAGTTGAGTTAGAGTCTTATTTTTTAGCGTTTTTAATGAGACTGACCCTCTCACAATGAAGTACATCGCTTTCGGCGACTCTCCCCAGTCATATATACAGTCGCCCTCCTCAAAATATATCCGCTGCACCTCATTTTTCGACGAGTAAAGATAATCCTCAAATGCAAAATTTCGACGATCATCTTCAAAGCCAAAAATTCGGGCCAAACTATATCGACAAATTTCTTTGGCTAGAAAGCCAGATTGGTCAATGGCTTTCCGAAGACGACTGCCATCAACCTCTATCAAAGAAACTGGCTGCACCTGTTTAAAATTGACAAACTTTTTTCTTAACGCAATTGTCTCGGCGAACCAAATCGGAGCACCTCGGTAAATACGGTGCGTCGCAGTAAGGCCACTGTCTAAAATTCTTTTATCCTCCAAAAGAATTTCTCCATCCGTGACAATAAAGGCGACATCTTTTTCAATGCTCTCAGCCAACCGGGGAAATTCGTAAGGACTTTGACCCTCTTTAGCTAAAAGCTCTTGTAATAGTTCCTCTGAGTAAAGCAATTGACCCCTTTTTTCAGATTGGGCTCATTAAAATGTTGGCCAACAAGGCACTAATATTTCTAGGCAGGACGATTAAACGCAAAACATCTTCCCCCGATTAATCAAAGCCTACACCAATCGCTTTTCAAAATCTGCCTCTCGCAAGTGTAAGCAGGTACTAGAACTATTCAGAAAATGAATCGCCCCCTCCCCGCCTTTATAACTCACCTACCCTTCTAAGTTCCTTGACGATGAATCGGTCTGCCCATAAACTTTGCGACGTTGATTGAGTCAGGTTGCCTATGAGTTGCCTAGAACAAAGACAAATAATTTTTTAGTTTATTGAAACGACTTTGAATTATTTATAAATCAACAACATACCAATACCTTGCGGGTATCGTATAAAGGCTATTACCCCAGCCTTCCAAGCTAACAAAATCCAGCGCAATCTTCCGACAAAATATTTAATACCTTTAAAAATCAATGGTTTGAATAATTAACTCCGTGTAAAACGTGGTTGTGTTTTGGTTGTGTTTATCAAATTTTAGTAAGCTCGGTTGTGTCAAAGTTGTGTGAGAAAACACGATGTCACAGCCTGAAAATATCACTCAGCTCAAGCAACCGAAAGTTGTCATCCGAACCGAGAAAGACGCAAAGGGATTAACGCCTCGTCAGCAGAAATATCCCGCAAAAGTCGAGGGTATTACTGGATTGCGCTTAATTGTCAGCCCGTCAGGACAGAAAAACTGGGAAGCTATTTTTAAGTTACAGGGTAAAGCCACTACCTTCTGCTACGGCAACTTTCCCGGTGTAAGCATGCACGAGGCTACTCGCAGAGCTTCAGACGATTACTCTCAAATCAAACGAGGCTGTGATCCAAGGCGAAACCAGCGTCTTGCTAAACAACAAGAAGCCTCTGTGAATCGCTCTGAAGCACCTATTGTGACACTTGCTGAAGAGAGGACTACCAAACTACTCCGTGCCAATGAGATGAGCACTGAAAACGCCAAACTTGATCGTCTTTACATCCGCTATCTTGATGACTTGATCGGACGGAAGTCATTTTGTGATCTCACCTACACAGACTATGCCTCACTCTATGAACGTGTTGCTGATGACAGATCTCGGTGTGAAAAACTCAACAAGTTGATCAAAAAAGTTTTCAATTATCTGGATTCAAAAACAAAAGAAGCGATCCCGATAGACGTGATTGACGCATTAAAGAAAGCGTGGCCGATACCTGAGATTCCAACGAGAGCAGAAGCGTTTATTAGACAGAATGATTTGGGCCTCTTTTGGACACGACTGATGCACAGTAGTGAATCAGATATCCATAAGGATGCGGCATTGATGGCACTCCTGATTGGAGAGAGGAAATCCGCAGTATTGGGAATATTGAAGTCCAACATATTCTTCACAGGTGACCCACGGCCCTACTTCTACTGCGAAGGTAAAACTAGCAAAGGGAAACTGACAAAAAACGTTGTACCTATTACCCCTATTCTTGGAATGTTTTTAAAACGACTCATGCTTCAATCCGGGGACTCGGATTATCTATTTCCCGCAAGGCGTGACAGCAAGTCCCCCACCATGACAGATGTTTCACGAAAGCTGCGCAAACAGGACTTAGGGATTATCAGCGGGCACGAGCACAGCTTGCATACCCTGAGAAGGACAGCCGCCAACCTTGCAGGATCATGCTTAGGATCACAGAACCTCGCCGATGAGCACATTCTGCACTTCACGAAACATACGTCTAATGCGAAGGCGAATTATCTAGACAGTAACGCTAAAGAATTTTTAATCGCTCGCATGCTTACATTTGAACGGCTACATAAGTACATAGACGATGCGATCACATCTCAGGGAATTGCTAGAGGCCAACAACCTCCGGATAACATCTGGCGTGATGAGCCAATGGCATTCATCGCAGAAGCAATCACATTCCCAGAAGAACTAGATTCAAGTAACGAATGGGCAGACCAACGCCCTGCATCACCAATTTGTGCTCAAGTATTAGCGACAGAAACAGGTATTTCAGTTACCAGTCCTTTATATAGCTATCTCGCTGGTGAGGTAATAACCGTGTCTGCATCAGAGAAAGATAGGCCACACACATGGAAAACTCTTCACAGTGTTGGGATGTTGTCTGCAAACAGTCCTGAACTAAGAGCATTGTTGACCGGTGCAAAACAAGAGCCTAAAACTCCCGACTTCAAAGCCATGATTGAATGACACAGATGTGAGAGGCTGTGCGGGTGCTACTCAGACGATAATCTCTCATTTGCATCTATCAACTCTTCAGTTGACGTCTCCTCAGGCTCACCAATGCGTTCAATTGCCTGAGGGTCTAATATCTCTGTGAGTCGTCTTAAATAGATTGAATTGTTTCTAGCGCAACGGTGCGTATCAAAAATGACGGCGATCAGTCCAAAAAAATGAATGATTGACAGTAAGCTTAAAATAAAGAGAACCATGGCGCCTAGCTCGTGAAATAAAAAATACACCGCTGCAACCAATACCTGCATCGCTATCAACACCCAAAATGCGGCCCGATAAAAACTTGCAAAATTATACATAAATATCCTTATATTTCAATACACTTAGACCACAAAATACTTGACTTTTTGCACATTTTATGCTATACTATCATGCGTAAATGCTGAACACTTCGCCCTAACTATTCTGTTGGGATAACGGCCATCAAATTTACACATCCTTAACGAATTAAATCACCTTTTTACAGGAGAGGATTGTATGGCTGACACACGTGTTTCCTATGATGCTTCAGAAACTGAACTGGCGACGATAGCCCAAATCAAAACACACTTATCCAATGCCTTTGGCAAAGACTACGCAGTGACGAATGCGGACGTTCTCACCTATTCCCTTCTCACGGCTTCAGAGCTGTTAGAGGACTGCCAACACTACGCTCAAGCAATGCCTTATCAACATCATGTTGAGGGTACTCGTCTTGAACGACTGATGCGCTGAGGAGGTAAGACAATGATATGCAAACCACATACTCGTAATAACGCAGTACCACTAGAGAGCCATCAGTTACTTGAGATGACTGTGAAAGGTCATCACTACTACGTCGCTCCAGTCAGCGGCTACACCGGATACTTCGTCTCTAACTGCGGACAAGTCATTAGCTGTGTCAGTGGCTACAACGGGCAACGACAACGAGTGATTAGAGATCAACCAAAAATCTTGAAGCAGCACGATAATGGCAATGGCTATTTATTCGTTAAGCTATTCTCAGGGGACGGTTATCAAAAAAAGGCGTATGTGTATCGACTTGTTGCCTCTAACCTTTTAAAACGACCTGAGTTCATCAAGGGGCTTAAATATCAAGTGAACCATGTAAAGCAGGATCGCAGTGATAACAGAGCCTGTAATCTTGAATGGGTGACACCATCTGAAAACATGGCTTGGAATCGTTTGATGCAGGAAGCAGAGAAGGAACGCCAATGGAATCACGACTGATTAAGCTACTCTTCACTCCTTTGGAAACGTCTCAGCTTATGGCACTGAAGAAATTGCTTAATCGTAACGGCGAACAACTATCAACCTCTCAGGTAGTGGCTATGGCGGTGAAGATTGCTTTGGGCGTCGAGCAACACAGATAGAGAAAAAATATTCATCCTGACCAATTATTTTTTACTATGTCTGTCTTGTCTATACTGTCTATTTTAGATAATTTAATGATAAGACAATGCTTTAAGGCAACAAAAAATGGACAGCTCAAAGAAAATATCGGTGTCAATTACGCCGTCCATGACCGAAGCGTCATCCTATTTTAAGCGACGCTTCCTCCTTGTACAGACTCATCAAAGGAATCTTTACTTAGACATCAGCGATAACGAGACCCTTAGCTTCTCTTCAGTAGCCGGGGTGTTAATGCACCGCTTTGGCATAAGTTTGGACGAGGCATCCAAGGTCATCAAACTTACTTACATCAATCCATATTCCGGCAGACAAGTGTATCGGCCAGATCACCCAGAAACGAGAGTCCTAAATATCAATGATAAGTGGGTCTTGAATACGTACCGGAAATCAAAAATTACACCTGACCCCTCTTTGTCGGCAGAGCGTTTCATTGAACACCTTCATCTGTCCATTAAAGACCCTATTGCTGTGGAGTTTCTTTTAGACTTCGTAGCGTACCGCTTCCAAAACCCCTACCTAGATGAGATGACAGGAAAACCTGCTCATGCGCTTTACATCTTCTCCAAGGCACAAGGACAAGGTAAAAGCCTTTTCACTGATGCGCTCACAAAGATATTTGGAGACTCAGCTGTTAAATCTACAACCACCGCTGATGCACTACTAAAACAAAATGGTTATCAATTTTGGGAACGCACATGGCTTGTTGTTGATGAAGTCAAAATCAATGATGGGACAAGGCTCTATGACAATCTCAAAGCAAGAATTAGTAAAACAACGGATTTCGTTGACCCTAAAAACAGAGCATCCATTGAAGCCGAACTTCCTGCTCAACTCATCATGACAAGCAATCATCCCCCAACCTTTATTGAAGCGGACGACAGAAGATTCTGCATCATTGAATGGGATACCGGGTTACGTGATGAAAAAAAAGAGGAGTATTTTGATACGTACTGCGAATGGCTCAATTCCGGGGGATATTCGGCTATAGCTGGACTTTTAAGTACGAGACCTACTTCGCAATACAAACCGATGTCTCCGCCGCCAAAAACAGAGGCTAAACGGCAAGCGATCCTTAGATCAGAATCTCCAGATGTTGATCGTGTTTTAGAGTTCTTAACAGAGCATCAGGGTGTGGTGGCTTTTGAAGCACGTGCTTTTGATCGCTTAAACCTATCCAACAAACTTAAAGAAACAATTTTGAATCAGGCCGGGCTGAAAAGAGAAAGACCGTATGATGACAACGGTAAGCGACGAGGTATTTGGTTAAAAGAAGGCTACACGGTCAAACGTGGCCAGATCATTGACTCAAAAACGAGTGAAATCTTACGACCACTCTCTGAAGACTTAGAAACAATCTACGCCCTGTAGGGCATGGAGTGCTGGTGCGGTTGGCTTAACCTTTTGATACCGTGAGCATCAAATTTGCCGGTTTAAGAAGTTAAAGATGTTCTGCTTTTCTCTAGTATTTTTAGCAGTGATCCCACAACTGGACGCACCAAGAATCTATACGAACGAAGGATTCTTTGACGATCAAGAGAGTTGCGAAGTACAACTTATTAAATCAGCCAAAAAACTTGATCCGAAGTTCACTTTCAAACAAGGAGAAAAAGGAATAACTGGTTTTTATTCTGACACCGACGGAAATACTTATTACCAATGCGTGAGATTCCATACCAATCCTGAGGCGGTATGTGAACAGAGTGTTTTAGACAAATCCTTTGGTGTATTCGGCAACTGTGATTGTACGAAGCTAAATCCGGTTAAATCACAACAATAGATAAGGCGGGTTCTGTGGAGCTACTAGCAAAGTTAATACACCTGTTCTTCGGAAAAAAAGATACAGCTATTCCGAATGAAGAATCGTATGAGTCTGTTGATGGAGAACTGTTTTCATCACCTGACGACCTTGAATCTTACGAAGAAGAGAAAGCTATTCTAAATGCCAAGTACATCCTTAAAAACGATCCTGTTTACGGCACTCTCACTTGGCCAGGTAAAGGGCGGCGACCGAAATGGATTGATGAATACCTTAGCAAAGGTGGCTCCCTTGATGATTTGGAGAACAAGTAATCGGCCGCCAACCTCTAAGTCAAATTCCGAAAGACCAAGCGGAATGTTCCTAAAACCTACCAAAATCTCTAACCCATTTTTTTATCAACGTTTATTAGGCAACCTGAACCGTCTTGATTCGCTATTTGTCACTCAATCCTACAAACTAAATAGAAAGATTATTATCCAACAAGGAAATTTATGACGGTCTATACCAGCGAACAATTGAAACCAAATACCAATATATCGTCGCATTTCGATCGATCCCTCGATGTTTACGGTATAAAACTTGTCGCCAGCGGTGCTGTTGGTGGAAATGAAGCCGTACCTGATGAATGGGTCTATAAAACAGCCAGAGTGGTCCAGCTACTACTGGATAAAGAGGCACTCGGTATCGATCAGGCAGCTCAAGAACGGGCCATCAGTATCTTAAGTGGTGCTGAAGGAACCTTTCATGCTGGAATACCGACAGCACAGCGGATCTCCTACGGAGGAGGTGATAGTTATTCGCCGAACCCTTTGAGTGA
>JGI26088J50261_1001852_pt1 | contig 11093 bp, 8 predicted proteins | sample SaaInl1SG_22_DNA_FD_50261 | JGI IMG/M metagenome (IMG submission 50261)
TCCCGTTAAAGTCGGCAGCCGGCGTGTAGGTCACGTTACCGTCAGTACCTGTCACAGACACGGTTCCCGTCCCACTCGTCGTCGCCGCAGTCACAACCAACGAACCTGTCGCCGTCTCAGTATCCGTGTCATTCGTGGTCACAGTGATCGCGGTCGCAGATGCATCCTCAGCAACGGTTGCAGTGTCAGAAGCAGCAATCGGATTATCGTTAACCGCAGTCACGGTCACAACAAGCGTTCCAGTCGCGTCAGTACCACCATCGCCATCACTTAACGTGTAGGTCACCACCTCAGTGCCATTAAAGTCAGCAGCCGGTGTATAGGTCACGTTGCCGTCAGTCCCTGTCACAGACACGGTTCCCGTCCCACTCGTCGTCGCCGCAGTCACAACCAACGATCCGGATGCCGTCTCAACGTCTGTATCATTTGAGGTCACAGTGATCGCGGTCGCAGATGCATCCTCAGCAACGGTTGCGCTGTCATCAACAGCGACTGGATCGTCGTTCACAGCGGTCACGGTCACAACCAACGATCCAGTGGCGTCTGTTGCGCCGCTACCATCGCTCAAAGTGTATGTGATCGTTGCAGTGCCGTTGAAATCAGCCGCTGGAGTGTATGTAACATCCCCATCAGATCCAGTGACTGACACCACGCCGGCGGCGGCGTCACTAATCGTCGCTGCCGTAACGCGCAACGAAGATGTCACTGTCTCCGCATCGGTGTCATTCGTGGTCACAGTGATCGCGGTCGCAGATGCATCCTCAGCAACGGTTGCAACGTCATCCACCGCAACCGGGGCATCATTAACGGCCGCGACAGTGACTTTTACAATACCCGTTGCAGTGGTCGTATCACTCGAATCCGAGACTACATATTCGATATATTCAACCCCAGAGAAATCACTGGCAGGGGTATAGAGAATCGTACTGCTAGTAGGAATGGACACCGAGCCCGATTCAGAGGCGATTGCAGAGGTGACTGCAGGGCTCGTGCCTCCGATCGCAGACACAAGATTAATGGTGATCGCATTATCCTCTGTCGCGTCGATGAACGCGCTTTGCGCTGTAGCGACTGCATGCGCTTGACCCGAGAGGCCAAGGAGAACCAACAAAACAGACCACAGACTGGCTCGAGAGTTTGGAAAATATTTCTTACCGCCCATCTCATCAGCCTCAAAGTGACGTAAACGTCACTTGCAGAGCAGCGGTGGTCTGCTGTTTCTGAATCTCATTCTCACGATTCGTCATCGCATACTTTTCACGAGCATCAAGTTTCTCAAGTACGTAGGGCACTGAGATTGGAGTAAACAAATTGGGTGATTGATCTGATCCAGGCACATATCTGTAGGTGAGCCGAGCAGCGTTTTCCGATGCATACTCATTATTGCCGTAGATTTTCCGCTCTAACTCTATTGAGAAGCTGTCAGATAACGAACCCGATAGACCGACTTTTTGTCCTTTCACATCCTCCAGACCATCCTCGCCATACCATTTAAATTTGGAGTAATCGAGAAACAGATATGGCAGATAAGGAAATGCAATTTTTGCGTTCACATCATGCCCTGACATGGCTTTCTCCGTGATGTCGCCATTGAGTCCGCGACCACCACTGAGAGCGTAGTAGCGGTTGGCACTTAAACGAAACGGACTAGTCACCATCTCAACGCCAACGCTTGCTCGCTGGTGATTGTTCGGCCACTCCTGATCAAAAAATACGTTACCGCCGTACATCACCATTTCCGATGGATCAAGGAGACGGATGCCGTAGCCGATGTTCAATGTTTGCCGATCATCATTATCGATGAGCCCAATCTCGCCATAGTTGAACGCTCCATCGTTTGGATTCATATCNAAGGCTTTCAACACCCGTGCATTGAATTCGGGTCCACTACTAGTGGAAGTAATAGATATCTCCGCGTTGTCAAACAACTCCTCTGCTTTTTCCTGAACTACTTGTTCGGTGTGTTGGTTCAAAATCCGATTAACGCGATCTAACAGTTTCTCTCGCGGGTTGTTGGCCTTGGCAAGCTCTTGCATCAGAAAAGCAGCTTGCGCCTCCATACGTTTACGGCGCTTATCTGCTTCTAACTCAGCAGTGACCCGAGCTGCTTCAGCCAGAGCCGCCTCATCTTGCTTCCTTTGAATGCCCTCTCCAAATTCATAGGTCGGCATTTGGCGTGCTGGCAACTCTCGTCGCGTGGCATCAGCTACAGCGTCCTGTATCGCAAGCTCAGTTGAAGAACGGGCTGTAGTGATCTCGATCGACTCCCCAACAATATTCGGGGATCCCCCTGAGTCCTTTGCAACCATCACTGATTTGTTGTGGTCCAAGAATCCGTTGAATGCACTTTGCACCAAAGCAACCGAGTCTTCGTAGGAGAGATAACCGCTGTTGTGCAGAGTCTGACTGTAGTTTCTAAAGGCGAGAAGTTCAGACGGGTGATCTTTGACGTAACGCTCAACCGCTTGTGGTGTCAAACTGGAGCGAGCGAAAAGTTATTCGAAAATCAGCACCCAATGGAGTTTGGGGAATCTGAAGAGCCTCCTCAGGCAACTCTACGCCCAAGGATAGGCCTAAAACGTCGATCAATGTAGGCGTTGATGTAGAGGCGCAGAGTACTCCCGACCAACTCAAAACGGCTGACAGCAACACAAATATTTTGTTTCGAAAATACCGCTTCATTCGATCCTCACCACAACACAGTAATCGGACGATAAGGGGTTTTCTTTACCCGATTTAAAATGCACCCATCAAAGTAAGTCGCCTAGATTCGTGACATCACTTGTTAACCCTACTTTCACTTTTTCGTACGGCTGCGATCGACTGAATGCCACCATTTGCGACTGCAATGCAGCGTAAAAAGTCATTCTGCTCGCTCCAGACTGGTCCTATGGGATCAGCAATAGACGTTGGACCCTTGGCATGAATCGATTAACGTTTGGTCTCATCTGGTGACAAACCTTTCATCCAATACGCCCACGACAGCATCACCGCCACCGCGTGATACAGCTCCTCTGGAATCTCTTCGGACAGACCCACTTGCGATAAAGCTGCCACCAACTGTGGATCTTCGGCAATAAAGATGCCGTGTTTCTTCGCCTCAGCGATGATGTCAAAGGCCAATTCCTCAGAGCCTCGAGCCAAGACCGTCGGCGCAGCTTGTTGGCCGTACTCCAATGCGACGGCTTCTTTCATGGGTCGTTTCATGCCTGGAGATCCATGTGTGGCGCGCCCTGACTGAGATCTTGATGACCGGGTCTCGGCACGTCGAAAATATGCATGCTCTTCATGGTGAGCCCATGTTCAGACAGAGCCTCTTCAAGATCCATCTTGGCACTTCGTGCCAGCTTGGCAGTCTGACTGTCAGCGGCCCAGAACGTGAGTTCGACCTGCTTCGAATCGAACACTGATTTCAGCCATACCTCGCCGAGATGCTCTAGTGAGGTATGCAGATTCACCACCCACAGGTGTTTACGGTGTTCGCCGTCACCCACTTCTTCACGTTCAAATAGGAGCTCCACCGGTGGCTGATCGCGAAACAACAACAGCGCACTCATACCCGATTCACGTGTGGCCTGCTGTGGGAGCGCTTCAAGCTGCAGACTCTCAAGTTCACTCACCAACTCGCCAATCCGCATTGTCAGCTCAGATTGACTGGGGAGCAGTCTCAGCATCTGTCGAAGCCAAGGCTTTAGCATCCCACCTTGTAAACTGACACCGTTCAGTAGCGCTTTTTCGTTTGCAAGCCCACCAAACTTCACTGCCGAGGCAATCTGNGCGCCAGTCAATTGCGTCGANAGCAACCGTTGGGAGGCCAACAATTGCGCGTCCTTAGGAAACCCAGCCTGAGTGAGTTGTCGTTCCAAGCCATTGGGCGCAAACAAGCTCTGTGTTTGCGGACGGGCACCGGTTTTTGTAATCACCTGCGCAAGGGCTGCTGACAAACCCGACACAGCAGCGGTCTGACCCGCAATGGGTTGGCTCGCCACCTGAGCAGCCAATTGCGGCGCCAGCGCTAATCCCTGCGGTGTTTGCACCACACGCAACATCACCGGCCCTTCGGCCAACCTGGCGTTGGCTGGCAATGGCAATTGGTGCTGACCCAGTTGCAGCCCCATCTTGTCGCCGCTGGATGAGACCAGGGCCTGCACTACTTGGCCCGCTTTTAAACCCAATTCGTTGGCTATCGGTTGGCGAATCGGAACCTGACTTGGCAATGCATCCGGAGCCACTGGGCGTGGGATGGCGGGTGATACATCCGGTATCAACATGGGTTTTCCTCCACCGATGGCTTCAATCGACCGCGCTACAGCAGTTGCCAATTGTGCAACGGGCTGTACCTCAGACTCTATCGTGTTCACTGAAAATGCGCCAAGTGCAACCGGCCGTGTGGCATGCAACAAGTGATTAGCTTGCTCCCGGTTAATCTGCGACATCGCAGCCACGACCGGATGCAGTGACTGAGCTCCCGTTGTGGAAACTGCTTGGGTTCGCTCAGATGAATGCACGGGCTTCAGTTGACCTTCCAAAATCACGTGCGTCACTTGTGCTCCAGAAACCGAGCCTTGGATGCCCGTCGAGACCTGCCCGGTCAACCGAATGAGCCCATCTCCATTGAACTGCACAGACAACTGCACCCGCTGTGCATGTTCAAGCAAGCGAATCAACTCAGGCTGCTGTGGCAGGGTCTCCGTCACTGTACCTTTGCTCGTTTGCCATTGGATCACGGGCGTATGGGTTTCAGGGTCTAAACGGAGTACTACCGACTGAGGGGACTTCGTTTGGATCGCGGCCGCCAAATCATCCGGCAACAGCACCTTGATCAGATGCGACGTTGAGGTGGCACCGCGATCGAGGCGAACACCGCCGGGTGCCGCCAAGTCCATGTTAGGGGAACCGAACCCAACCGGCCTTCTCGTCTGAAATGTCTTTTTTCAGGCGACCGGGGGTCTCTTTGAAGATCACCTGCCGGAGATGCTCAACGTCAGGCACTTGCAACACCGCACCGGCGTACAGCCAGTTCGGGTTGTTGCGGCGAAATGCATGCGGATTGGCCTTTACAAAGGCCTGTTGCAAAACCTGCTTTTGCAACGGCGAGTTCGGCGCCAAGCGTCGGATTACCATATCCAGTGTTTCGCCACGGCGCACTCGATATGTCCCTGAGGTCGGAATGGCGCCAGCAGGCATCGCTTGCTGTGACGCTTTTTTGCCTTTGCCTGTGGTCTGAGCCAGTCCAGGAACCGGTACCTGAATTACTTCCATCTGTACCGAATCGACGTCTTTCAGCAGTCTCTTAACCGCCTGATCAACGGTCATGTCCGCTGCATGGGCTAAGCGCAAGGCAAATACTGTGATGATAAACGCAGTGATGAAACGCATCACATCTCCTCGTTAAAACGGTAAAGCCACTTTACCCGTGGCATCACTAATAGGCGCACCGGCTGCATAGGCCACTTCAGCAGATCCAGTCTGCACTGAAACCACCTGCACCAGTGATAACTCAGCCAGTGTTCCAGGCTCAAGGATACGATTTGGAATCCGCTCCCCGTCGATCAATAACAACCGATCGCCAACCTGAAGTCCAGACTCACTACCCGCATCCAATTGCGCTCTGTCGTCTGAACGCGATGCGATGCGGAAACTGATTGGCTGGCACCGCGCATACTCGTGCAGGGTTTCAGCCCAAAGCGCTGTTTGACTCTCGAGAACCAACCCGAGCGATTTCGGAAGACCCTGATCACCGTAGCCAACCGACCGTACCGGAATGCGAAAATCGGACATTCCGGTCCAAATTAACGTCTGATCGTGTGTCGATCGCAATTCAACCGTCAGTCGCATCCACGTTTCCGAAAACATAGACGGCGTACCGTTAAAAAATCGCTGAATGGGATCCGACCCGGGAATCACTTCTGCTTTGTGCCCAAGAGGAGACTGCCCTTCACTGGCTGTGATTTGCACCTCGTATTGAGCGGGCGCATCCGTGATGCCACTGACAATTTTTTGATAGGCATTGGCCTGTGGTGTTACCGGCATCAACCGCCATTCATCGGTCACGCCAATCAGGGAACGCAGCCGATCCGCGGCAAACGCACTGCCGCCTTGGACCGTAGAGCGCACGTCAATCGGAAACCCATCACCAATACGCACCGGCAAAAAGCGAACCGTCCGCTTCAAATGGTCGTCTTTGGCGAAGCACGCAGGTAACGCGCCTTCTTTTTGATCCAACGCAATTTCTACTTTTGGCCTTTGCATCTGATCGATGTATGACTTCACTTGGATGCCACGGACTTNCATGNCCGACTGCACCATGGTGCTCTCATGCAGCTGGCCNTTGTCATCCAGCCATGCGGTATTAATCACCTGACTGTTAGCGCTTTGCGCCTCTTCCACCAGGGCTTCCTTGATGGCAATCAACGTGGCGTCGTCCACCGCAACTGGCAACTGGACCGCGCTGCTGTGGGCAGCAGCGACAGCCTGCATCGACAGCAAACTACCAAGCAGCAGATGAATCCACACCACGACGAATCGCATCACTTACGACCGACTGGCCATTTGCGCTAAATACAGGGCGCGGAGATCATCAACCACGTCTTGATCCAACGACAAAGTCGTCTCATAGGTGTCATCTCCAACTGGCGCGATGCTCACCACACGGGCACCATAAATTACACCCTCGACTTGCGTGCGGAAGGTGTCACTCATTACGGCCATATCAGCGACAGTTGTCGTTGAATCCAAATACTGGCCATACACTTGCTCAGTCAGACCGCGATATGCATCCAGCTTTGAGGCGCGAATCGCTAGTAAACGTTGCTGCGCATCAACATCCGATGCCTGAATGCTGATGACCGCATACCCGGTTGCACGAATCGCACTGCGCCGCTCGATCACGGGCACGGCTTTGGTCTCGGTGATGGTCTCCACCTTCGGGTTGACCGGATAGGTGGCAGAAGTTTGCCCCGGTGGCGTCATGCTCACGGTGCAGCCTGCAACCAGTGTAATCAGCGCCAGCGCTGTTAATCGAACCATCGTACGCATTGTTATTCCCCACTTCATGCTGTCGAAAGAATCGTATTCCAGAATGTCTAGCAGGATTGATGCCAAGCCAAACTTCCGTTCACAGGGTATATCGGCATCAGCGCCAGAATATTTACTGTTTTCCAAAAGCATCCGGTGAATCTGCAATACGACAAGGTTGGCATCAGTCTTGCAATTCCCTAAACCAGACGCCTCCGGGCAATAAGTGAATTTTAATAAAATACTGTTTTATCGAGGATTTATACGTGCAATTGGCCTTGTCAGATATCCGACAGTCGATCCCCCANGTGGATTTGAAACCACTTGGCATCCCGGCGTTGGTGCTGCTAATCATTGCCATGTTGATATTNCCGTTACCGACTTGGCTNCTCGATATTCTTTTCACCTTCAACATCATGATCGGCCTGATTGTCATCATGATTGCGATCCATACCGAACGGCCACTGGATTTCTCATCCTTCCCGGCCGTACTTCTTTTCGCGACGATGCTGCGGCTCTCCCTCAACGTGGCATCGACGCGGATTGTTTTGGTCAACGGCCACGAGGGCACAGATGCCGCCGGCAAGGTGATCGAGGCCTTTGGTAATTTNGTGATCTCCGGCAACTACTTAGTTGGCTTCATCATCTTCGGAATCCTGATGATCATCAATTTCATTGTAGTCACCAAGGGCGCGGGACGTGTNTCTGAAGTAATCGCACGTTTCACCTTAGACGCGATGCCAGGCAAACAGATGGCCATCGATGCCGACTTAAACAGTGGCGTCATCGACCAAGAAGAAGCCAAGATACGGCGGGCAGAAATCGCCCAAGAGTCTGATTTCTTCGGTTCTATGGACGGTGCCAGTAAGTTTGTCCGCGGCGATGCGGTCGCGGGACTTCTGATTTTAATCATCAACATCTTGGGGGGCCTGATCATTGGTATGAGCCAATACGACATGAGCTTCACCGAGGCCGGTGAGATTTATGTGTTACTCACCATCGGTGACGGCTTGGTCGCACAAATTCCATCGCTGATCCTGTCGCTCGCCACCGCAATCGTTGTAACCCGCGTCACCACCAGCGAATCCATGACCGATCAAACCACATCACAGCTGGCTAACCCCAGCGCATTGTTTGTTACGTCCGGAATTTTAATGTTGCTTGGCGTGATCCCAGGCATGCCGTCCATGGTATTTATCAGCTTGGCTGTCATTGCGGGCGCGATCGGATTCATGGTTTACCGGACCCGTGGTCAAGCCACGGACGATGCCGAGCAGGCAAAGGTTGAGCGGGAGTCCGCAAAACCAGAAGAGCAAGAAATCCAGTGGGACGACGTCAGCCAGGTGGATCTGGTCAGTCTTGAGATTGGCTACGGCCTAATTCCGTTGGTCAATACCGAAACCGGTGGCCAGCTGTTGACCCGCGTCAAAGGGGTACGGAAAAAGCTCTCCACTGAGCTTGGGTTCTTGGTACAGCCGGTTCGTATCCGTGACAACTTGGATCTTGAGCCCAATACCTATCATTTACTGGTTAACGGGGTGATCCGTGGTCGCGGACAGAGCCATGCCGGAAAGGATCTGGCGATCAATCCAGGGCACATCACCACACCACTTGAAGGAATCCCCACTAAAGAGCCGGCATTTGGTCTGGACGCGTTTTGGATCGACCCCTCACAGCGTGATTATGCGCGAACACTCGGTTACACCGTGGTCGATGCGCCAACCGCTATCGCAACCCACTTGAATAGCTTGCTGTACAACGCGGCACCGGAACTCCTCGGTCACGACGAGGTCCAGCAACTCCTGGACAAAACAGCAGAACGCTCACCGAAATTGGTAGAGAATCTGACGCCGTCGAAACTGCCTTTGGCGACGATCACCCGTATTTTGCAGAACTTGCTGCGTGATGGCGTGCCGATTCGTGACATGCGCACCATCTTAGAGGTTCTCAATGAAGAAGGAGCTCGCATCCAGGATCCAGACGAACTCACCGCACTGGTTCGTCCGAAACTTGGACGACTGATCGTGCAGAGTTTAGTGGATATGTCAGAGCAAATGGCTGTGATGACCTTGGATCCACAGCTTGAGCAGATGTTGCACAACGCAGTACAGCAGTCGCACCAAACCAAAACGCTCACCATCGATCCAGAATTGGCTGAAAACCTCTTCCGCTCGATGCGCGAAGAATCACAGAAAATTGAAGAAGACGGAAAGCCAGCCATTTTGGTGGTCTCTCCGATTGTACGGCCTTGGTTGGCCAATCTCGCGCGCCCACGGATCCCAGATCTGACGGTGCTTTCCTATACCGAAATTCCTGAGGACCAAGCAGTCTCGGTGGTCGCCACCGTCACAGCGCAGGTCAATCAACAAGCCTAAGGAAGTCACATGGAACTGAAACGCGTACTCGGTAAAGACAACAGACAGGCCATGGAACAGGTGGTTCGCCTGTATGGTCCAGATGCGCTGGTGGTCTCTGGGCACCAGGTCCGCAACCAATTCGAATTGGTCGTAGCGGTGGATATCGAACCGGATTCGACGCTCTTGGATGTGCCGGATCACGAACTGCATCTGGACGAGCCCGTGCCGGCGCACGCCAAGGCAGTTAAACCAATGACTGCAACTGGCTTTCGTACAGCGCTACTCGGCGATGACCCACCCGCGAATGGACGTGATCCAGAATCCGTCCGTGCAGAAGAAATCGTCGCCCTATTCCGTGATGAAATTCAAATTTTAAAACGTGAAATCCAAGAAACACGCAAGGCGTCTGCATGGCATATGCACATGGCACGTCCTGACAGCCTGACACCGTGGCAGCAGGGATTGATGGACCATGGCATACCGAGTCGTCTGAAAACCCTCTTGGTAGACGCATTATCGGATCTGTCGGAACCTGAAGAGGCGGAAGCACGTTTGCATGCCGTTCTGACTGAAGGATTGGAAACAGTCTCAGAAGATCCGGCCCAGATCAGTGGCGTGCATGCATTTTTTGGTAGTACCGGTGCCGGCAAGACCACTGTGGTGGGCAAATTGGCACGGCACGCTTCAGAGACCTATGGCGGCGAGCATGTTGTAATCATTAGCTACATCGACCAAAAAGTCGGTGCCTGGAATCAGTTGCAATTGATGGCTGCGCAGTGGGGTGTCACCTGCTATCGAGCGAATAGCCCAGAAATGCTCAACACCCTACTGCGTGAGCTGACCGACAAGGCCTGCGTACTCATTGACACCAGTGGGGTCGACATTGTCAATCACCACGCGAGCCTCGCCGCTCATGCGCCTGAGGCACTGATGCATCTGGTGGTCAGTGCTGAGATTTCGCGAGCCTCAGTCAACAAACTGTTACTGGGCGAACTGTCGTGGGACAGCATCAATATCACCAAACTCGATGAATCAACCGACAGTTGGGTACTGCTTGATGGACTACTGCAGACCCCTGATCAGCAGGTTTGGCTTGGGTGCGCGTCTGGCCAATTGAACAAACCGTTACAACCGCTGAACGCCCATCAATGGGTGGCTTCGGTGATTGCAACGATTGAATTACCACATCTTCAGACACCGGAAACGGAATCAGTCGACCATGAGAGTCGACAAACCTTGGAGGGCGTGTCTACACTTGATTTTCTGACGGGCTTGCGTGCCACAAAAAATGATCGGGCACCCAGCCTAACAGCGAAAACCGAACCAATGCGAACAGGCAGATAACAGCACCATGAGCGATCTGAAAATCCTTGGTATTGCCAGCGGAAAAGGTGGCGTGGGCAAGACCACGATTTCCACCAATGTCGCGGTTGCCCTTGCACAAGCAGGCCACCAGGTGATGCTGTTCGATGGCGACCTTGGGATGGCCAATGCACAGTTGGCGCTGGGGATNCAAGCAGATCACAACTTCAGCCATGTGATCAGCGGAGAGAAAACACTCTCTGAGATCGTCGTGCGAGGCCCTGCAGGTGTGTTTGTCGTGCCTGGTGCATCTGGCATCGGCCACATGGCGAATTTGAGTACTGCTGAACTACAGGGTGTAGTGCAGAGTTTTTCTGGGTTCGAGCAACCGCTGGATTTCTTAATCGTCGACGTTGC
>JGI26088J50261_1001857_pt1 | contig 11076 bp, 9 predicted proteins | sample SaaInl1SG_22_DNA_FD_50261 | JGI IMG/M metagenome (IMG submission 50261)
GATGATTTGCACACAACTACAAGCCAAAGCAAACCTTACAGAAAATGGGAGTTAATTAATAGTAAATTTATTTTACAATAACAGGCATATCACTTTCTTCCAACTCACTAACTTCTAACCCTCTTAGGTAGGTTAAGCTAACGGCTAAAGAACTATGTCCCATAGCCTTTTGTAGCTTACTTAATGACCCTGTTCTTTTATAGATTTCTATAGCCCCTGAATGTCTAAAAGAGTAAAGTGTTTGGTCTTGTTCAAGTAGCTTAGAAACCTTCTTAAAACGCCCCCAAATGGTCTTAAAATAGTCAGGGTTATATGCTTTAGTTGTCCCTGTAAATATGTTAAGATTGTTATCTCCCTTATTCAACAAATCCTTAATATATGAAGGCACAGGAACTATTCTATTTCTTCCTGATTTGTTCCTGCTCCCTGATAGTTTTATATAGGATAAGTCTGCTGTAAAGTCCCCCCAAGTAAGTTCTCTTATTTCACGATTCGGGCGAAGAAGACAACCATAAGTCATTATGCAACAAAGGTATAGATTGTAGTTGAAAGTCTTTATTTCGTTTAGTATAGCAGGTATATCTTCAAACGGCTTGTTGAGGTGGGCTTTTGCTTTTCTCTTTTTGAAATTATTAAGCAATCCACTTGGTAAGCCGTACTTCTCAGCCTCTGAGAATAGCACCAATAAATACCTTCTCATAGTATTGTAGGATGTTGGGTTTGTGAAATGAAATAAGGTTTTACTTATACCTTCTTCTGTTATAGTTTCTCCTTTAATATTTCTACTTAATGACCTGTAAGTATAACTAAGTGCAGTTTTATGGTGCTTAGAATGGTTTTCCTCAAGTTTACCCTTAAGAGCTTTATTTAAGGCTTCAATATCACTTAAAACCTTGCTTTCAGCCTTTTTAATTAAATCTTCGCCAATTAATAGCTTTTCATAAATTTTAGCAGCAAGTAAATTACCAACCTCAATTCTTTGATTGAAATTATACTTATTTGGGTTTATGTCTAAATCAAATTTACTCCCATTAAATACTCTTACTCTTTTACCTTGAATTTTGAACGATACATAAACTTTCCCTGAATCAAGTCTTGTTACTTTAGGGTAATCAATTGTTTTCATTTTGACAGTTATTTTGACAGTTAATAAAAAATCTGTCTATAACTTGCTGATTAACAATAACTAAACTGAATAGCGCATCTGATTACGGCTCAGAAGGTTACAGGTTTGAATCCTGTCGAGGTCACCATAAACAAAGGGTTACAGAGATGTATCCCTTTTTTTGTTTTCTGACTTGCACACTATTTGCACACAAGTCCCATTATAGAATAATAAAGATTATAATCTATTTTAAATCTCATTAGTTACATTAAAAGTAAATAAATTGGAGTTAACTAAAAAGTTGTATTCTTAATTCTTCTGTCTCATTGNACCATTCCTTAGGGTTGGNACAGGGACAATATAAAAACCNAAAAGTTTCAATACATCACTTGATTTTAATATTGGGTGGGTTTTTATAAAAGCTGTTTTCTATTTTGAGNTTGGTTCAGATATCTAAGTATAACGTAAATATTAAATATAGTTTATCTTTTGGATAGAGCTCAATATCTTCTATAATGTAGTTTATAACTTGAAGTTTTGTGCTATTTTTCGCATGGTAATTATACTTTATAACATCTCATTTTTGTGCCTTTNNTAGACCTTTTATTAATGAAATACTAAATATTATTACTTTATATTTTCAATAATAGTAGCATATCCCATACCTACACCCACACACATCGTTGCTAAACCATACCTGCCACCAGTTCGCACAAGTTCGTTCATGGCTGCTTGAAGAATTCGNGCGCCAGACATTCCTAAAGGATGCCCAATGGCTATAGCTCCACCATTTGGATTTATTCTAGGATCATTATCTGCTATACCTAATTCTCTTGTACATGCTAAAGCCTGTGCTGAAAAAGCTTCATTGAATTCCATGACATCCATTTCTTTTAATGAAAGCCCTGCCCTTTGTAAAGCTTTCTTTGTAGCGTAAACAGGACCTATTCCCATTATTTTTGGCTCTACACCAACTACAGCAGATGCCACAATTCTAGCTTTGGGAGTTAGATTATATTTTCTTAAAGCATCTTCTGAGACTACTAACAGTGCTGCAGCTCCATCATTTAAACCTGATGCATTCCCCGCAGTTACAGAACCGTTATCTTTAAATACTGTTTTTAAAGTTGCTAGTTTTTCCAAGGTAGTTGAAGGTCTTAAAAATTCATCTTTATCAAAAATAATAGCATCTCCTTTTCTTTGTGGAATTTCAACTGGACAAATCTCTTCACCTAAAATTCCGTTTTGCTGTGCTTTAAAAGCTTTCATTTGTGAATTATAGGCAAATATATCCTGGTCTTCTCGGCTTATACTATACATTTCGGCTAGATTTTCTGCTGTAATTCCCATTGCATCTGTACCGTACATCTCATGAAATTTTTTATTGATAAAACGCCAACCAAAACTTGAATCTTCCATTTTGGAATCATTACCAAAAGCAACAGATGGTTTTGAAATCACAAATGGACCACGAGACATATGCTCCATACCCCCAGCGATAAAGACGTCTCCGTCACCAGCTTTAATTGCTCTATTAGCATGTACTACCGTAGACATTCCTGATGAACATAATCGATTTACTGTTTCTCCAGGAACCGAATATGGCAATCCTGCTAATANAAGTGCCATTCGAGCTACATTTCTATTATCTTCTCCTGCTTGATTATGACATCCTAAAATAACATCATCAATCGCATCTTTTGGTAGATTTGGATATTTTTCAAGCAAAGCTTTAATAGGAATTGCAGCCAAATCATCAGCTCTTACTTGAGCTAATGCTCCTTTAAAACTTCCTATTGGTGTTCTAATCGCGTCAACAATATATGCTTCTTTCATTTTTTTAGGATAATTGTTCGATAAATTTTGCTTCAGTCTTTTCACGGACTTCCTCTAAAGTACTTCCTGGTAATATTTCTACCAAGGTCAATTGACCTTTAATAAATTTGAATACTGCTAATTCAGTGATGAGTACATCTACACATGAATAATCGGTAATTGGTAAAGTACAATTCTCAACAACCTTTGAAGCACCATTTCTATCGGTATGCATCAAGTTAATAATTAATTTTTTAGCGCCTGATGCCAAATCCATTGCACCTCCAACGCCTAATAGTGGTTTTCCGGGTACCGCCCAATTTGCGAGATTTCCCTTTGCATCCACTTCCAAACCTCCCATAATTGCAACATCAATATGTCCACCACGAATCATAGCAAAACTATCAGCGCTATCAAAATAGCTGCTCCCAGGTAATGCGGTAACCGGTACTTTTCCTGCATTTACAGGGTAATTCATAGCACCTCCACCATCTTCAGGTTCAGGACCAACACCTAGCATTCCGTTTTCTGTATGAAGAATAATTCCATCCTCAGGTTTAATAAAATCTGCCACTAAAGTTGGAATACCAATGCCTAGGTTNACTACATCTCCTTTGCTCAATTCGGCAAAAGCACGTTTGGCCATATTCATCCTTTTTTCATCAATAACCTTAGATGAACCAACCGAAGCTGAGGTACCTAAGTCTTCCTCCGTTAGTTTTCTTTCCACCAAATAATCTACAAAACAACCAGGGGTATGTATTTCATTCGGATTGATCTCACCTACAGGAACAATCTCTTGCACTTCTACAATCACAATATCAGCAGCAGTTGCCATTGCCCGATTAAAATTTTGTTCCGTCATACGGTATTGTAGATTTCCTGTCGTATCAGCTTTCCATGCTCTAATGATAGCCACATTTCCACGAATTCCTTCAATAAAAACTTGTTCTTTGCCATTTAATTGTTTGGTTTCTCTCCCTGCAGCTATTAAAGTTCCTGCAGATGTAGGTGTATAAAAACCACCGATACCTGCACCACCTGCTCTAATGGCTTCTGCTAAGGTGCCTTGAGGTAACAATTCATATTCCACACGGCCTTCTTGTGCTGCCAAAACTGCCTCTTTATTAGAAGTGAAAAAAGATCCAATCATTTTCTTTAACTGCCCATTATTCAGCAGGCGACCCCCACCAATATTAGGTTCCCCTACATTGTTTGCTATAAAAGTTAAGTCTTTGGTTTTAGTCTTTGCCAATTCATGAATGATATTTACCGGATTACCGGTCATACCAAATCCACCACCTAATATGACGTCTCCATCTTTTACTAAACTTGCTGCTTTTTCAGCACTAATCACCTGGACTGTTTTCATTATTAATTAAATTTCAAAAGATTCAAATGGTAAGCCTACGTAGTTTTCTGCTATCGTGGTTTTATATGCTCTGGAAACTTTTATATAATCAACTTTTGCTTTTTGCAAACGATATGTAAAAGATCCATGTGCGTCTTGTTTATGAAATAATTTGGTCATAAAATTCGAAAAATCTTGCGCTCTCCAGATTCTATGAAGTGCGTTATCTGTATAGCTATCTAATAGGAATTCTGAGTTGTTTTTATAAAAGGCTACAAAAGCATCCACCATATGTTTAACATCTGCAATAGCCAAGTTCATGCCTTTACCACCCGTAGGTGGAACAATATGCGCTGCATCACCTGCCAATAATAATCTACCGCTTCGCAGGCAGTCAATCATATGACTTCTCATAGGGGTAATTCCTTTTTCAAAAATAGGACCTTGTTTAAGTTCCCAACCCGGAGTACCTAAACGCACCGAAAGTTCGCTCCAAATTCGATCATCTGACCAATTCTCAACCGATTCATCTTTGTCTACCTGTATATATAATCTACTAACGGTCTCTGAACGNAAACTGTGAAGCGCAAATCCATTTTCATGATAAGCATAAATTAATTCATCTGTTGACGGAGCAACATTTGCCAAAACGCCTAACCAACTGAATGGATATGTAATATCATAAGATTTAAAACTTTTCTTAGGTAAGGTTTTTCTTCCAATACCATGAAAACCGTCACAGGCAGCCACAAAATCACATTCTAAAACTCCCTCTTCGCCATCTTTTTCAAATTGTATTTTAGGACTTTTGGTATTGAAATCTATAATTTTAGTAGCTTTAGTTTGAAAATGTAATTCACCTCCGTCTTGTAGCCATGCGTCTGTAAGATCTTTAGTTATTTCTTGTTGACCATATATGGTAATAGTTCTTCCATTCGTTAATTCTCCGAAAGGGATATGGATACGTTCTTCATCAAAACTTAGATATACACCGTCATGAACAATACCTTCTTTTTTCATTCGAGCATCAAGACCTAATTTTTTCAAAATATCTTTGGTGTTCTGTTCAACCAAGCCGGCACGAACTCTACCTTCTACATATTCGCGAGAACGCAGCTCAATAATTACAGCATTTATACCATGATTTTTTAACCAATTGGCTAATACCATTCCTGCAGGTCCGGCACCTATAATTCCAACTTGTGTTTTGATGCGTATCATTTTGCTAAAATTCTAAGCCTAAATTTTCAAATACTTCTTCAGCACAATGCATAGCATCATTAGCTGCAGGTAGACCACAGTAGATACCTGATTGCATTATCACTTCTTTGATTTCATTTATAGTAACTCCATTATTAAAAGCAGCTTTAACATGCATTTTAAACTCAGCCTCTTTATTCAGAGATATCAACATCGCAAGCGTTATAAGACTTCTGTTATGCTTTGACAAGCCAGGGCGTGTCCAAATTTCGCCCCAGGCATAGTAAGATATAAACTTCTGAAAATCAGCATTAAAATCATTTTTATTCCCATTTGCTTTATCTACGTGTGCATTACCTAAAACAGAACGACGCACATGCATCCCTCTATTAAATNTGCCTTCACCTACTATAAAATTAATAAGCGTTTCTGCGTAATATTGAGGTAATTCTGTACTCGGCAGGTGTCTGGCGTGAAACACTTTTAATTTTGCGGTCTTAATTTCTTTCTGCATAACTTTTGCCTGCGCTACAGTTGTTACAGAATCTTCATTTCCTGTAATAATTAAGGTTTCTAATGTGATTTTTTTAATATCTGTACTAAAATCTGNAGCACTTATAGCAGCACAACAGGCAGTGTATCCTGTTTTTATGTTTTCCAAAAACACCTGTGCCATTTCCGCTACGCGTGATGGATTAGTTTTACGAAAACCTTTTGTAAACCATTTTTCCATAGTGCCCTCTACAATAGATAGCATACCCTGTTTATTTATCGTTTTAATACGTTCATTCCAACCTTCTACTGTCCCGATTTTTGAGTCAGTATTACTAATGATAAGTTTATGCAATCTTTCGGGATGATTGATTCCTAACCATTGCCCGATTAATCCGCCCATAGATAATCCACAGAAAGAAACCTTTTCTATATTTAAATCGTCTAATAAGTCAATGATATCTTGACCTAGCATTTCTATGGTATATGGACCATCGGTAAGTTCACTTTTTCCGTGACCTCTAGTATCATATTGCAATACCCTGAAATACGGTAATAAATAAGGCACAAGTTCATCCCACATGGTTAAGTCAGCTCCTAAAGAGTTGGAAAACATTAGTACTGGAGAATTTGGTGTTCCTTGTAATTTATAATTTGTTTTCATAAGCTTATGAATACTTTTTTAATATTTTTTCTACCCAAGAAACACTATTTCCAATAGCATTTTCTGGTTTGAATAATTCTTCAATATTTTCAATATGCGGATACATTTCTAAAACAATCTCTTTTAAATGTTTTTGCTTTTGTATCGCAGTAAAACATGCTTTTTTCACTGATTCGTGCGCTTGCATTTTTCCGAGTGATTTTGACAAATACAAGGATACTTTTTCAGCATAAATGAGTCCATTTGTGATTTCGATATTTTGAAGCATTCGTTCTTTGTCAACTTCTAAATTCCGAGTCAAATCGATAGACTTCACCAAAGAACCGCTGGTTAAATTCATTAATTGGGTTAATGTTTCCCATTCAGAATGCCATAATCCAGCAGAACGTTCATGCTCTTGAGGCAATGCCGATAGCATTGTAGCAACTAAACCAGGCGTTCGAGTGGTATTACTTAAAATAAGTGCACACTCAACCGGATTACGCTTATGTGGCATACTACTCGAACCTCCTTTATCTTCTGAGATGCCTTCAAAAACTTCAGCTACTTCGGTTTGCATTAATAAGGAAATATCTCTTGCGATTTTGCCAAGAGAACCTGATAAAATTCCTAAAAAAGAAGCAAATTCAACTAATGAATCTCTTTGCGATTGCCAAGGGAANGATGGTTTTAAGTCAAGCTTTTTTGCAAATACTTCTTGTACCTCAACTGTAATAGTAGTATTGCCACAACCAACTGCACCNCCAAGTTGTATATAAAATAAACGGTCTTTCAATTCTGAAAGCCTGTTTATGCTTCGGGTAATGCTTTCTAGCCAGCCGGCAGTTTTGAAGCCAAAGGTCATGGGTTTTGCCTGTTGTAACAGGGTTCTGCCCATCATTAGTGTTTGCACATGCTCTTTGGTTAAAAAAAGTAAAGCATCCTGTAAATTATTTAATTTCTTATCTAACCAATCTACATATTCTTTAATTATTAGTATGGTAGCGGTATCAATAATATCTTGACTGGTTGCCCCTAAATGCAAATATTTTGATGCTTCAAAATCAAGATTTTTAATAACTTTTGTCAGTTGTTTAACCAAAGGTATGGCAGCATTTCCGCCTAAAACAATATCGTTTTTCAATGAGACTTGGTCAATTGTGTCAACAATGCAACAATCTGAAATAATTTTTGCTGCAGTTTCAGGAATAATGCCAACTTCACCCTGAGCAATAGCTAGTGCTGCCTCAACCTTAAGCAGTTGTGCAATAGCGTTTCTGTCTGAAAATAATTCAGATAATTCACGGGCATAAAATGTTTCAGAATAAAATGACATTACATTGATTTAAATTAAAGATCAAAAAACACGGTTTCTTTTGGGCCTTGCATATGAATATCGAGAATATATGTTTGGCCAACTTTTGAAGCTACCAGAGTGTTTCTTCTTTTTGTATCCACCAAATTTAAAATTTTGTCTGATGCATTCAAATTACTTTCATCATCGAAATAAATTCGGGTATACGAATGAATCAATTGACCTCTCATAAACAGAATTACATTAATAAAAGGGGCTTGACCGTTAACTGATTTTGGCTTAATTGTTTTAAAAATAAAACGGTTATTTTTTTCAGTACCTGTGCCAAATCTTCCATATAACTTATGCTCACCATCATCTTGCCATAATTCTATCATAGCATCATTAATAGCTTGTCCTTCGCCATCGAATATGGTTCCTGAAATTTCTATAGCTTCAGGATTGTCAATATGTGAAACCATATTATTATCAACCCAAGATTGAAATTCATATTTATACTGAGTAGGGGTTAGTCCATATGCGAAAAATGGACCTATGGTTTGCGATGGCGTTTGTAGATATTTTTTATCCATGACTATATTGACTTAAAGGTTTTCAAATGGAGTAGCATAATGGCCACGTAAAACAATATCAAAACGATACCCAAGCGCAAAATCAGGCTCGGTTAAATCGAGGTCAAATTTTGAAATTAGCAAATCCCTTCCTTTTAACGGAATAGATTGCACCATGGGATCAAATTCTAGTAATGGGTCACCCGGAAAATACATTTGAGTAATCAAACGACTAGTAATATCTCCGCCAAAAAGGGAAAAATGAATATGGTTGGGACGCCATGCATTTGGGTGGTTTCCCCAGGAGTACGCTCCAGGCTTGATGGTGTAAAATTTATAGTTTCCTTCAGCATTGGTCATACAGCGTCCGGCACCTGAAAAATTTTGGTCTAATGGCGCATCGTGTTGGTCTGCTTTATGAATATAACGCCCTGATGAATTAGCTTGCCAAATTTCAAGTAATGTATATGGGATAGGATTCCCTTTTTCATTGGTTACCTTCCCGTGGACAACAATCCGTTCTCCAAGAGGCTCTCCGTTTTTAATCGCATTCTTAGTTAGGTCATGGTCTAAAACTCCTAATTTAAAATCCTTAAAAACGGGACCTGTAAGTTTTAGTTTCGACTTTTTAGGCATTACTAAGGGTTTGGTTGGTGCTCTAAGAATCGTTGATTTATAATCCTTGTATAAATAACTTGGTTGAATCTCATTATCAAATCCGGATTGAATAATATCACTCATAGCTTCAATTTGATGGTTATTAATTCGAAGGTAAAGGCATGTTTAAATATTAAGTTGGACAAATTATATTAATACTTGGACGAAATAAACATTTATATATTTATTATATTTGTTAAAACATTTATTTTTAATTATAAAATACTTTAAAACAGCTAAATATCATATATATAATTTTTAAAATAACATTTTTAAAATAAACATAAATGAATGAAATCTTAAGATACCAAGGCTTATATGGAGAGCAACATTTACCTTTTGTAGGGGATTTTATGCATATGGAACCGCTTGAAAAGCGGAGTAAAATGTATTCTTGGGAAATTGAAGAACATTTTCACACGGATTTGGTACAGCTATTTATTATTAATTCAGGTAATGGTGTTTTGTTTTCTGAAGGAGGCAAAAAAGATATGCAAGCACCGTGTGTGGTAACTGTTCCATCTAATGTGCTTCACGGTTTTCATTTTGAACCCAATATTACTGGGGATGTTATTACGTTATCTACTTCATTTTTTGATTCCCTTTTAAAAGACCGACCTGCAATTAAAAAAGAAAGCAGTCGTTTACATTGTTTCCCGATAAAGGAGGCTTCAGAAATCCTACTGGATTTAAGATATCTAAAAACCAAAATACACAAAGAGTTACAAAACGATGCTCCAGAAAAGTTGCTGGCTTTGAGCGCCTATTTTGAATTGATTTATCTAAAATTATACCGAGAGCAATTTAGAAGTATGGCAGATTCGTTGATTTCTAAAAATCGAAATTTGAACTATTATCAAAGATTTCAAGAGTTAATACGACAAAATGCTCAAAACCTACTTTCTATTAAAGACTTTGCCCGGGTATTAGGCATCACCCAAACCCACCTCAATCGCGTTTGCCATACCGTAGCTGGAAAATCTGCGCTTAAGGTAGTGCAAGATTTCACTTTCAATAAGGCTAAAAAATACCTTTTGAATACCTCCTACTCTATTTCTGAAGTGGCCTATTTTCTTAATTTTAGTGACCCAGCTTATTTTAGTAGGCTTTTCAAGAAAAGATTAGGTGTTTCTCCTGGGGAGTTTAGAAAGGGGTAAAAAGAGTATTCTTTATAAAAAATGTCTATTTACTTAAGGAAATAAGAGTCCCTCTCAAACTTTTCTGATTTTACTCCCATTCTAAGTAACGGACTTAATTCACCACCAGTTAAATTAGTTGTTAATTGTTGTTCGGTTACGACGTTAGTTTTTAAAAAAATAGCTCTATTCTATTTTCCCCGGTATGCAGTGTCAATAGTAATTTCACCATTAGCAACTCTGCTTACGCAAGCACATAATTTCTTGTTTTTTCTTTTTTCAGATGCACTAAAAAAGAAATCTCGGTGATCTATATCTCCAGAATATTCTAGAATATCAATCTGACATAAGCCACACTCTCCTTTTTTACAATCAGACATCACGTCAATTTGAGCTCTTTGTAAGCTTTGTAATATAGTTTGATTCTTTTTTACAACTACTTCACAGTCAAATCTTGGAATCTTGACTAAGAATTCTTGCGGCGCAAATAAACCCGACGCACCAAAAGTTTCAAAACGTAAATTCGAATTTTCATATGGACCATCTTCCCATGTTTTTCTCACAGCGTTCATAAACGGTAATGGTCCGCAGAGATAAATTTGTGTTTTGGCGTTGGCCAAATTTATTAATTCCGAAGTGTCATAAAATCCTTGTGTATCGCTGTAATGCAACATGAGGTTTGATCCTAAAAGAGATTGAAGGTCATTAACATAAGGCATTTCCTCTTTGTTATTACCCGCATACAGCATTTTTACTTCAAGTCCAGCTTTTCTATTTAAGATTTTTGCCATGCCAATTATTGGGGTAATGC
>JGI26088J50261_1001858_pt1 | contig 11075 bp, 10 predicted proteins | sample SaaInl1SG_22_DNA_FD_50261 | JGI IMG/M metagenome (IMG submission 50261)
TTTTAAATGTAAGTTTAGTGAGATGTGTCATCTGCGCTCCTTGCTGTTTGGTTACAGCTAAAGCGTATGTTCACTTTGATGCTTGGACTACCGAAAAGGCAGTCAAGTATATGAATATGTGTATTAATATTTGATTGTGGCTGATGGAGCATATGTGTGCAGTGTTGCCTAGATATGTACTTGTGGAGTAATGGCTGACTGTAGAGCAGCGTAGATACACCGACCCTACGCCCATAAAAAAAGCGTCTAACGGTTTGCTCCGCTGACGCTGTGTCTGCTGTATAACTTCAACTGTGTTTGATCATCTTCGTTTGAATGTTTGTTGATGTTCTGTGTTTGAACAACTGCTCGTGAACAAGGATGTGCCAAGACCTGTGTCATCGACATCTGTACTGTTCAAACTGCTCAAGTGCTTGCTGCGCGAAGGGGCTTAGCCACGCTCCACGATCTGCAAATCACCGCATGCCTCATATCGTGCCTGTTGTGTGTTTAATGCCTGTTGCGCTTGCCTAAGCCAGAGTAGGCTGGCTGCCCGTCTAATGCGTTGTGTCAGTTGTTGAGTATAATATTCATATAATGTGTGATCGATGAGATGATGAGACTGCTCTGCAGTCCAACTTAGCTCGTCTAAGATAGTATCACTTCCTATGCGCCAGTACTCGTGCGTCACGTAGCTGGCCACCGTGGCACGGTCCTGCACTGGCATGATCCAGTTCTTAGCCAATGGCGCTGTTTGCGCATGGTGCTGCACCCATATAGCGTTGAGTAAACAGCACATGCTCTCGGTGTTGTTCAGTGCGTTCTTCATGACAAAGTGAACGTGGAAGTTCTCGCTGTCTAAGCCTTCGTGGGCAAAGCACCAGCGCGGTACGCGCATGTTCTGGCGTTCAGCAGCTTTGCCAAAGAACACTCGGTCTATCTTGTTCCAGTAGCTGCGCAGTAGCTTATTTGCAGTTTTGTGGCCGATGGTGCGACCGTTCACGAATTTGAGCGTACCAAACACATCCCAGTCTTGTGCCAGCAGGTGATCAATCAAAGCCTGTCGTTCTTGTTTGCGCTGTTCATATGTCATGCTCGTCTCCGCATGTATTTATCAACGAGACAAGAAAACCCGGCAGAAAAGGCTGTAACTGATGAACAGCGCGCCAAACGGCTCACAAACACCCCATCTTCGCTCAATAGAGATAAATACCAGTGTAAGCAGCGCATTGGAGGACGCATATGAGCATAAGATTACTAGAACATCTACGAGACGAATTGATCCAAACTGGCATTGTGCAGAACACACCAGAGTTTTGTCGCAGCTGGCTTGGGCGCAGTGAGGGCTATATCCGTGTGCTGCGCTACAACCGCATTGATGCTAGTGTTGAGACACTGACAATCTGTTCCAACAAGCTAGGGTATTATGCGGCGCGTTTAAACGGATCAGATGCTGAGGAGCATAAGGCTTGGGCCGCAAAGCTGATCAACCTCAAAGCCCTATGTGACAGTGCCATAGCAAGGCAGGCTGAAGCAGTGTGGCGCGCGCCTGAACGGATGGCGCTATGAGCCTGTGGCCGAAATGGGTTCTGCAGCCTCAAAAATCTGCGCTGCGGTTTTTTATAGGCCAGTACTTATCATTCCGAGGTGGTCTTTTGTTGACCCCAAGCGCGCAGGGCAGGGGGTATTGCAATGGATGAGCGTGAGGAATTGCGCCGCCTCATCGATGTGATTGAGAAATCCTCAGGCAGCGGCAGCCTTGAGCAGGCAGTTGATGACATCAAAACCTTTGCCAACACTGCAAGCTTTCTGACCAACAAACTGGACACGAAACTTAAAAGTGGAAAAGTCAGCGCTAAGAGTAAACCCAAATCGCGCGTGGGAAAAGCAATAGCGTCAGTGCCCAAGCCCAATATGCCAAAGTCACCAAGTTCGCCGCCCGATCCGTCTTCTACAAATACATCCGGTATGCCAACGGCGACCAGTATTGCAACGTCACAGGCTGACTTTGAGCGTCTCAAACCTCAGCGGTCGCAACCNCCCGTTGGGGCAAGTTGATCGCAGTGGTGTCTGTTGCCGTCTGTGCTGCGGCTTACGGGCTCGACCTTAATCATGCCGCTAAGTGTGGCAGCTAACGCGGGTTGGTGGATTACACAGGGTTTTGGCGTGCAACTGCACAGTATGCGGTTTAACGAACACGTTAGATTTTGAGGTTATCCTTTGTGTCGACAGACATAGTTTGAATGGAATTAGGCAAGTTCGGAACTTTGAATTCCTGTCTGTCTGCCAAATAAACGATATTTAATTATATATATCAGTATCTTATTTTATGATCTGTTATTTAGTCCCTATATTCGTCCCCATATCGGTTGACTTGACGACACGCTTCCCGCACGCGCACACGCTCCCGCACCGCTGCATCTGTCAGCCCGCGCTCAGGCAACCCACGTGCAGCCAATCCCCCATTCAACCCACTCTAGCTCGCTAAAGACGCAACAGGAGCTGGGTGTGGGGTTAGGTTGGCTGTAAGGGGCTGCAGGACGGTCATCTCTACTCACGCGCCAAATTCACGCCAACCCGTGCCGCTGCTCTCACCGAGTGGCGCCAACTATTGAGCGCATAGATTCAGGCTGCACCAGCAATCTAATGCGAGTTCTCATTCGTCTGACAGCAGCCGTCATTGCTGCCATATCAAAGGGCTGGGGTTGAGCTGATTAACTGGGGCGTTACACCTTCAGAAACTATTGCTGCTTTAAACATGGACTGGAAAGATGGAATAAAAATCCGCTGCCGTATCGTTGAAGACCGCTTGATGCATTTCACGCGGAACTAGGTTGCGATATGTTTGAGCCAGTGTGGCATAGTTGGAATACAGCTTATCTACTGGAAAGTTCGACCCGAACATCACGCGATTGGGGCCGAATTGGTCTAGGCAAGTTTCAACAATTCGGCGGAAATCCTCGGGTTCCCAATTATGATTAAACATACTTAAACCTGACAGCTTGCAACGCACTTGAGGCAGGTTAGAAAGCGCGCGCAGTTCGCCCGCCCAGCGCGTTAGCCCGTCGCCAGAGCGGTCATGCGGGGACCCGGCATGACAAAGCGCGACAGCCGTATCAGGGGCCAAAGCAAGAAGATTGGCGGTTTTTTCCATCAGCTCCGGTATTAACTGAAGATCAAAACTAAGACCGCGACGTCCTGCGTTTTGCAGCCCCGCCACAAAGGCAGGGTTGTCTAGCAGTGTATTCGTGCCTGTGAGGGCATCCTCACCAGGTGCACGGCCAACAATTTGGCGCACGCCGGCGACGCTCGGCAGGGACTGAATGCTATCTAGCTGCGCATCCAGATCGGATGCAGTGAGGTCAACGAAAACAACTTGCTTTAAAGCCCAGTCAGAATTGGCATCGGCTACGGATTGGACCCAGCGTGCCTCGGCCATGCTATTTTCTGCACCCACCTGAATGTGCACGGATGCGCCTATGCCCTCGGCTGTGGCTTCAGAACGAAATTCATTGATGAGATAGTCACGTTGTATAGGGGCTGGGTCGCCAAAGAAACGCTCTACACCGCGCGCCATTAGCCAGGGATAGTAAACAGCGGAAAGATCCCAAAGATGGTGGTGTGCGTCGATCATGGATGTGCTCCATTTGCACCTGTTTCATGGCCTTCATGAATAGCCGTTGTGCGCGCAAGAATGTCGATACCTTGCATGTTCCAAAAATGCAGAAGATCAATGAAAATCCAGTTTTCAGCCAATTTGTTTCCGTCCCGCCGGTAAATATCAATAACCCGCATTTCACCGCGTACTTCACTGGCGGGCATCCCCATGAAGCCGCCGGTATGAACAGCTGTGAAGTTTGGCCAGCCAAAAAAACCACTAAAACGACCCTCGGCCAGTCTGCAAATATGTCCGGTTGAAGACCTGTCCGAGAATGTGGCCCGAAAGGGCCCAGAATGCTGTTTGGCATAGCGTTTGATTGTGTAGGTAGCGCCGATGCCTGCGGGTCCCCACCAGACCATGTTGTCATTCCACGTTCGCGCTAGTTCTTCTTCCAGCGGCAACCCCAAAGCCCAGGTTCCTAAGTCGCTTATCATTGCATTTGTCACGTCCAACGTTTTACGCCCTTCTTCAGGGTCTTGCGGGTCAAACATCAGCCCATCGTGGGTCATTGGACCGGGTTGCACCAAATGCGCCGCTGTTTGCGGCGGAAACGGTTGTAACCCTGCCTGCATCATCAGGTGTGGAATGTCAAAAAACATTGCAGTTTCGGTTATTTTACCATTATCCACCCGATTGAACTCGCAATAACGCAGCATGGCGATTTTTCCAGTTGGGGGAATGCCCAGCCAAGGCTGGTCGAACAGCCCCATCAGATGTCCCATGGAAACAACCCAAACACCACCCTGCTCGGTAATCGAGTTATGCCCGGCCATAAAGACGTCAAGACGTCGCTGAAGGGAGGTCAGCGCACCTCGCAGGGGCTGCCAAAACGATTCGCCGACTTCTTGCGCCGAGGTGATTTCGTTGAAGGGATGAAACCCTCGCCACAGATATTCAGGTGATGTGAATGCTTCCAAAATCTCTGGGATATCCGTCTCGCATGCCTTGTCTAGGCGTGTATAGAAATCCTTAACTAGTTGTTTTTCATTTATAAAATTTGATTTTATCATCGCACCTTCCGGCTTTTCCATATTTTGCATTCGTTTGCAAAAACAGCTTGTCAAACAATTTGTCCACTGTCTATAGTCTTTGCTAACGAATGCAAAAAATGGTGTGTGCATTCTATCAGGGGGAAGATATGGCCGAAATCCAGCTCCGCAATTTGTCCAAACGTTGGGGGTCGTTCGTGGGTGTTCACGAATTTGACCTCACCATTGCAGACAAGGAGTTCTTGGTTCTGCTCGGGCCGTCCGGGTGCGGCAAAACCACAACAATGCGGATGATTGCCGGGTTGGAGGACGCGACCGAAGGCGACATTCTGGTAGACGGAGTGAGGGTCAATGATTTGGAACCCAAAGATCGCGACGTCGCGATGGTTTTTCAAAGCTACGCGCTTTACCCGAATATGAACGTTTACGAAAACATTCGCTTTCCTCTGCGCGTACGTGGTGTTGACCCTAAAACCCATGATCAAAGAGTTCGCCGGGCCAGTGCCATGGTAGAACTTGATGATTTTCTGCATCGTAAACCAGCTGAATTGTCAGGTGGTCAACGCCAGCGGGTCGCGCTCGCCCGCGCGGTTGTGCGCGAACCGAACGTATTTTTGATGGACGAACCCCTGTCCAATCTTGATGCCAAGTTGCGGGTATCGACCCGTGCGCAGATCAAAAACCTGTCACACGAGCTTGCTGTAACGACCATCTATGTGACCCATGATCAGATTGAAGCCATGACGTTAGCGGATAGGGTCGTGATTATGAGGGCGGGTGTGGTGCAGCAAGTCGGTACTCCGGTTGAAATTTATGACAATCCCGCTAACGCGTTTGTTGCCAGCTTTATTGGCAACCCGGCGATGAACCTGATGGATGGGTCAATTAAAGACGGTACATTTACCACCAACAATGTCCAAATCTCTGGGCTAGAGGCAGTGGATGGCCCCGTGACGCTTGGGTTCCGTGCAGAGGATGCTAAAGTCATCGAAAGCAGCGGGCAGATCAACGCGCCGATCTACACAATGGAGCTTTTGGGCGATGCGACGACGGTCAGCGTCCGCATAGGAGGCGCATTGGTTTCCGTGAAAGCCGACAAAAATTACCGGGCAGCAATCGCCGAAACTGTGTCGATTGAGGTGCCCGTGGAGCACTGTCACCTATTCGAAGCAGAAACAGGTGCGCGCATCGGGGGGTGACCCTCGCAATTTCCCGCCTCGGCGGGGTCAACGGATGCAGGCTTCGAAGATGCATCCAATCAAAAGGGAGAGAGACGATATGTTTCTAAAAAAAGTAACACTTGCGAGCGCCTTTGCAATCACTGCAGGCACCGCGTATGCGGGCTGTGAAATTTCTGGCAATGTCAGCATTGTCGGAAACGAATTTCCAGCCATTCACACAGTTGCCAACGGTGCGGCAGCCTGTACGGGCGGCGACGTGAAGATTAACCTGACGGCAGACCACCAAAAAATCAATGTCGACGGCATGAGCGGAAACCCCGCGGAATATACGTCAGCGATCATTGCAAACTCGTCAGTAGTGGCGCTCATGAACGCAGATGTCGTCCGTCCATTGAATGATCTTGTTGCAGCACATGGTCAGGACATTCCCAAAAACCAGCTGATTACGATCGACGGCAATGTTATGGCCGTGGCCTTTATGGCGAACGCGCAGACGCTTGCTTATCGCAAAGATGTGCTGGCTGAGATTGGCGTTGATGTGCCAACCACTTACGAAGAAGTTCTGGAAGCTGCTAAGAAAATCCGCGCAGCAGGCATCAGCAAATACCCCGTGGGCGGCGCCTATGCGGCGGGTTGGAACCTGGCCCAGGAATTCACCAACATGTACATCGGTCATGGCGGCGAATTCTATAAGCCCGGTACAGCCGAAGTTTCAATTAACAATGCTCAAGGTGTTGCAACTCTGAACATGATGAAAGCGTTGACTGAGTACATGAACCCAGACTTCCTAACACATGACAGCAACGCCACCGGCGCTGAAATGGAAGCAGGCAACGTCATGATCATGAACATGTGGGGATCCCGCATGGGTAACCTGATGGATGACGAAGGTGCAGAAGAGCAGGTCTATTCAAACATCACCGTCGGCGGTCCGCTGACTGTGGGCGGTGGTTCAACCCCGGCTTCGACCCTGTGGTGGGATGGTTGGACTGTTGCAAGGAACGTGTCGGATGAAGATGCGGTCGCGACTTTCCTAGCAATGAAGAATGGGACCAGCCCGGCAATCTTGACTGAGGAAACCATGGGTCAGGCCGTCTGGATGATTGACGGCTACACCCCGGCACCGGTCAATGACGGTGTGTTTGCAGCAATCGCAGCGGGCACAACCTCGTATCCAATGCTGCCATACCACGGATTGCTGCACACCGCTTTGGGTGGCAACCTCGCAGACTTCCTGTTGGGTAAAGAAAGCGCTGAACAGGCGCTGGCAGACGCAGAAGCTGCCTATACTGCCGCTGCTAAAGAAAAGGGCTTCCTAAACTAAGGAGCCCATTGATCCGGGGCGGAACTTTTTGCCCCGGATCATCCCACAACCTTGACCGGCGCCCGGAGATACCAAGATTATGAAACATAAATCCTTTTTCTGGTTTGTTCTTCCGTCAGCTTTGGCAATGTTGTTGTTTATCTTTTTCCCGATCGTTTCGGTTCTTGTGCAATCGGTTCACGTCGACCACGAACAGGTGATCAAAACCGTTGAAACCTGTGATCTGTTTGGGTGCAAGGAATCCACAACCGTTGATCAAAACGCAACTGCTGCATTGCGCGCAGAACACCCTTTGGGGCAGTTTGCTGGATTTAAAACGTATACAGACCGCAACCACCTAGCGATTGACGAGTTTGGCGAGAATTGGACAAGATCTAATTCTTGGCGTGATTTCGGGGCGCAGATGCTTAATCTTCCTTTTTACAAGGCTATTTCATTCACGCTCGTTTTCACATTCGTCGTAACACCGCTTGTTATCGTTCTTGGGTTTGTGGTTGCTGTCGCCGTCAATAGTGCGGTCAAGGCAATCCGCGGCCCACTGATCTTTTTCTCTCTGTTGCCGATGATAATAACTCCGCTGGTGGGCGCACTGATCCTTTTCTGGATGGTGGATGCGCGCGGCGTTGTCGGAGCGGCGCTGCAATACCTTGCAGGCGATCCTGATCTGTCGGTCAAAGCGTCAACGCCGCTGATGTGGATCATGTTGATGGTCTATGGTGTGTGGCATTCCACGCCCTTTGCATTTATTGTTTATTATGCAGGGCTTCAGTCAGTAAATCAGGACACGTTAGAAGCTGCACGCGTGGACGGTGCCAATCGTTGGCTGCAAATCCGCCACGTCATTATCCCGCACTTGCTGCCATTGACCACGTTTATTGCCCTTATGCAGCTGATGGATAATTTCCGGGTCTTTGAACCCATCGTCAGTTTCTCCGCCGAAGCCCATGCAACATCGCTTAGTTGGGCAATCTTCAACGATCTTGGTGGCGAGACGCGCCAGCTGTCTTCGGCGGCCGCGACCTCTGTTCTTACAATTATTGGTGTCGCGATCCTTTTGTCGCCGGTTTTGGTACGCACTTGGCGCGAATTCGATCGGAAATAGGTGAAACATGTCTAGCAAAGCACAACGCCAACCCGTCGCAATCACTTTTCTGGTCATCGGCGTACTGGCAATCTGGATGATCCTTGCCGCCTTTCCGTTCCTCTGGACGCTTTGGGGATCATTTAAGGTAGAGGGCGATTTCTTTTCTAAGGCCAATTGGGCCAACGCGCTGACCGGCAAGCTGACGGTCAGCGAAACCGGCGCACGCGTTACTGGTGATGGATATTACGGGGCCTGGGTTCAAGAAAAATTCTGGCTCGCAGCCTGGAATTCCGTCATCGTGTGTTTCTTTGTGGTTACCATATCGCTGACGCTGGGAACGTTAGGGGGCTATGCGCTGGCGCGGTCTACCTATCGCTATGCCTTTTGGTTCCTGCTTTCGGCGCTAATCTTTCGGGCCATGCCACCGATCACGCTGGTGTCGGGCTATCTTCCGGTGTTCTTTCAATGGAACCTTTGGGGGCATACTGCAACAACAATCATCGTTCTGGTAGCGATCAATCAGCCATTTACCCTGTGGATGCTACATTCGTTCTTTAAGAACATTCCTGCCGAGTTGGACGAAAGCGCGATGGTAGATGGTTGCACGCGGTTTCAGGCCTTTCGCAATGTCATCATTCCGGTGATGTGGCCGGGAGTGATTACCACGGGACTGTTTTCGTTTCTGCTAGCCTATAATGACTTTGCGGTGACAACGATGCTATTGTCCAGAGAAAATCAGACGATGATCCCAAAGGTTGCCAGCTTCCTTGGAACCACACAGACCAAGGGCAACGTCATGTTTGCCGTATCTGCGGTTGTATCCGTCACCGCCCCATTGCTCCTGATGGTCCTGTTCTTCCAGCGCCAGATTGTTGGTGGCCTGACGGCCGGCGCGGTTAAAGGGTGATCAAAATGAGCACCTACTTGCCAATTCGAAGGGGCGTCTGACATGAACAAACGCGCAAACCGTCCAGCAATGGGAATTGCGACCGAGACATCCTCCGAGAACAAAGCTCGCTACCATCAGTTTCTGCGTTGCTTTGATTTGGGTGAGGTTGAGAAAGCGGTCGCAGATAATTTCCATGACGCCGCAAAAGTGAATGCCAGTCACCCGATCAACGAGGCGCGGGATGGCCTTGGGTATTACAGCGATGTCATCGCGCCGATCATGGCTTCGTTCGAGGGCCTAACACGGCAAAACTATATTGCTCTTGGCGGTGAATACCTTGGTACTGAATGGGTTACCTCAACAGGGTATTTTCGCGGCCACTTTACCAAGCCACTCTTTGGCATCCCCGCCAGCGGTAAGCTGGCTTACTTGCGGTTTGGTGAATTCCACCGGATGGAAAACGGCAAGATCGTTGAAAGCCATGTGTTTCTTGGGTTTGCAGAGTTGATAATCGCACTTGGCCTTTGGCCATTGGACAAAAGCCACGGGTACGAAGGCGTTGTGCCTGGCCCTGCAACGCATGATGGGACCCACGTTGGGCCATCTGATCCAGACGCGTCGCGGGCATCTGCTGATCTGGTCGAAGGGATGCTCAAAAAGCTTGCGACGGAAGATGAAGCTTGGCGCCCTTATTGGCACGAGCGGATGGTGTGGTACGGGCCTGGTGGGCTTGGCTCTTATGCAACTGTTGATGCATTCGCTACGTTCCAACAACCGTTTGAGCAGACCTTTGACGGATGGGGTGACGGCAGCGAGGTCGGCATCACGGGTGTTGAGGCCGACTGCAAGTCTGGTGACGGAAACTACGCGTTCCTAAGCGGCTGGCCAATGATCACGGGCGTCCATGTCAAACCATTCCTTGGCCTTGAGGCCACTGGCAAACGTGTGTTCATGCGCGATTGTGACTGGTGGCGCTGCGAAGACGGAAAAATCATCGAAAACTGGTGCATGCTGGATATTCCGCATGTGCTGCTCCAGCTCGGGTTTGATGTGTTTGCAGAAGTGGGAAAACGCGCATGACTGCCGATGCCGATTTCATCGTTGTCGGCGCTGGCTCGGCCGGATGCATCGTCGCTGCTGAATTGGCGCGGCGTGAAGTTGGTCGCGTACTATTGCTCGAAGCGGGCCCGTCCGACAACCACCCTTTGGTCAAAATGCCATTCGGTTTGACGTGGTTGATGGGCAGCAAGCGAGATTGGCGGTTCAAATCAGATCCGCAAAAAGGTCTTGGCGACAGGCAACTGAATGTGCATCGCGGGCGTATGCTTGGCGGTTCAGGTTCGATAAACTCTATGGTTTGGTTTCGCGGGCGGTGTGACGACTTTGACGGCTGGAACGTGAAAGGCTGGGAATGGCCCGACGTTGAGCCCGCATTCGAAGCGGTAGAAGCAAAGCTTCAACCAAAGCAAATGACAGGCGTTCATCCGTTGGTTCAGGCGCTGTCTGACTTGTTTGGTGGAAACGCAAACGAAGCGCCTACACCGGAATATGAAAGCGCTGGAACTTTCAGGTTTAACATGCGTAATGCACGCCGTTGGTCAGCCGCAGATGCCTTCATGCGCCCGGCGCAAGCCGCATACGATCTTAAGGTGAGGACCGGATCAGAGGTTGATCGCATTGAGTTTGAGGGTGATCAGGCAAAACGCGTAATTCTGCTTGATGGTACCAAACTCTCTGCGTCCAAAGGCATCGTTCTATCGGCCGGCTCGATCGGTTCACCCGCGATCCTGATGCGATCTGGCGTTGGACCAGCAGAGCATCTGCAGGAACTTGGCATCACTGTCACGCATAACTCTGAAGAGGTTGGCGACAACCTCCATGATCACCCAGCGGCGGGGCTTCATTTTGCGGGGCCGCGTTCCGGATATGGTCTAACGCTGTCTCAAATGCCAGCGTGGATGCTGGCCC
>JGI26088J50261_1001861_pt1 | contig 11036 bp, 8 predicted proteins | sample SaaInl1SG_22_DNA_FD_50261 | JGI IMG/M metagenome (IMG submission 50261)
ATTGGCATACCTCCTTCCAATAGGCCAGGGATCATCACTCAGAACCTCGAGCAGTTCTTGAAGGACCTCGAGACACCTAAGTCGGAAGTTTTGATCTACCTGGCCACACGTGAGCTGGCACTGACCGCTCTGTACAGTCATGCCGGCTGGTTACGCGAGCAGATCATCACTCAGGTCAGGGAGTTTGCAGCTGGTCTGCGAGTTGACTTGAGTGGCATCGAGGACGTGGCTGCTGCCTTCGATCCCACTGATCCGGATTCAATGGAGCAAATCATTGAAGCCAGCGCAATGGTGTCACCTAGATCCGAGGAGCAGGAGCAGGCGCTTGAACGCATTGAGGCAATGCTGGCACTTATTGAGGGCTGGATTGACTTTATTAGCTTGGAGGCAACCAAGCGCCTCCCCAACATCCAAGCAGTGATGGAAATCTACAACCGGAAGCGAGCAACCAGCGGTGCTTCTCAAAAGACTTTTGAGGCGCTGCTTGGCCTTGAGATGAGCCCCCGGTTCCGAAGAGAAGCCGCGACGATGTGGGGGGCAGTTTCAGAGGCCAAGGGTCACGCCGCTGCAGATGCGCTCTGGTCTCACCCCGACCAAATGCCCACTCAAGAAGAAATTCAAGACCCGCAGATTTTGATTGCCCGGCTTGAGAATGCCTCGGACGACTTTGATGACCAGCTCAAGAAGTTTCTGGAATAAGCACCTGCCTGTGTAAAGTCGCCAGCATCAACTTTTCGAAGACGCCAAAATCTTGGAGTGGTAAAACAAATCAATCCGGGACTGGCAAGGCTGTGGCTGGCCGATAACGCCAGGCAGTACGGCTCTAACGCCAACATCAAAATCGATCAACTTTCAAACACCCAATTTCGAGTCCTTGATTACCTGGAGGCGGGAATTAGCGATAACCAGCTTGAGCTTTTGCCGAAAATGTCTCTGGCGAGCCAGCAGACCACGACAGATTTAGTGGAGCGGCTGGCTCCGCTGATTTCCAGAACCTCATCATTTTTGCCAGATTTTTCTGAAGCTGAGGTGAACAAACATTTCGCCGAAATAATGAGGCTGTTTTTGCTCTTTGCCGAAGATCCTGCACAAACCCTCAAGGCCCGAAAAGCCATGAAGGTCTTTATTTCGAGCCTGGACCGAACCGGGCTCACTGTCATCCGGGGCCTTGCCGCATCGGCGGTTGGCCTTGTTTTCACAGAGGATCACTCCAAGGTGAGCCTGGCGGACACCCTGGAACTGGGTTACCCACCACACCTTGAGCAGACACAGCGAGTCAAGGCGGCAAAGTCAGCTGAACCAAACATCGAAATCCAACTCCACAGCCGAAGGAGCACCTCCTTTGACGCAGCTGATATGGCAATTCTGATCAATAACGACATTGTCAAGCCAGCCGACTATCAACCTTGGTTATCAAGGGATGTCCCCCATGTCTCGATCTGCTTCGATGAACTGGGAGTTCAGGTTTCGCACGTTGTGATCCCTGGGGTGACTCCCTGCCTGGGATGTGTTGAGCTGGCCAGAATGAGAACTGACACAAACCGGGTTGCAATAGCCACCCAATTGGCAAATCTAGAAAGAGACCTGGCTGATAGCTCACTGGTGCTGTTTGCATCGGGGGTCGCTCTGACAAAAACCTTGAACTACCTCGATGGCCTGGGGCTGCCTCAGACGGTGGAAGCGACCAGGCTAGACCGATCCGGTGAGGTTACCGAAACCCAAGCTAGTTGGACTGACTGCGGCTGCCGAAACGCTGTATGAACTCAGAAGCTGGCTTATCTAGTCGGTAACTGACCTGCAGGAAATTCTTCGCCCTGGTGATCGCAACATAAAAAAGCCTCTGCTCTTCAGCAATCTCAGAGTCGGTCTTGGCATACCCAATAGGGAAATAACCCTGGTTCAGACCGATTAGGAAAACAGTGTCAAACTCGAGGCCCTTGGTGCCGTGGACGGTGGCCAACATGACTGCCTCGCGCACTGGCTCATGGCCTGATCGCTCGCGCTCATCCAGTTCCCTCAGGTATTCATCCAGGCCGGCTGCATCAATGTCCTCGAGTACTTCCAAAAACCAGTTAAGCGCTTGCCACTTCTCGTTCTTCTCGCCATTNGACTGCCAACCAAGCGCTGTGACTATTTTTGAAACCTCAACAAATAGCGGGTCACTCAGTTCACCGGATTGCATAGCTCGAATTGCACCCAGAGCCATTGCCACCTCGGGTCTCCGGAAAAACCGTCCCGAGCCTCGAACNTGATAATCAACCCCGGACTTTTTCAGCTGCTGCTCAATTTCCTCGAGCTGTGAGTTTGTCCGCGCCAGAACCGCGATTTGTCTGGGTGCAGTTCCCTCCGAAATTGACTCGATGATTCGCTGACCAACTGCCTGGGCCTCAGCCTGAGCATTTTTATAGGGCGTGAAGGTTGGAACAGAGCTCACCGCCCTCATTGGCACCAGCGGGGAGGCTGAACTCACTCGATTTGCCAGCGCCACAATCTCTTGGCTGGACCGATAGTTCTTATTCAGTTCAAAAACTTGCGCATCTGAGTAACGGGACTGGAAGTCGGTCAGAAAATCACTGCGAGCGCCGGCAAAGGTGTAAATGGTTTGCCTCGGATCACCAACCACGCACAACTCATGGCGTTGACCNAGCCAAGTTTCCAAAAGCGCCTGCTGAAGCGGAGAGATGTCCTGATACTCATCAACNGTGAAGAATCGATACTGCTGCTGAACATGAGAAAGCATTCTGGGCTGATCCCGGAGCAACCCCACCGTCAACAGCAGCGCATCCTCCCAGTCGATAATTCGACGCTGCTGCTTGAANTTTTCATAATTTTTGAAAAACTCCACAAACCTTTCACTGCTGATCGACTGCAGCTGCCTGCCAGCTTCTTCGTATTTGTCTATGTCCTGCATTGAATAGCGAAGGAACTCGACCTCGGATTGAAGACTCAGCTTCAACTCCTGGTTAGGCCTGATGCCCATCTGATCCAAAACCTCTTGAATCAAGCCACCCTTATTGGTAACCAATTTGGGCGCGAAGCTCTCTGTCAACTGCGGCCAGAAGAACTGAAGTTGAGCAAGGGCTGCAGAGTGAAAGGTTCTTACTGCCACATCACCGGCCCCGAGCTTTCGCAATCTGGATCTGATTTCAGCCGCTGCTCTATTGGTATAGCTGAGTGCGAAGACTCGACTGGCTGTGTAGGCACCGGTTTCTATCCCATAGGCAATTCGGTGGCTGATTGTCCTGGTTTTACCGCTACCGGCTCCTGCGACTATGGCCACCGGGCCATGCAGTGCGGTTGCGGCCAGCAATTGATCTTCATCGAGTTGCGCCAAAAACTCGCTATGTGAGTAATCAGCGGTCATTGGTATTCCTTTGGCTGCGCGTGGCGTTGACCCTCGGAAGCTCTACTGCAATCTAACCTGTCTTCGTGGGACGACCTAGTCTGATATTAGCCGCGCTGGCAGCCGATGCTGCTCCGGGNAGAACCTTCCGTTCCTATCGCAGAGTCGAGACCAATCCGGACCTCGACCAATTGCAGTTGTGGGACCAAGAAGACCACTCCTACCAGCTACTGATTCCAGCCACCGGTGCTGGCGAAGCAGAGCTGGCCGGTGAGCTCCAGGCAATTGACGTCATCTCGGATTTCGTCCAAGACCTAGAAATAGATAGCCCCGAACTCGTTGGCCAAACCAAGGACCCGGATGGCACGACCGCGGTCCTGCTGACACTAATAGGCGGCCAAACCCCAGATCTTGCCCGCTTTACTCCGGGCGAGTTCTCAAAGAGTTTTGCGCAGGCTGTCGCCAGCATCCACAAGCTAAACCCTGACATTATTCGCGAAGCTGGACTGCCCGAATATGACGCTGACTCGGTGTTGAAATCAAAGGTTGCCGAAATCGATCGCATCGCTCAAACCGGACGAGTTCCAGCACAGTTGCTAAGCCGCTGGGAAGCTGCGACCGAGGACCTGGGGCTTTTTAGATTCCNCCCAACAGTGGTGCACGGAGGATTGAATCAGGACACAGTNATGGTTACCGGGCAAAAAATAACCGGTATCGCAAGTTGGAGCACCCTGCAGATTTCAGACCCGGCCGAGGACCTGCGCTGGTTGACCGGCGGGGCACTTAGAACCACCCTGGAAGACACACTTATTCACTATCGAGCTCTTCGAGAAAATGCCGATGAAAACATTGGCCAACGCGCTCAGCTTTATTCTGAGCTAGAGCTCGGCAGCTGGCTAGCGCACTGCGTGGAGAATCAGGATGAAAAAGCGATCGCTCAGGCAGAGGACATGATCTCTGAACTCAGAGATCAGCTCGAAAGCGGAAACCTTCGGAGCCTGCGTGCAGCTAGCTTTGCAGGAATCAACACTGCCGCAACTGCAAATCAAAAGCCTGTCGCTTCGATGGAGGCGGCTGAGACCGCTGAAATCAGTCAGGTGGCCGAACCTGAAGAGACTAAAGCGGACGAAGAGCTGTTCTAAGCTCGGCCAACCTGGCTGCCAACTCGGTTTCTGAGGGAACCTCAGGTGAAATCTCGACACCATCTGAGGCAAAGAAGAATGATGCCTTCACTTTTTCAATTCCTAGCTGTTGCCATCTTGCGAATCCGATTCGATAGAGCGCCAGCTGTACCGCCCGCTTGCCTACATCTTCCTGGCTAGCTGGCGAGCTCCCGGATTTCCAATCAACGATTTCAAATTCGGAGTCATTTTGGAACACAGCATCCAGCTTGCAAACCACGACCGTGCCACCCAGTTCAAATTCAAGTGACTGCTCAACGAACACCGGCTGCCTTGATGCAAACCTTGAGTTTTCAAAATTCTCCGCAAGCGCTCGCTGGTCCGAATCCCAGTCATCCAAATCCAACTCACTTTCCAGCGCAAATGCCTTTTCCAGAGCGGCATGGAATTCGGTTCCCCTCTCGGCAGCACTTGAATACGGCACGGGCAGGGGTCGAGTGAGCATCTGGCGGAACTTGTCAGGGTCTGCCAAAAGCTCCACAACCCTAGAGGCCGAAAGTCTTAGCGGAATTTCAGGCTGCTCTTGGGTCCTGAGCTTTTCCGCCTGCTCAATGATTGACGCCAGCTGAATGCTCTGACTGGCAAGAGTTGGGCTGGCATCCAAAACTTCTTGGGCGGCCCGGGCTTGTTCGGGCCGAGCGTCTCCAAGTGGGTCGAAGGGCCAGGTCACTTTCTTGGCTTGGTCAATCAATGGGTTGGCTGGTAGTGGCTCTGGGACCGCCTCAATCAGTTCGGCCAATCCCTCCGAAACTAACTCCGTGAGGTAGGGGGCCAATTCCCTGGCCTTCTGGATGCCCGGTTTGTAATAGCTGGCGCTAAGCAGCAGCTGATTGCCGGCACGGGTCACCGCGACGTAAGCGAGCCTTCGCTCCTCCACATCATGCTTGAGGCGATTGGCTGCGGCAAAAGCATCAACGGCTTGCTTCAGATCCTTTTGAGTGGTGGCAGCTTCCCAGGCCAGTTCTGGGATGTAGTTGCAGTCTTGCCGCAGCTTATGTGGCAGTTTGCCGGGCTGCAGCCAGCCTCTGGTGTCTCTGGATTCAACTGGGAATGACCCCTTGACTAGGCCAGCTACCACCACATGGTCCCACTCCAAGCCCTTTGCCGCATGGACGCTCATGAGTTGAACCACGCCCAACTTTGCTCCGGTTTTGGGAAGCTCGAAACGTTCGCTGGTTACCGCATAGTCCAGCCAACCTAATAACCCCTGGAGCGAAGGTCGGAGCGAACTGGCATCGTAGTCAGAAACCCGCGCGATAAAGCCCTCTAGGTTCGCTAGCGGCAATTTGCTTCGCTTATGGGCGTAGAGCTCGATATCCAGCTCCAGCTCCCTTGCCATCGCCCAGGCAAATTCGGTGACACTGAGCGACAACTGCGTTCGCATGAGATGGAAAAGCTCGCTTGCCTGAATCAGGCGCTCCAGCCCCAACTCCGACAATTCCGCAAACTGCCTGGAGCTTGGCTTCCGGATTTCATCGAGTGCCTCAACCAGCGTGATTGGCAGTGCCGGCGTGACTTCCTTGCGAACTTTGGTCAATTTCTTTGCGAATTGATGAAGCTTGGCGATATCGCGCGGTCCTATGCGAAATTTTGGTCCGGCCAGAATTCTCATCAGGTCTGCCCCAGCCTCTGGATCGGCCACAACCCGCAGCGCAGAGATCAGGTCAATTACCTCCGGTTGCTCCAATAAGCCAGATAGTCCCGTGATCTCAACTGTTAGACCTCGGTCCTCGAGTGCAATTGCGAACTGGCGCATTGCCTGCTTCGAACGAAACAGCACTGCGGCACTGCTTTCGCTAGTTACCCGCTCAGTTAGCCAACTGGCAGCTGCCAGCGACTCGCCAACTTCGTCTTGTGAAACAAGGGCGAACACTTTCCCCGCAGCCTCTTTCCCAGCTCGAAGCAGAACCGGAGCAAGCCCAGAGTCAGAATTTAGATCTTGGCTCACTCGGTTTGCCGCGGTCACGATGGCCTCTCCGGAGCGCCAACTCGTGCTGAGGCTGTAGACCTCACCCTGGCCGAAGTCATCCCGGAAGCCGCTTAGATTAGCGCTGGAAGCTCCACGCCAGCCATAGATTGCTTGGTTTGGATCCCCAACAGCCATGACCGGCTTTCCAGAAAACAGCTTGGACAAAAGCATGGTCTGAATCCCGGATGTGTCCTGATATTCATCAAGCAGGACAAACCGATGTGGCAGTGACAGATCCTGCTGCTTGAGTGCCTCAAGGGCCAGGGCTACCTGGTCAGAAAAGTCCACCAAACCACGCAGCTTTTTCTGACGCTGAAATTCCCTAGCGAGCTCAAAAACCAAAATTGAGCTCGTGGCATCGTCGATAACTGCTTGGTGATATGCGTAAGTCCCGGCCCCGCCCTTGTCCGATTGCGGCAGAGCAGAAATGCTGCTTACAAAAGTTTCTAGGTAGTCGATAGCGGTGTCTGGCTGACACTGGTTGTCAGTAAGTGCGCTGGCTGCAGCCAGCAGCCTGGAAACCAGGTGGTCAAGGGATTTGTCAAAGACTTCGAGGGTTGGAAAATCTACGACCTGTGCCTGGGTCACAATTTCCCTCGCCAGTGAAATTGCTCCAGCCTCCGTCATGAGCACTGCGTCTGCGTCGTAACCAACCTGAAGCGACAGGGAGCGGAATATCTCGTTACCAAACGAGTTATAAGTGGTTATCTTCGCCGGTTCAAAGTCCTGGTCAAGCCCCTCGGGCCAGTAACTAGATTCCCGAAGTTTCACTAGCCCCTGTTGCACCCGAACAGCCAGTTCAGTGGCGGCCTTTCTGGTGAAGGTAAGGCCAAGAATCTCGCTCGGTGTCGCGAGTTGATTTGCAACCAAGAACAGGGTTCTGACAGCCATTAGCTCGGTCTTGCCGCTCCCAGCGCCTGCAATCACCAGACTCGGAGCCGAAGTATCAGTATTTGAGATGGCCGCTTCTTGTTCTGGCGTGAGCTGGAATTTGCTCACGACCGAGAAAATCTCTTGCGCGGAATACTTAGGCACTGGTCACCGCCCTGGCCAATAGGAGCTGACACTTCGCATCACCCTCACAGTGACCTGAGACTTCTGCTACGAATTGAGCTTGACCGATTTCTGCCTCGGCGCGCTCCAGTAGCTTTCTAATGACTGCTTCTGATTCACCTTCGAGCTTTGGCTGCTCCATCACCTTGAGTGATCCTCCCCCAACCGAGATGATGCGACCGCCGGCAACCTCTTCGCCAAAGATCTCTCTCAAACCAAGCTGATAAAGCGCCAGCTGACGGTGTTCTTGAACATCCTTTGCGCTGGGAGTCTTTCCAGTTTTTAAATCCGCGGCAATCAGACCAGTTTCGGCTCTTTCAACCCGGTCGATCTTTCCGGCAACCACCAATTTCCCGAGGCTGATTTCAAAGCCCTGCTCGCTGGCAACAAGTTCGGCAGGTCGATCAAGGTACTCAGAAATCAAACCCAGCATCTTGACTGCTCTGCGATGTGCAGAGCGATTGAGCCATTCCGCATCGAACTTGAGTGTGTGCCAATTCGACTCCACGAACTCACTGAGTTGAGCATGGTTTAGAGAAACCTCCATGGCCGCATGCAACAGGGTTCCGATTGATGCCTCGAAGCTCGAACCGTCTCCACCGAAGCTGTTTATGAACCAATGCAGCGGGCACTTTTCAAATGCCTCCAGCTTGGATGCACTGAGCCTGAGCGATTCATCGTCTTGAACGACATCTTCAGATGTTGATGGCTCCAGCAACCCCTGCCAATTACTTGGGTGGGCGCCACTTGCCCCGATCAAAGCAAGAGCTGCAAGCAGCGGAGCTGCCTGGCTGTCGCCCTGCAGCAATTCGGAGCGAAGCTTTCCAACCAGGCGCCTTGGATCAAACTCTATGTTTACCTCGGTCTGCTTTCCGTTGGCTCGCAAAATCTGCAAAAACTGCGATGGCTGCTCGTCGGATGCCTCCATTGCCGAGAGCACTAGTTTGCTTCGGGTGACCCCGAGACTCTTATAGAAAAGCCTGAGCTCATCTGCCAGTTCTGCTCTGGTTGGTCCGGTTGGACTCTCGGACCTGCCTGCCAAAAATGACTGCAGTGAGGCTGCTCCCAGCATTGAATTTCTAGGTTTCATGTTTGGCCAAATGCCCTCTTGCAACCTAGGAATCGCCACCACCTGAAACTGGCTTCCTGCCAATTGAGATGGAGTCGCAAGAACTACGGCATCCCTGGCGGCGATGCCGGCCAGGGAGTCCTGAACTACCTGGGCGGCAAGTTGCTCTTGAACAAACTCTGCCGGTGTNCCCAGCTGCTGCTGGTCAAACCGANTGGCGGCGGCGAACAACTCCAGAATCGCGTCGATATCCCTATTGGCGGCCAGGGCGACCTCGGAGGAACCGGCAGCCAACTCCTGCAGCTTGCTTGACGGGGCCAAGCTCCAGACTGCGCTAACGAATGCATATGAGCCAAGGCCTCGGTTGGCCCTGAGTTCCTGCAAAAGCTCAATCGCCTTGTTCAGACTGCGAATTTCAGGGGTATCTAAATCAATTGGATCATCAAACAAACTTTGGAGAACCTGGGCTCTGCTCAGAGCCTCGAACTGTTCAAGCTGGGCAAGTTGCCGAAACAGCCTGCGCTGTTGAATCACAGACAGTCCAATTAGTCGCGACCCCAGCAGCTGCAGGACCAAGTCTTGGTCGGACTCACCGAACGCCAGTTGCCCAAACTCAAGAACTGCCCTGGCAGCCGGCTGCTGGCTCAGGGGTCGTTGAACACCCAGAATGCGAACAGGGATGTTTCGGGCAGACAGATCGCTAGCCAGCTGATCGAGCTGCACTCTGGTCCTAGCCACCACGCACATTTGCGACCAGGGCAGATCCGCTTGAACTCGGCTGATTCGAAGTTCACTGGCAATGTAGTCGGATTCGGAAATTTGATTATCAAATAGCGCGAACTCGGCTTGCTCGACCGGCTCAATCGGCAGGGGTCGATGCGCAAGTGCGAGGGAGGTCGGAATCCGCTGCACAATTTTGGACATCAGATTCGCTACAGACCGCGGTTGCGGCAGCTGGTCCTCGAGATAAATCTGGACTAGCTCCGGCCGGTTTTTCATAAAGAAATCAACAAAGGCACCTGCGGAGGCGCGGAACCCCATGGTGGCCGAATCAGGGTCACCAACCACAATCAGTTGCGCCTGGCTTGAAATTCTCGAAACAAGCTCTAGGCCTGCCAGGGATATGTCCTGAGCATCGTCTAGTAGCAGCACCCTTGGTGGCTTGAGGACATCTGTCAAAGCTGCTGCACGAACAATTAGCTGAGATGTCTACCTGACGAGCTCGCTCCAGCTCGTCTAGATAGGCCGGATAGAGATCCAAGGCTGCGGCCCAATTAGCGCTGGGCCACTGTCGCTGCAGAGCAGTGAGGCCGGAAGCATCGATGTTGTTTTCAACCAGAACCGAGAATAAGTCTCTGAGCTCGGAGTGAAAACCCGACAAAGAATAGGTCAGGGAGTCAACTCCCCAGCTTTTTGTCAGAGATTTTTCCTCGGCTGCCGTTATCAAGCTAGCGATGAGCGATTGCTGCTTTGCGCCGGACAAAAGCTTGATCTCGGGATTCTCGGCAGTCAAAATTTCAAAGGCNTAAGAGGTGATTGATCTGGCTCTGGGCCCGGTGCTTACCTGACTCGAGGCAAGTGCCAGCTGNTCCCGCAGCATTGCCGCCTGGGCACGCTGCGGAGTAATCACCAAAATTTCCTCGGGAGAATAACCAAGTGATTCGTATTCAGCCACCAAGTCCAAAATGAAACCGGTTTTACCGCTGCCTGGAGCACCTATAACCAGCGCGTCGTCTTTTTGAATTTTTGCTAGCAGCGGCCCGCTGCTAGCAACGCTGGATCCGGAAGAAATCATCACGCTAACAATCTATTTGGCACAAAGGACTTTTTTCTTGCCGTAACCTTATTATTCGATAAGGAGTCACATGGACGTCACAATTGGAATCAAGGACAATGCCCGCGACATCAGCTTCCAGTCGAGCGACAGCTCGAAGGATTTGATTGCTCAGGTAAAAAAGGCCATTGAAGGCAACGAGCCGGTAATTGAGCTCAGTGATGACAAGGGTCGAACCATCATGGTTCCAACCTCATCAATTGCCTACGTCGAAATAGGCGCCGAGGAAGCTCGCAGAGTAGGATTCCTGGCCTAATGGAGATCTTAATCATTGTGGCTTACGCCGGCATCTTGGCCATGGTTGCCCCCTTTGTGCTTCCAAAGTCGGACTTCTACGGAAAATTGGTCCCAGCTAGCATTGCGCTTAGCTCAGGGAGTTTCGTGTGGCTAGTCCTAACCTGGCTGGGATTTAGCTATTCAAGTCCCTGGATTTGGTTCATCGCAATGTTGGTAATGCCAGTTGCAACCTGGTTTGGAACCGGCTACCTATCGAAAACCCGGGCGGCGGCCGAAGCCAACAAGCTTGCCGAAATTCGACTACGCGGTAAGACCCAGTAGGTCCATTCTCACCGTGTGCTGAGCTATCA
>JGI26088J50261_1001864_pt1 | contig 11027 bp, 9 predicted proteins | sample SaaInl1SG_22_DNA_FD_50261 | JGI IMG/M metagenome (IMG submission 50261)
AACAATTACGGTACAGATGATACGACGGCATTCCAGATTTTAGGGGTCGGTGGTGCGCCTTTGCCTTTTACAGAAGATTTTGAATCGGGCCTCTCAGGTTGGGAAATTGCCAATCCAGATGCGGGCATTACATGGTCTTCTGCCGCGGTAAACGGTACGAGTCCAGGAAATACGGCTATGACGGTGAACCATTATTCTTATAGCAGTACGGGAGCGCTGGACGAATTGATTAGTCCCTCACTCGATTTTTCAAACGATACATTAATCAACCTTGAATTCGAATATGCATCGGCCTTCTACTCTAGTGGTTATAAAGATAGTTTGAAGGTATATGTAAGCGATGATTGTGGATCAACTTGGGATTTAGTAGCAGGCTATGACGGATCAGAGGCGAGCTTTACTACTGCTGGGGCAGTAACATCCGCCTTTGTGCCCGCCGATTCTACGTATTGGTGCCACGGTTCTTCTTCCGTAAGTTGTCCAACCATTGATTTGGATGCGTACAGCGGTTCGTCTGGCGTTCGCATAAAATTTGTAGCCGTAAATGGCTATGGAAATAACATCTATTTAGACAATATCAATATTTCTGGACAAGCACAATTACCACCTGTAGCTGCTTTCACGGGCGATACTGCAGGCTGTACAGGAAAGACCCTTCAGTTTTATGACTATACTGCACCTACAGCATCGGCCCGCTTGTGGTCGTTCCAGGGCGGTACACCAAGCACAAGTACTTCAGCAAATCCAGTGGTGACCTATTCTACGCCTGGAACATATGATGTAAAATTGGTAGTATCAAATGCCGCAGGGGTAGATTCCGTGGTGATGCCTAACTACGTTACGATCGTCAGCGCTCCAGTCGCGGACATAATTTTAACGACCTCGGGTTCTACAACCTTATGTAATGGAGATAGTGCAACATTTACCGCAACACCAACGAATGGAGGTTTGAATCCAACCATTAATTGGATACTCAATGGTACTGTGGTATCGAGCAATACATTCACGTATAGCGGAACCTTCGTGAACAACGATGTACTTAAAGTAGAAATGTTAAGTTCGGACGATTGTGTTGCCAATCCTTCCGTAGCCGATTCATTAACCTTGACGGTAAACAGTTTACCTACCGTAACGCTTGGGTCACAAGGGTATGTGTGTGAATTGGACGGACCGCAGTTGCTTTCAGGAGGGCAGCCTTTGGGTGGCGTATACAGCGGTTCCGGAATTGTTAACGACAGCATCTATCCGTCAACAGCGGGCGTGGGGTCTCACTGGGTGTATTATACCTACACTGATGCAACTACAGGCTGTTCTAAGACGAAGCAACGTGCGATCAGTGTACAACCTGCGCCCGGTAAGCCTACCGTATCGCAAAACACGACAGGTGAGTTAGAAGCGGCTACACCAGCAGGAACATTTACCTATGAATGGTTAGACGCGAATATGGATCCCATCAGCGGAGCAACTGGCGCGACCTTCTTGCCACAATCGAACGGGGATTATTATGTTCGAATTTTCTCCAACATTCTATGTTCGAATGTGTCGGATGTGTACAGCGTGGTGAATATAGGATTCGGTGAGGCGTTAACTTCGGGATGGAGTGTCTATCCAAATCCGGCGCAAAGAGTTTTGACTATCAGAATTGAAGGATCGGCAGACGTTCGGTTATTGGATGCTGCAGGCCGATTGGTGTACAAGGGAACAATAAGCGGTGAAGCCAATCTTGATGTAGAGAATTGGGCGCGCGGCACTTATGTACTCCAGATTATAACCGATTCAGGTATAGAGAATGAAGCAATAGTGCTGCACTAAGCAACGGCATTGCGATAAAACAAAACCCCCCGGAGCGACAGCTCCGGGGGGTTTTTTATGCTTAAAATTTTGTAACGATTACGCGACAACCATGTGTGCAATCATGCTTTTAAATAATTCTAATCCGTCCTCATTCTTGAGCTCTGCATCTGCTGCGCGTTCGGGGTGAGGCATCATGCCGAAAACATTTTTTGCTGCGTTAGAAACGCCTGCAATATTCTCTAGCGCGCCGTTAGGGTTAACGGCAGGGCCAACTTCACCTTCAGCAGTGCTGTATTGGAAAAGAATCTGGTCGTTCGCTTTTAATTCTGCGAGCGTCTCTTGCGAACAATAATAATTCCCCTCACCGTGGGCGATTGGGATTTTATAACCGCGCGTATGATCTAGGTCAGCACTTATACCTGCCGATTTAGAAACGGGTTTGATGAATACGTTTTTACAAATGAACTTGTGACTATCGTTGTGACGNAGCGCACCAGGCAACAATCCACTTTCTGTAAGGATTTGGAACCCATTACAGACGCCNAANACGTAGCCGCCGTTATTTGCAAATTCAACTACACTGCCCATGATCGGACTCATTTTTGCGATGGCCCCAGAACGGAGGTAATCTCCATAGGAGAACCCGCCCGGCAACACAACACAATCCACGCCCTGAAGGTCCGTGTCTTTGTGCCATAAGTTGACCGTTTCATGCCCCATAATGGTTCCGAGTACATATATCATGTCTTGGTCACAGTTTGACCCTGGGAAGGTGATTACACCGAATTTCATAGCAATGTGCTTAAAATAATTTCAACAAAGGTACGTGGTTTTAGGCGAATATGCGACTAGGAAAGGCGGTGGGATAAGGCATATAATACACGAGCACCAACATTGGCATCCCATTGATTTTCACCAGGAACTACCTCGACTAAATCGGCGCCAATTATTTTACGACCAGAGGCGAGAACGGCATCAATGAGGTGAAGAAATTGGGCCATTGATAAGCCCCCGGGAACTGGCGTACCCGTTCCTGGACAGAGGGAAGGATCAAGCCCGTCTATATCCACACTTAAATACACCTGCTGTGGCAAGTCCGCGACAATCGTTGCGCTTACGGCAGCCCAATTACTCCCCGCAAAAAGTTGCTGGTTCATTGCCCTGTCGGTATGCACAGTAATGCGCTGGTCCTTTTCAATCATGGTAGCTTCCGCGTGGCAGTAATCGCGTAATCCGACGATGCACAATTGGTCCGTCAAGCCCTCATTTAAGGCATTGTACATAATGCTCGCGTGCGAATAGGTGAAGCCTTCGTAAGCATTCCGGAGGTCCGCATGCGCATCAATCTGCAGTATACCAAAGCTGCCATACTTCGCTTTGTGAGCGCGCAAGGAACCTAAGGANGTACTGTGGTCGCCGCCTAAAAGGATGACACGACGGTCTTTTGCCAATAATTGGCTTACATTCTTTTCAACCCAACGGTGGAAATGTCCACATTTATCATTGATCTCGTCGAGCAAACGCAACTCTAGGTCACTAACATCGTCTTGTTCGTATGCCGTCAAATATTGAGAGGCTTTTTCACGCAGGTTCGCACTGGTTTCTGCCCATGCTTCGTCGATGGGGTGCATCCAGATGCCCCGCTGCCAGCCGTTGGGAAACTGTTCATCGAACAGGTCCACCTGCGCGGAGGCCACCTCAATTTCCGCGGGACCTTCAGCAGTTCCTGCGCCATAACTCACAGTCACCTCCCAAGGCGCTGGAAAAACATGAATGTCGCATTCGTCTGCATCGAAAGGCAGACCGAATAGATGGGTGTTTAATGCCGGTTCGTTCGGATCAAACGCCACGATTTTGGCTTCTTTATCCATTTGGGTATTTAATTGAGCGAAAATTACGGATTGTAGATTGATAACGGTAGATTTTTTATACGCACTAAAGAAGATTTTTTGAGCCGGACTTGAAGTGTATAAATACCTGTTTCTAAGCGGCTTTCGTTCCATAAGTAGGGACCAATACTAATGGGGTTTCTGCCGGAGATGCCCTCATAAGAAAGCCATTGAGTGAGGGGGCGGCCGGAGCGGTCTAGAAGCCGAAGGGAAAGGATCTCCCCGGCCGCCATGGATACCCATAGGTCGGTTGAAGGGAGGTAATGGTTGAGATCGTAGCTGAGGTGGGTACGTTGAAGGTGTGCATTGAAATCGGGAGGTGTTGCGGGGAAGGAACAACTGTTTTTTTCATTGGGCGAGGCTTCAGTGGGACAACACCAACGTGCATGATGCGGTACCCAATTCGATGGCGTACGTCCGGAGCTTAGAAGGGAAATGCGTTCCCAACTGCGGTGTTCGAGGGGAGCATCCCACGGCGTGTAGTTGAGTTGGTCCAGGGTTTGCGCATCAGTGGTTTGGAGCAGTAGCGAGGTACTGTCGTTCGGCAGTGCGGTAGGACTAGGGAAAGCGCGAAGTTGGTGCGGAGCTAAAAGCGGAAATAGAGGCACTGGTAGAGCACAGAACGAAGGCGGGGTGGTGAAGAAACGGTGGGCGGAGGTCCCTGCGGCCGTTGTTTTTATTAGTCGAAGCGGGTCTAGTCGCAGTGGTCGGTCACTGGTAGAGACTAATTCTATGAATTCGTCCAATTGGTCTGGCGAAGGATGCACTTCATTAATAAAAATTTTTCCTGAATCTGGATAGGTATGTGCTAAAAGCGCGAGGGATGAGTCCCCGAGTAAAGGGGGCAGCGTAGTTTGTTTTACTGGCAAAAGGTAAGGCGCTTCCGGCTGCCATTGGTCTGCGAGATGCGGGAGAAGCATGTGGAGGTAGGGATAGAGTGAATGGGAAAATTGGACGTAGTTTTTACCGTTTTCACCCCCGAAAAGAGCCTTAGGNGGGTTTTTTGGAAGGTCTTTGGGTGGAATTGGTCCTGAAATNGACGTTTGGGTGGAGGTTATGCGCCATTGGGCGTTGGTGTAGGTGATGGAATCGGCGACAAGAAGAAAATCCCCGAAAGATTCGTGCGGAGCATAGGGAAAATGGTACGGTTGAACAGCGACAAGAATGCCCTCGTTTTTAAGGATGAGTAAGCCTTGATCGGGCATAGAAAATCCAGGAATGAATCTTGCATTTTGGCCAACGCCGTAGCGGTGAAGGCCAGAATCGAGGGGACAATCGTATGCTTTTTTGACACCACTTTCCGTGATGAGCACCAACTCTGCCGCGGGCATGGCTACGGGACTGTAGGCGATAAAGTAGTCTCCGTCATTTCCTTCGATTTGGTGGATGCCTAGAATTTGCGCGCTTTGGCGGGTTGGGTAATCTAGTTGAACAGAATCCAGTGCGAAGAACAACAGGTTACCTGCTGTATCAGTAGCCATTGGGATTTCAATCCAAACTTGCCCCAAGGCTAGGGGTCTTAGGAAGGTGATGTCCCAATAATATTCGCTGAGGTAGGGAAACAATGCGGTGTCCAGAGGCGCCCCTTGTGCTGAACGAGCGATTACACCATTTAAACTTCCTGGCGGGGGAAGAGTCGGTTCGGACCAATGGAGCCGCAGTGTTTGCGGCGTTAAAACGTCAATGTTCAGCAATTTCGGTGCAACGGTATCACGAAAGGCATGTCCATCCGCACGTAATGTTGAAAACAAAAATTTATCCACACGGCTTGAGGAATACGTGCACTGCACGCTCAGACTTTTTGAGGAACGCAGGGTACTATCGGTGGTGCTGAATAAAAGAGAATCCGCGTCATAAATGTGAAAGGTGTAGTTGCTGTCCCGTTCAATACGAAGTGCAACGTTTACCGCACTTTTGTTGACGTATCCTGAAACTGCAGCGAGTANGGTATCCTTTTCTGCCGTGTGCAGTACGAAAGAGAGGTCGTCGCTGCTCGAACCCGAGAGTTGTATGGCGTAATAGCCGAAACTTGACTCCATAAAGCGAAAGCTGCAATAATTNGCGCTGGACGGATTAAAATCCATCTGTATGTTTANNGTCCACACCCCCAAGACTGCGGCGCGACTTTCTCGTCGCCATTCCAAAGAACCCGCAGCTGGCGCNGCGCTTCTCATTCCTTCTGAAGAAAATTGCATCCAGGCAGTATCGCCCTCCCAATCGGTGTGGTAAGCGGTTAATGAATCAAAAAGTGCATAGAATTGGGCTTGGGCCGCGTTAAAAATGAGGCAAAAACAGAGCGTTAGTGCACTACGAAACAAGTCGGTGAACATAAGGCAGTTTAGAAGTAGCTTTGCGGAGTACTATTTAAGTTAAGTCAATTTTTATGAGAATTGCAGTTGTTGGCGCTACAGGTATGGTAGGCCAGATTATTTTGAAAGTATTGGCAGAGCGCAGCTTCCCAGTTACGGAACTTATTCCTGTNGCGTCGCAGCGCAGCGTTGGGAAATCGGTCCAATTCGGTGGTCGCGATTGGACCATTCAAAGCCTGGAGGCGGCCGTTGCTTTGGCACCTGATGTAGCACTTTTCTCTGCNGGAGGCGAAACCTCGCTCGAGTGGGCGCCAAAATTTGCCGCTGCCGGAACGCGTGTCGTTGACAATTCCAGTGCATGGCGCATGGACCCCGATAAAAAGTTGATTGTACCCGAAATTAATGCGGATAAACTGACCGCAGAAGATTACATCATCGCGAACCCCAACTGTTCGACGATCCAGTTAGTTATGGCACTCCACCCACTCCATCAAGCTTTCGGTGCGAAGCGAGTGATCGTGAGTACCTACCAAAGCGTTACTGGAACAGGCAAAGGGGCTGTTGACCAGCTTGAAGGTGAGCGCAACGGGGAAGACCCTCAGATGGTTTATCCCTATAAAATTGATCGAAATTGCATACCGCATTGCGATATTTTCCTCGAAAACGATTACACAAAGGAGGAAATGAAAATGACCCAGGAAACNGTCAAAATCATTGGCGATGCAGGTATAAAACTCTCCGCGACCGCNGTACGCGTTCCTGTTCAGGGTGGCCACAGTGAAAGTGTCAACGTGGAATTTGAGCGGGAATTCACACTAGAAGACGTCCGGAAAGTATTGAAGGAAACGCCTGGGGTTACCCTTCAAGACAGACCGGAATTCAACACCTATCCCATGCCTCTTATGGCGGAGGGAAAGGACGATGTCTTTGTGGGCCGATTGCGCCGCGACTTCACCACNGACAACGCCCTGAATTTATGGATCGTTAGCGACAACCTCCGAAAAGGCGCCGCGACAAACACGGTTCAGATTGCCGAAATACTAGTAAAAAGGGGCTTCATCGGATAATTTTTCTCNAAGGATGACTGTCGTCAAAAACACCGGTGCTGTTTTTGCGTTACTTAAGTATGAGATTTAAAGCAATAGCAATGGCCTTGTTCGCACTCACCGCGAGCTGTACGGCACAAACCAATAAGAAGATGAGCGATGCATATGCGATGGCCACCATACCCGCACCCGCAGAAGGACAGGAAGTAGCCGTCTTGGCATCCGGCTGTTTTTGGGGAACAGAATTTTACCTGCAAAAAATACCCGGCGTACTAGCCACTACTTGCGGTTATACTGGTGGCATGGTGAAGAATCCAACATACCGCGAGGTGTGCAGNAAACGCACAGGGCATTATGAGGCGGTGCATGTAGTATTNGATCCNGCGCAGGTATCCTTTGAAGAGATTGCTCGTGTGTTTTTTGAAACGCACGACCCCACACAGCGCAATGGACAGGGTCCTGATATAGGTCCACAATACCGCAGTGCTGTTTTCTTCCAGGATCAAGCNCAGCGTGAGGTTTCTGAAAAATTAGTTGGACTGCTTGAGGCCAAGGGTTACGACGTAGCAACCGAGATATTACCTGCGGCAACCTTCTATTCGGCGGAAAATTACCACCAGGATTATTATGACAATAAAGGAGGCACTCCCTATTGTCACGCCCCGCGGAAATTGTTTTAACCGGCAAAAAAAATGGCGGGCACAAAAAAACCCGGCGCCATGGCGCCGGGTTTTTTAATAAATCAAAGTTTCTTTTAGTCTTTAACCAACTCGAAGTCTTCCATAAACTTCGTGGTGTACACGCCTTTGCGGAAATTCTCATCGCGCAATAACTGCTGATGGAAAGGAATCGTTGTATTAATCCCTTCAATAACAAATTCGTCCAAGGCACGCTGTAACTTAACTATAGCTTCATCACGAGTTCGCGCCGTAACTATGAGTTTTGCGATCATCGAATCGTAAAAAGGTGGAATAATATACCCACTGTAGCAGTGCGTATCTAGGCGAACACCGTGACCACCCGGCGCGTGGAATGATCCAATCTTACCTGGGCATGGACGAAAATCGTTAAAGGCGTCTTCCGCATTGATGCGCACTTCAATACTGTGCATTTCTGGGAAGTAATTCTTGCCTGATATTTTTTCGCCTGCGGCGACTTTAATTTGCTCACGAATCAAATCGAAGCCAACCACTTGCTCAGTGATAGGATGCTCAACTTGAATACGCGTATTCATTTCCATGAAGTAGAAATTGCGGTCTTTGTCCACCAGGAATTCTACTGTTCCCGCTCCTTCATAAGCAATGAATTCTGCAGCCTTGACAGCGGCATCACCCATTTTCTTGCGCAGTTTATCGGTCATGAATGGCGAGGGAGTTTCCTCGACCAATTTCTGATGACGGCGCTGAACGGAACAATCACGCTCCGATAAATGACATGCTTTACCGTAACTATCACCAATGACTTGGATCTCGATGTGACGTGGCTCAAGGATAAGTTTTTCCATGTACATACCGTCGTTACCGAAGGCAGCAGCAGATTCTCTTCNTGCACTTTTCCAAGCTCCTTCAAGCTCACTTTCGGCAAATACGGCACGCATACCCTTACCGCCACCACCGGCGGTCGCCTTCATCATTACGGGGTAGCCAATTTTTTTTGCGGTTTTACGCGCATGCTCGAGCGATTCAAGAATACCTTCAGATCCTGGTACACATGGTACACCAGCTTCTTTCATGGTTTCCTTAGCCGTCGCTTTGTCTCCCATTTTATCTATTTGCTCAGCCGTAGCACCAATAAATTTGATCCCGTGCTCTGCACAAATTCTAGAGAATTTAGCATTTTCACTTAAAAACCCGTATCCCGGGTGGATGGCATCCGCGTTTGTTATTTCTGCGGCAGAAATTATGTTTGGGATACTTAAGTAGCTTTCTGACGATGCTGCAGGTCCGATACAGACCGCTTCATCCGCAAAGCGAACATGCAATGAATCGGCATCTGCCGTCGAATAAACAGCAACCGTTTTAATGCCCATTTCTTTACACGTGCGAATGACGCGAAGGGCAATCTCACCACGGTTGGCAATGAGTACTTTCTTAAACATAACCTGGTAGGTTTAAAATGAATTAAGAAGGATCAACCAAGAATAATGGCTGGTCGTATTCTATAGGTGTCTTGTCGTCAACAAGAATNTTGACAATTTTACCGCTGACCTCACTTTCAATTTCATTGAAAAGCTTCATCGCCTCGACGATACAAAGTACATCACCTGGTTTGATGGAATCGCCAATTTTTACGAACGCATCTTGATCAGGCGATGGNGTGCGGTAGAACGTACCGATCATTGGCGATTTGATCGTAATGTAGNTGGCGCTGTCATCGACTTCCGCTGGTNCGGTTGGCGCAGCTGGCGCAGCTTCTACAGGAGTCGCGGCTGGCGCAGCGGCCGGCATTTGCTGCGGTGCCACGGCCTGGACGTACGTTGGCTGGTCGCTGGCATCTGGCCCAGTTTTAATATTAATCTTGAAATCTTCTGTTTCTAAGCTCACTTCTTGAGCACCACTTTTGGCGACAAATTTGATGAGCGCCTGGATTTCTTTCAAGTCCATTTTAAATGTATTTAGGAATATGAAGTTACGAGTTATTTTTTATCGATGGCCCATTTTACCCACATGGCACCCCAAGTAAACCCACCGCCAAATGCAGCGAAGAAGATGTTATCTCCTTTCTTGAATTTATCCCGGTAGTCCCACATTCCCAGAGGAATGGTTGCAGATGTGGTGTTGCCGTATTTTTGAATGTTGACGACCACTTTTTCTTTAGTCAATTCCATTCTACGCGCTGTCGCGTCTATAATTCTGAGATTTGCTTGATGCGGCACTAAATACGCGACATCCTCTCCGGTTAGGCCATTTTTTTCGAGCAGTTCTGCAGAAGTATCGGCCATCCGGCTCACTGCGAAACGAAATACACTTTGACCTTCTTGTCGAATGGCGTGTTGCTTATTATCAATGGTTTCGTGTGATGGCGGCAGGAAAGATCCTCCTGCTTCAATACGCAAGAAGTCACGACCTGAGGCATCAGTGCGTAGAATTTCATCTTGAACCCCCAAGCCTTCTTCGTTTGGCTCCATCAAAGCCACACCACAACCGTCTCCGAAAAGAATACACGTGGTTCGATCGGTATAGTCTACAATAGAGCTCATTACATCAGAACCAACGACCAGCACCTTCTTGTACTTACCACTTTCAATGTATGCAGCAGCGTTACTCACGGCATAAAGAAAGGAAGAACAGGCGGCCTGCAAGTCGAAAGCATAAGCGTTTGTCGCGCCGATTTCTTGTGCGATATAGGCGGAGGTAATAGCAACCGGCATATCAGGGGTTACCGAAGCTAGGATAACAAGATCTACATCATCTACAGTAACACCGTATTCCTCCTTCATTGCTTCAACGGCCTTAATAGCGAGGTAAGAAGCTCCCATACCTTCTTCGGGTTTAAGAATACGACGTTCTTTGATGCCCGTGCGAGTGGTAATCCACTCATCATTCGTATCGACCATGGTCGCCAACTCATCGTTGGTCAACACATATTCTGGAACATATCCGCCAATTGCGGTGATTGCTGCTTTCATGGTTTCTTCACTTGTGGGGGCTAAAATAGGCCCCCCGGAACACTTAGAGGGGGTTAAAAAAGAAAAAGTAGCCCAAAATTGAGCTACTTTTTTAACAATCAATGTTTTATAGAATGGCTTACGCCTTTTCCATAACTACTTTACCCTTGTAGTACAACTTACCCTCGTGCCAATGTGCGCGGTGGTACAGGTGTGCTTCACCAGTGGTTGGACAGATAGCCAGTTGCTGATCAGCTGCCTTGTAGTGTGTTCTACGCTTATCTCTTCTCGTGCTCGACTGTCTGCGTTTAGGATGTGCCATCTCTACTTAATTATTTATTCAACAAGTTTTTTAGTTGATCCCATCTAGGATCTGTCTTTT
>JGI26088J50261_1001874_pt1 | contig 10990 bp, 7 predicted proteins | sample SaaInl1SG_22_DNA_FD_50261 | JGI IMG/M metagenome (IMG submission 50261)
ATTCGAGGAGATGTTTTTAACCGAATACTATCCATTATCATGCTTGTGGTGGTTGCCATCATTGTGCTTAAGCCTAAAACAAAAGATATGGCTTTACCGGAACGCCTAACGGGTAAATACCTGGTCTATGCCATTATTGGTTTCTTTTTTATTGGTATTTATGGAGGATTTATCAATGCAGGAATAGGCTTCATTATCATGCTTTTTTTAAATAATGTTAATCGCTTGTCGCTAATTAAAACCAATGCGACCAAAGTAGCCTTAGTGTTTATTTATACACTAGGCGCCTTAGCGCTCTTTGCTTGGAATGGTGCTGTAGATTGGGGACTAGGCCTGGTTTTAGCTGCAGGTACTTCCTTAGGGGCATGGTGGTCTAGCCGTTGGTCAGTAGACCAAGGGGAGGGGGTCATTAAGATAGCCATGGTCGTTATGGTTACCGCAATGTCAATTAAGCTTTGGTTCTTCTAGTACTTAACGTATTCTACAATCTCAAGACCATAGCCGGTAATTCCGACACGTGGCCCTTGGGAAGAATTGGTAATTACCCGTAATTTATTGATGTGCAATTCGTGGAGAATTTGCGCGCCAATCCCAAAATCTTTTGCATCCATTTTTAATGGTGGCGCCTTAGGAATTCCTTCATTTTTCTCAGTAAATTGTTTGAGTTCCTTAATTCGAGCCAATAAATTTTCTGACTGCTGCTGCTGATTGATAAAGAGAATAGCTCCCTTGCCTTCTGCATTAATTAANTTAAAGGTCTCTTCAAGCCCCGTGTCATTTGAACCTGTCAGCATTCCCAAAAGATCATTGCTAAACTGTGAGGAATTGATCCGTGTTAAGAGGGGTTCATCCAATTCCCAAGCACCTTTGGTTAAGGCAATATGCACTTGGTTATTTGTTGTTTGTTGAAAGGCACGGAGTCTAAAGTCACCAAAACGTGTTTTTAGTTCAGTGTCTTCACGCTTTAGAATTAAACTGTCGTGTTGCATTCTGTAGGCAACCAAGTCCTCGATAGAAACCAGTTTTAAATCAAATTTTTGAGCAACTTTCATCAATTGAGGAAGGCGGGCCATGGTTCCGTCTTCGTTCATGATTTCAACAATTACTCCAGCTGGTTTCTTCCCAGCCAAGCGCGCAAAGTCAATTGCAGCTTCTGTATGTCCTGTTCGACGAAGCACACCACCTTCTTTTGCAATCAAGGGGAAAATATGNCCAGGGCGACTTAAATGATGCGGTTGTGTTGTTTCATCGACTAATGCTTGAACGGTCAAAGCCCGGTCGGAAGCAGATATTCCTGTGGTTACTCCATTTCCTTTTAAATCGATTGAAACCGTAAAAGCTGTTTCCATTGGATCGGTATTATTGGAAACCATGCGGTCTAATTGCAATTCACTACAGCGTTTTTCGGTCAANGGTGTACAAATAAGCCCGCGGCCTTCTTTGGCCATAAAGTTGATGATCTCTGGGGTAATGTTTTCTGCTGCTGTGATAAAGTCNCCCTCGTTTTCACGATTATCATCGTCGACAACAATAATGACTTCACCATTTTTAATGGCCGAAATGGCATCTTGAATCGAATCTAATTTGTTTTTTTCCATAGCTTATTTCTGAGTGCTAAAGTAGTATTCTTTATTGAGCTTATAAAGCTTTGTACACCAACAACAACAAAGTCATAATTGACTAAGCCTTTGTCTGTAGAAGCTCGTTTAGTAAAATAGAGTGCCAAAGGTGCAATGATTAAAAGAGATAGCCAACTGCCCATAAAAGGGGTAAGGCTATTGTCTTCTGATGCATTCCGTCCAAACAATCCAATGTAGTGGTAGGTCAAAAAGATAAGGATGGCCAATACCATGGGTAATCCCAAACCTCCTTTTCGTATGATAGCTCCAATAGAGGCGCCAATTAAAAACAGGAAAAAGACACTGAATCCAAGGGTGAACTTTTCGTGATAAGTGTTCTTGTGAAGGTTAATGCGTTTNTGATCAATAAAAAATAATCTTTTCTTGGTGTCAAGATTACGAACGAGGGTTAACAAATATGTTTCAGCAGTTTGAAGCACTTGGGTATGGCGCGTCGATAATTCTTTCCCTACAAATTTTAGTGGATTACTGTACAACGCAAAAATGGAATCGGGCACAATACTATCTGCATCCAATACAACAGGATTATTTAAACTTTTTATGCTGTTGTATGCGTTAGATTTTATGAAGTTATCGGCATAAATTTCGCGTTGTTCTTTGAACTGTAACTCAAGAGAATCAATACTTTCAGTCAATTCCTTTACCTGTTGCATACGATAGGTACTGGTNTATTTTTCCTCTCCCAAATCAACATTGTTGAACTGAGATAGATCAATATTCATGATGTATTCCCTGAATGAAACTTTTGCATGTGGTGCTTTACGTTGTTCGGCAGGTGTGCTGGTTTGCACTTCTTCATATCGATTTCCATCGAATAGAACCAATTGTAGCTGTTGACCAATTTTTGCGCTTTTTAATTCTCCTCGTTCTGCTTTAATGACGATCCTGTTTTGATTGTCTGGAGTTATTTCATGAATGATGATGTTTTCAAGAAAACGATTGTCTTCTCCATACTTGCGATCAACCTTTATGTTCATTGCGCCTAGGTCATTGAATATTCCCTCGGTAATGGCCAAGGCAGGTTTTAGCTTTGCCATATTCCGTCTAAGGTTGAAGTATTTAAATTCTCCATAGGGAATAACATGATTGGAAAAATAAAAACTGCCAATGCCTAAAAAGAAGTGAAAAATAATGAGTCCTAATAAAGCTCTTTGAAGCGATATACCCGTAGATTTCATTGCAGCAAATTCATAATTCTCGGCGAAGTCGCCATAGGTCATTATGGATGCTAAAAGAACAGAAAGCGGCAGAACCAGAGGATATAATTTGGGCGAGTAGTACAGTAAAAATTTAAAAATAATTTCAGCATCGATACCCTTACCGGCAAATTCATCGATAAACAACCAAAAGGTTTGAATGATGAAAATTAACATAAGTATGAAGAACACACTTGCAAGGCGTGATAAATAGGATGTTAATATGTAGCGATCTAATATTTTCATTCAGCTACTCATTGATGTAATAGTTCGGATATTTTTTCTGGTCAAACACAAAATAATCTGACGGTAATACGATATTGGCTTCTTGGTTGTTGAGTGTTAGGGTAGTCATGGTGCCGTTTGATCCAACTTGAATCAAACGATATACCTCAAGACGTTCGGTGTCAATACCAAGAAGTAAGTAATTGATTTCTGTAGTGTCGTCTATGGGCAAAAGTTTAATGAACTGAATTTTTTTTCCCATAACGCGTTGTTGAATGTCCCATTCATATCCATATCCTTTTTCATAAAAGGTTAATAACTTTGAGGGGTTAACACTAACATCATCATCTTCTTCGGGTGTACTGATGGTGATTTCCTCGTTTTCTGGGACAATAGTATAGATTTTTTCTCCGTCAAAAAGCTGTTCAGCTTCAAGGAAATTTAAAATATAGCGATCTCCAGAAAGGGTGACATTTCCCTCCATTTCTTGACGAATTTGTTCTTTTTTATTTTCGAGCACATAGCTAAATCCAAAGCGAATATTTTCTTTGCTTTTCATTTGCCCAGAAACGCGATCCAATAAGTTTTTTGCTTTCTCATAGCTTTGTGCAAAGCACAAATTGGATAGGAGTATAAAAAGAAGTAGCGTATTTTTCATTCAAGTAAATTCTATGCTTCGTTATTCAAAAACTGTTCCAAGCTTGTNAAATCTGGAACAAGCACCTGACGTGCTTTACTCCCTTCAAAAGGACCAACAATGCCCGCAGCTTCCATTTGGTCAATAATTCTTCCAGCTCTGTTGTAGCCTAATTTTAATTTGCGTTGTAGGAGGGAAGCCGATCCTTGNTGTGCCGTTACNATAACTTCTGCTGCTTCACGGAATAATGCATCTCGGTCGCTTTTATCNATATCTAGGGCACTACTTTCTTCTCCAATAAACTCGGGCAGTAAATGGGCTTCTGGGTAGGCTTTCTGGCTTCCAATGTAGCCAACAATTTCTTCAACTTCTGGGGTGTCTACAAAGGCACATTGAATACGAGTTAAGTCGTTTCCTTGTGTATAGAGCATATCACCTCGTCCAATCAATTGATCTGCACCACCACTATCTAAAATGGTTCGTGAATCTATCTTTGAGGTAACACGAAAGGCAATACGCGCTGGGAAGTTGGCTTTAATTATCCCTGTAATTACATTGACCGAAGGACGTTGGGTAGCGATAATTAAATGGATACCAATTGCACGAGCTAATTGAGCCAAACGTGCAATGGGTGTTTCAACTTCTTTGCCAGCTGTCATGATTAGGTCGGCAAATTCATCAACTACCAAAACAATATAGGGTAAGAAAAGATGACCTTCGTCTGGATTTAGTTTACGTGCTTTAAACTTCGCGTTGTATTCTTTAATGTTTCGACACATTGCATTTTTGAGCAACTCATAGCGGTTGTCCATTTCAATACACAGCGAGTTCAAGGTGTGAATTACTTTAGTGTTATCTGTAATGATCGCATCTTCTGAGTCGGGTAATTTCGCTAAGTAATGACGTTCAATTTTATTGTAAATGTTCAGTTCAACCTTTTTTGGATCTACCAAAACGAACTTTACTTCAGCAGGATGTTTCTTGTATAGCAAGGAAGTCAATACCGCATTTAACCCCACGGACTTACCTTGTCCGGTTGCTCCAGCCATGAGCATGTGTGGCATTTTGGCTAAATCAACGACAAAGGTTTCATTGCTAATTGTTTTTCCAAACGCTATGGGTAACTCCATTTCTGCTTGTTGGAAGCGCTGTGAAGCAATGACCGATCGCATAGAAACTATGCTGGGTTTTTGGTTAGGAACTTCTATTCCAATGGTTCCTTTTCCGGGAATAGGGGCAATAATCCGAATACCTAGTGCAGAAAGTGATAGGGCAATGTCGTCCTCTAGGTTTTTAATTTTCGAAATACGTATTCCAGCTGCAGGAACAATTTCGTACAGGGTAACCGTTGGGCCAATGTTGGCTTTTATTTTGGCAATTTCAATTTTGTAATTGCGCAGGGTTTCAATGATTTTATTTTTATTAACTTCCAGCTCATCCTCATCTATAGTAATGGTTGAACCGCCATAGTCTTTTAATAATTCAAGTGTGGGAAATTTGAAACCACTCAGCTCTAGTGTAGGGTCAAATGCACCATATTTTTCGACCAAGGATTGGGAAAGTGTATCGACGATATCTTCTTCTTTTACCGCTTTGACCTCAATGGTTAGTTCTGGTTTTTCTTCTTCAACAATCTCTTCTTCGATGCTTTGGGGTTTTTCTTCTGCCGCAGGAACAATTTCCATTTTATCGTCCTGTTCAAGAGGGACTTCCGGGTCATCTTCTTCCGGTTCTATTTCATTGGTCAAGCTAAATGCTTTACTCTCTTCTTCAAAACTTGAAGCGGGTTCAGTGACAACTTCTTCTTTGATAAAATAGGGCTGTAGTCGAGCAATGATTTTTTCAGGGGTGATTTTTAAGTGCAATACCAAAGCAATCAGTGCCATGAAAACGATGATGAACCACAAACCAATGATACCAATATAATCCACAACAAAATCTGTGATTTCGAAGCCAACTTTACCGCCAAGGAATGGGAATATTTCGGTAAATCGTGCACTAACTAAAGGAAGTAAAAGCATATAGTATATACCCCACGACCAACGATTTAATAAGGTTTTCTTTTGAATATCGAAAAAGAGGAACATTCCGCTAATGAGAATGAGGTAAGTAAAAATATACGAAGCAATACCAATTCCGTTGTAAATAAAGAAATGACTGAGTTGTGCACCTAGCTTTCGCAATAGGTTTGTACTCTCAACCGATCGATCGCCGAGCGTGTTCAATTCACTCTGATCTATTTTCCAGCTAAAAAAATAGGAAGTAAAGGCAACAATAAGAAGGATGGAAATCAAAATTAAAAAACCGCCAAAAAGTATTTCTCTTGAACGTTGCTTTTGCGGATCAGCCACTTTAAAGTTGGGTACTTTGGGAGATGTTGGTTTTTTTACGGCCATGGAAAAATCGATTCTTACAAACTTACAAATAATGCCTGTAATATTCGGCTGATTCTGGGGGAAGGCTGTAAAAAAATAATTCCCCATGAAGGGGAATTATCTAAGGTAATAATGAATCTAAATAAAAACTTAATCCATTGATCTAAGCTAAATCAAAGCGATCAAGGTGCATTACTTTGGTCCATGCAGCTACAAAGTCGTTAACGAACTTTTCGCTAGCGTCTTCACAAGCATAGACTTCACCTAGTGCACGTAATTGAGAATTTGATCCAAAGATCAAATCAACACGTGTACCAGACCATTTCACATCTCCGGAAGTACGCTCTTTTCCTTCGAATGTGGTTTTATCTTCATCGGTTGGAACCCATTGGATGTCCATGTCATAAAGGTTGACAAAGAAATCGTTGGATAAGGTTTCAGGACGATGTGTAAACACACCATGAGCAGAACCTCCCGTATTTGCGTTAAGGCTTCGTAAACCTCCAACCAAAACAGTCATTTCGGGAGCAGTTAAGCTCAATAAATGTGCTTTGTCTAATAGTAATTCTTCGCCGTGGCGATCATTTCCAGCAGCTAGATAATTTCTAAATCCATCTGCTTTTGGCTCAAGTACACCCAATGCATCTGCATCTGTGTTTTCTTGCGATGCGTCTGTTCTTCCCGCATGGAAAGGAATAGAAATGTCTTGCCCCGCTTTTTTAGCAGCTGCTTCAACCGCGGCATCACCAGCGAGCACAATAAGATCAGCAATGGAAATTTTCTTTNTCCCGTTTGCCCCGTTAAAGTCTGCCTGAATTTTTTCAAGACCTGCAATAACAGTTGCCAATTGTGATGGATCATTGGCGGCCCAATCTTTTTGGGGAGCTAAACGAACACGTCCACCATTTGCACCACCACGCATATCGGTTCCTCTATAGGTTGAAGCCGATGCCCAAGCAGTAGCAACCAACTGAGCTATGCTAAGGTCACTTGCTAAAACGGTTGCTTTTAAAGCAGCAACGTCAGCAGCATCAACTAAATCATGGTCAACAGCAGGGATAGGGTCTTGCCATATCAATGCTTCACTGGGTACTTCAGTTCCCAAATAACGGGAAACAGGCCCCATGTCTCTGTGCGTTAGTTTAAACCAAGCACGAGCAAAAGCATCTGCCAATTGATCTGGGTTATCGAGAAAACGCTTAGAGATCTCCAAGTATGCCGGATCTTTAATTAAGGCGATATCTGTTGTCGCCATCATTGGCGCATGTGTTTTGTTTGGATCATGTGCATCAGGAACAGTGTCTGTAGCCGCTCCGTCTTTTGGTGCCCATTGCTGTGCTCCGGCTGGACTGTGAGTCAATTCCCATTCGTAGCCAAAAAGTGTTTCAAAATAACTGTTATCCCATTGCGTTGGGGTTGGTGTCCAGGCACCTTCTAATCCGCTAGTAATGGTATCGCCACCTTTTCCAGTTCCAAAGCTATTGATCCAACCAAATCCTTGGTGTTCAATACTCGCTCCTTCTGGTTCTGGTCCAACGTGCGCAGGATCTCCCGCACCGTGTGTTTTTCCAAAGGTATGTCCACCCGCAATTAAGGCAACCGTTTCCTCATCGTTCATGGCCATGCGCGCAAAAGTTTCGCGTATGTCTCTTGCTGAAGCAATTGGGTCTGGTTTTCCATTTGGTCCTTCTGGGTTAACATAGATTAGTCCCATTTGTACAGCGCCAAGCGGATTCGCTAATTCGCGATCTCCAGAGTAGCGTTGGTCACCCAACCATTCTGTTTCCGGTCCCCAAAAGATATCACCTTCTGGTTCCCAAACATCTTCACGTCCACCTCCAAAACCAAAGGTTTCAAAGCCCATCGATTCTAAAGCAACGTTCCCAGTCAAGATCATTAAATCTGCCCAAGATAATTTTTTCCCATATTTCTTTTTTATGGGCCATAATAGACGTCTTGCCTTGTCTAGGTTACCATTGTCTGGCCAGCTATTTAACGGCGCAAATCGAAGTGTTCCTGCTGTGGCACCTCCACGTCCATCGGATACACGATAGGTTCCAGCACTGTGCCAGGCCATACGGATAAAAAATGGACCATAGTGACCGTAGTCAGCTGGCCACCAGTCTTGCGAGTCTGTCATCAAAGTAGTAAGGTCTTGCTTTACAGCGGCCAAATCTAGGCTGGAAAATTCTTTCGCATAGTCAAAATCGGCACCCATTGGATTGGTTACAGGAGCGTTTTGATGTAATATTTTAAGGTTGAGTTGTTCCGGCCACCAGTCAGAATTCGATAGGGCGGCTGCGGTTGTATGTCTTTGTTTTGCAGGAGCGAAAGGGCATTTCCCTTCTCCGTTAGCTAGGTGTTCCATGTGGATTATTTTTAATGTTTAAATAAACAAAATATGTTGTAAAAATCAATGGTATTCTTATTTGTTCTTGTTAATACAGTATAAGTTTTTCTTATGCCTTNACTCTAAACGAAGATTCATTGGTCCTTAGANTTGAGGGAGTAGCTTTTTGATTTTAATGCCAAAGTAAGCATAAATCAAGGTCATGATCGGACTTAGCCAATTAAAAATGGCGAAGATAAAATACTCTCCAACACCAACACCCAAGACGCCCGATTGGTAGGCACCACAAGTGTTCCAAGGGATTAGAACCGAGGTCACTGTTCCGGCATCTTCTAAGGTTCTGCTTAAGTTTTCTGGGGCTAATCCACGATCTCGATAAGCTTGATCAAACATTTTTCCTGGCAGTACAATGGATAGGTATTGGTCAGAGGCCGTTAGATTAATCGTTACACAAGAAGCGGCAGTTCCAGCGAATAATTGAAATGTGCTTTCGGCTTTAGCCAAGAGGGCTTGACTGAGTTTTTGGAGTCCACCAATGGCGTCCATCACTCCTCCAAAAACCATGGCGCAAATAATCAACCAAATGGTGCCTAACATTCCCTGCATTCCACCAGAGGTAAATAAATCATTTAGTAATTCATTTGAGGTAACAATTGAATTGTCAACAGTGATGGCGTTCATGACTCCACGATAGGCAGAGATGGCCGTCAGTTTTGCTGCTCCGGCCGTTTCAACCACCAAATGCGGTTGGTAGAGGAGGGCAAAAACACCTCCTAAAAGGGTACCCATCATCAAGGCAACCAAGGGGGGGGCTTTTCGGATAATCATTCCAATGACCAATAGGGGTACGATGAATAAGCCAAGATTGATGGTAAAGCGTTCGTTTATACTATCGAGCAATAATTGTGTGTCCGCATTTCCGTTGGTTTGTTGAAAGAAACCAAGAATAAGAAATACAATGAGGGTAATAATTATACTGGGAACCGTTGTCAGGGTCATGTAACGAATGTGGGTAAATAAATCAGTGCCTGCCATGGCGGGCGCCAAGTTGGTGGTGTCACTAAGCGGAGACAATTTGTCGCCAAAATAGGCGCCAGAAATGACTGCACCAGCCACCATGCCTACTGGGATTTCTAAAGCTCGACCAATACCAATAAGGGCAATCCCTACGGTGGCAGAGGTGGTCCAACTACTCCCCGTAGCTACCGAGATAATGGCACATATTACAATACAGGCAGGAAGGAAAATACTGGGATGAAGAATTTGTAAACCGTAATAGATCATTGCTGGAATTATGCCACTCAATAACCAAGTACCCGCTAGGGCACCGACAAACAACAAGATCAAAATTGCACCCGTGGTAGATTTTAGGTTACTCCCAATGGCTTCCAGCATATCGGTATAGCTCACCTTTATTTTAAAGCCGACCATCGCAGCTACTGCAGCACCAATCAATAAAATGAATTGATTTGATCCACTTAATGCATCGTCTCCATAGACATACACATTAAAGGCCAACAAGAGGACTAGAATGACAACAGGTAATAGTGCTTGAAAAAGGGTGATGGAAGAGGTCTTTTGTGCCATGTCAAATTCTTTCCCGTAATGATACGATTTTTAATTGTGAATTTATTTCTTGTTTTGGGATTTATAATGGTGGTAAACCGCATTGATAAAGCCCAGAATTACGCCTACACCAACAATAATATACCCGATGGTGAAAAGTTTCCCCAAGTCGGTAGTTGGAGAGAAATCTCCATAGCCAATGGTGGTGAGTGTAATGACCGAGAAATAGGCCGCATCGATCCATGACCAACCTTCAATGTAATGATAAAAGACAGTACCAACAGCAATTATAACCGAAGTGACGGCTAAAAGCTTACGGTATTCTTTGTCGCGAAGAAAGGAAAAAATGGTGTTGAGTAAGTACATGAGGTAAATTTGGGTTGACAATGTATAAAATTAAACGAAAAACGCTTATTTTCTTTAACCAAGATGGAAACATTTGTATTTTTACGGCTCAATTAAAGAAACAATATGAGTCAATTTGATGTTGCTATTATAGGATCAGGCCCTGGAGGCTATGTTGCCGCTATTCGTTGTGCCCAATTGGGTATGAAAACGGCTTTGGTAGAAAAATACAATACCCTTGGGGGAACTTGCTTGAATGTAGGTTGCATCCCTTCAAAATCTTTATTGGATTCTTCGCACCACTATGAGGATGCCATCAAACATTTTGACACCCACGGAATTGAAATTCCGGGAGAGATTAAAGTGAATTTTNAAAAAATGATTGGCCGTAAGCGTGGCGTTGTAGAGCAGACCACCAAAGGAATTGATTTCTTGATGGAGAAGAACAACATTACTGTTTTTCATGGTCTAGGTAGTTTTGTCGATGCCACCCACATCAAAATAGATGGAGAAGCAAATACCACCATTGAAGCCAAGCACAGCATCATTGCCACCGGATCTAAACCCGGTTCTTTACCTTTTATAACGCTTGATAAAGAGCGTGTTATCACCTCTACCGAAGCCTTGGAATTGAAAGAAATTCCTAAACACCTTGT
>JGI26088J50261_1001878_pt1 | contig 10968 bp, 10 predicted proteins | sample SaaInl1SG_22_DNA_FD_50261 | JGI IMG/M metagenome (IMG submission 50261)
GCCTCAATCAGGGCTGAAGGGTAGATGGATATGAGGGCCACCTCTGCCAGATTTTCGGGTAAAAATGGCCGGGCCGCAAAGGGCGCAAGGGCGCCGAGTAACAGGCCAAGCACCACCGAAAGGCCAGTATAGACGGCAATTTGCAGCGTGTAGATCCAAAAGATTTGGCCAGGTGTGGCGCCTAGGGTCTTTAACACGGCGATATGGCCAGTTTTTTTGGCAATAAAGGCCCGCACAGCAGCGCTCACCCCAATACCGCCAACGACCAGGCCCGATAGGCCGATCAGGATTAAAAAGCGGCTCATGCGCTCAATCACACGATCGGCGCCGGGAGAGGCTTTGCGGGCATCTTTCCATTTGGCGCCAGTGCCGGGCCATTCCTCGTCAAACCTTTGTTGGGCCTGATCCAAATCACTCCCATCCTCTAAAAGCAGGCGGTATTTGCTCGAAAAAAGGGTGCCCGCGGCCAGGAGCCCTGAGCCGTCTAGGTCTTTGGTCAAGACAAGGCTGCGGGGGCCCAAAGCGAAATTGCCAAAATTATCAGGTTCTTTGAGCAGGGTTGCCATGACGACAAAGAGTTTTTGTCCAAACTTCACCTGATCACCCAAGTTGATGTTGAGGCGCCGCAGAAGCGCAGGGGCGAGAATCGCGCCCGGCAGGCCGTCCTGGCCGGCAAAGGCCTCTGATAAACCCATATCACCCGACAGGGTGACAGCGCCCACCAAAGGGTAGGCTGAATCCACCGCTTTGACCTGTGTGAGAATGCGCTTGTTCGTGTCTGGGGCGACGGCCATGGAACGAAAATCAATGATCTGCGACTGCGCCCGGCTTTGACGGGCCATCCAAGCCAATTCCTGCGCATTGGCCTGGCGGTAGGTGAGCTCAATTTGGGCGTCACCGCCGAGAAAAACCCTTCCATTGCTATTTAGTCCCGCGTCTATGGCGCCGCGCAGTGAGCCAATCGCGGAGATGGAGGCGATGCCGAAGATCAAGCAGAGCATGAGAATGCGAAAGCCGTGCAACCGCTCGCGCCAGGCTGCGATCAATTCACGCTGGGCAATTTTGAGAGCAATCATGCGCCCTGGCTTTCACAGATTTTGCCATCTCGCAGATCAATGATCCGGTCACAGCGCTGTGCCAGTTGATTGTCGTGAGTGACGAGGATCAAAGTCGTATCGGCCTGCTCTTGGGTGAGGGTGAACAGGCTATCAACAATGCTGGCCCCATTGGCTGCATCCAGATTGCCCGTGGGTTCATCTGCAAAAACAAGTTTGGGATTGGGGGCCAAGGCGCGCGCCAGGGCCACGCGTTGTTGCTCGCCGCCGGACATTTGTTTGGGGAAATGATCAGAGCGGTGGGCCAAGCCTAAGTCGGCCAGTTTCGCACGCGCGCGCTCAAATGGATCGGGTTGCCCGGCCAATTCAAGCGCTGTTGCGACGTTTTGGAGGGCCGTCATTGAGGGAATGAGATGGAAGGATTGGAACACGACACCAACCCGCCCGCGGCGAAACTGCGCCAATTCGGCCTCCGACATCGCGCTGATATCCTCTCCCAGCACGGTCACCCGGCCGCTTGTGGCCTGCTCCAATCCGGCCATAACCATCAGCAGGCTAGACTTGCCGGATCCTGAGGGGCCAACCAAGGCGCAGCTGCTCCCTTGAGTAATTTGCAAGTCGATACTATGTAGAATGTCTACCATCCCGGCGTTGCCCTCAAGTGAGAGATGAACCTGCTGGAGATCGATTGCGAAGTGATTGTCCAAGGGAGCCGTCCTATTATGTTTTCTTCCTTTGGATATGGGCTGATCTGCCGTTTTTGCAACGCCTTGGCGCTAATTCTTTTTTGCACAATGGGTCAGGCGGAGACCCAATCGGAGGCTGCGGCTGAGACTCCCACCAAGACCGTCGTGGCTTTCGGAGACAGCTTGACCCAGGGTTATGGTTTGCCGGCAGAAAGTGGCTTTGTGCCACAGTTGGGCGCTTGGCTGGCCGGGCAGGGGGCTCAGGTGCGCATGATCAACGCAGGCGTTTCTGGCGACACGACAGCGGGGGGATTGGCCCGGCTGGACTGGACTTTGGTCGAACCGGTGGATTTGGTGATCGTCAATCTTGGGTCAAATGACATGCTGCGGGGCTTGGATCCCGGCTTGGCACATGAAAATTTGAGTCAAATTTTAGATAAATTGGAGGCTCGGGGTATCGCGGCGCTTTTGGTTGGGCACTTGGGGCCGCTGAACTATGGCGCGGAGTATAAGGCGCAGTATGACCGAGCTTTTCAAGAGCTGGCCACCCGCTATGATGTCGCCTTCTACCCTTTCTATTTCAAAACGCTCATGGCGCCGGACGGGGTGACACCAGATTTGCAGAATTATTTCCAAGCCGACGGATTGCACCCCAATGCCGAAGGCGTCGCGGCTGTGGTTGCTGATATGGGCCCCTATGTTTTGCGCGCGTTGGGCCGGTAGCGGTCTACGCCCTAGATACTGGTATTGGCTTTCAAAAAGAATTGAGCGCGATGATTTCGCAGGCCGCGCCCTGGGATCGGGCATTGGCGCCAATGCTGCCGGCTTCAATTTTTGGCGGGATGAGGCCGCGGGTGTCTTGAGTGGCGACATAACGGCGGACACGGTTTACCAAATCATCGCGTAGGCTGGCCGGGAAGGACCCATCGATTAAGATGGCCTCAAAATCAATAACCGAACAGGCCGAGAGGCTGGCTTTCGCCAGCTCTTGCGCCGTTTGCAGCAGCCAGGGTTCCACATAGCGTGTCAGCCTGGTCCAGCTGTCTGGATCATCCCAAAGCTGCCGGGTTTCGATATCGACTTCGCGCAAGCGGGCCTCTAGGAGATGAATGGAGGCCATGTCGATCAATTGCATACTTTCGCCGATAGGGCTGATGCTTCGGATCGAGCCCAAAGCGCCCGCATTTCCTTGCCGTCCGACATAGACAGAGTTGTTCAGCACCACACCCCCGCCAATAAAGGCGCCAATGAAGAAATAGGCATAGTCTTGAAACTCTTTGCCGCGTCCATAGGTGTGCTCAGCTTGGCAGGCGGCCGTGGCATCATTCATCACGATGACAGGCAGGTCGCTGAATTCGCCAACTTCAGCGACCAAATCAACCTCGCTCCAGGCGCGGAAGGCATTGCTGGGCGCGTCAATCGAGGCGTCCCAATTCCAAAATTCAAATGGCGCTGCGATGCCAATGCCGCAGATTCGCGCCTGTTCGGAGGCTGACAATTGCTCGGCGAGATTGAACAGGCCGTCTTGCAAGAAGGTCAAAACCACCTGTTTGATTGGAAAGTCATAGGTGATTTGCATCTCGCCGCGCGTGCCGCCTTTGAAATCCATTAATATCAGATCGGCGGATCTGCGTCCGATTTTGATGCCAAAGGCGAAGGCGCCATTGGCCGCCAAGCCCATGGGAATCGAGGGTTTCCCCACCTTGCCGCGCACAGGCGTTCCACGTTCGACCAGCCCATCGGCTTCAAGCTGTCGTAAAATACCGGAGACGGTGGGGGGCGATAAATCGGCCAATTTGGCCAGGGCGCTGCCGGGCAAGCTGCCATGACGTTGGATAAGAGATAGAATCAAACGTTCGTTGTGATCCCTCACACCCTTTTGGCTTAAGCCCATACTCAATGATTTTACCTGCGCGTCATCCATATTGGCTGCATCTTACTGTATGTTACTCAGAAAAATATAGGCCAAATTAATTAATAAATAAAGTTAATTAATTAATTGACCTGAGCCATCGAATCGCGCAATCTTATCCAGATAACCGCGTTTGGCGGCTGATCGACGGCAAGGGCAAAAGCCCTTGTGACTTGTTTTATGGGAGGAAGACATGAAGAAACTATTAGCTGGGTCTGCATTGGCCTTGATTGCATCTGTGGGCATGGCATCCGCAGGCGACCTGACTTGCTTGATCACAAAGAACAACACCAACCCGTTTTTTGTGAAAATGAAAGAGGGTGCGGAGGCGGCTGCAACGGCTGCGGGCATGGATTTTCAGGCCTATGCAGGCGTGACAGATGGTGATGCTGCTCCGCAAATCAACGCAATTGAAAACTGTGTTGCGGCTGGCGCAAAAGGCATTTTGATCACACCGTCCAACGACTCTGTGGGTCCGGCTTTGATTGATGCGCGCACAGCGGGTGTTTTGGTCATCGCTTTGGATACGCCGCTGGCGGACAAAAACGCACAAGATATGACCTTCGCAACCGATAACTTTGAGGCAGGTCTTTTGATCGGCCAATGGGCTGCTGCAACACTCGGTGCTGATGCAGCGAACGCGAAAATCGGTATGCTCGACATCAACAAAGACAATATCTCTGTTGATGTTGCGCGCGACACAGGCTTCTTGGTTGGCTTTGGTATTGATGTGCCAAATCTGAACGTCATGGGCTCAGAAACGGATCCGCGCGTGATTGGTCACGAAACATCCTATGCCTCTGTTGAGGGCGGTGTGACCGCGATGGAAAACCTGTTGGCCCGCGAGCCTGATATCAATGTCGTATATACCATCAACGAACCTGCCGCTGAAGGCGCTTATCAGGCGCTGCAAAATGCCGGCAANACAGGTGTTCTGGTGGTCTCTGTTGACGGCGGCTGCCCCGGNATNGCCAGCGTCAAAGACGGNGTGATTGGCGCAACGTCTCAGCAGTACCCATTGCTGATGGCCTCCAAAGGTGTGGAAGCGATTGCCAAATTTGCAGCCGATGGCACGAAGCCTTCCGCTTCAGATGGTTTGACCTTCTTTAACACGGGTGTGAACTTGGTCACCGATGCGCCGGTCGATGGGGTCCCTTCTATTGACAGCGACCGCGGCACTGAGCTTTGCTGGGGCTAAGGCTGTTTTAAGCGAAACGATAAGACAGAAGGCGGCATTCAGTGTCGCCTTCTTTCGGTAAGCTGGATCAATTCGCCAGCTGCCGCGACATTGATATAGGGTAGGATATCGCCATGAGTATGGAACAAGAGCCAAAACAAGCCGGCTCCGAGTTTGAGGTCGGCCTTGATGCCGCAGACAAATCTGTCGCCTCTTTCGCGCGCGATGATCGGTCAATAGATCACATTTTGCGCGGCATATTGCGCCGCAACCCAACCATTATTCCCGCGATGGTTTTGGTGTTCAGCGTGATTTGCTTTGGCATCATCGCACCAAATTTCATGTCGCCGGGCGTGCTGTCTTTGGTGCTCAAGCAAGTCACCGTGACCGGTGTGGTTGCCATTGCACAGACCTTGATCATTTTAACCGCAGGCATCGACCTCTCGGTGGGCGCGATTATGGTGCTCTCGTCTATGATTATGGGTCGTTTGGCGGTTGATTTTGGCATCCCGCCCTTTTTCGCCGTGACGATCTCATTGTTCTTTGGGGCGCTTATGGGCTGGGTCAACGGCGTTTTGGTGACCATCGTCAAACTGCCGCCTTTCATCGTAACCCTTGGCACGCTGTCGGTCTTTACGGCTTTGCTGCTGTGGTATTCCGGCTCGCAATCTATCCGCGGCGCGGATATCCGCGAGATGGCACCGAGCCTTCTATTTTTCGGGCATTCTTTGCGCTTTGGTGGTTTTGTGCTGACCTATGGAGGGCTCGCGCTGATCGGATTGGCGATATTGATTTGGTATCTGCTCAATCACACCGCCTGGGGACGGCATGTGCATGCGATCGGCGATGATCCGGATGCTGCGATGCTGTCAGGGATTAAGATTAATCGTACATTGATTTCTGTTTACGCGCTGGCCGGGCTCATCTGTGGATTCGCTGGCTGGGTGGCCGCCGGCCGGGTGGGGTCGATCTCACCCATTGGGTTTACCGACATCAACCTCGCCAGCATCACCGCGGTGGTCATTGGCGGCACCTCACTGTTTGGCGGGCGCGGTTCGATCCTAGGATCTGTGCTGGGGGCGATGATTGTGGGTGTATTCAATACCGGCCTGTCTTTGGCCGGGGTAGATGATTATTGGCAAATGTTTGCAGCGGGTAATTTGGTTTTGATCGCGGTGGCGCTTGACCAATGGCTGCGGAGGGCGACAAAATGAGTGAGAAGCAACCTATTATCCAAGCCCGAGGGCTTATGAAGCGCTATGGTACGGTGATCGCCATGGATGGGGCAGATTTCGATTTATACCCCGGAGAAATTTGCGCAGTGATTGGCGACAATGGCGCGGGCAAATCGACCTTGATCAAGGCTCTCTCTGGAGCGGTTGTACCAGATCATGGCGAGGTCTTGGTGGATGGGCGTCCGGTGAATTTCAAATCCCCGGATGATGCCCGCAGCGAAGGCATTGAAACGGTCTATCAAAACCTGGCTCTATCGCCAGCGCTCTCGATTGCCAATAATATGTTTCTGGGGCGCGAGATGCGCAAGCCCGGTGTCCTGGGATCAGTGTTTCGCATGATGGATCACAAACGTATGCAAGACTTTGCGCGTGATAAATTGTCCGAGCTTGGGCTCATGACCATTCAGAACATCAATCAAGCGGTGGAAACGCTCTCGGGTGGCCAACGCCAGGGGGTCGCGGTGGCGCGGGCCGCGGCTTTTGGTTCGAAGGTGATTATTCTCGATGAGCCGACAGCGGCATTGGGGGTCAAGGAATCTCGCCGGGTCTTGGAGCTCATCTTAGATGTGCGCTCGCGCGGTATTCCGATTATCTTGATCAGTCACAACATGCCCCATGTCTTTGAGGTGGCCGATCGCATTCATGTGCATCGCCTGGGCAAGCGATTGTGCGTCATTGATCCTCGTGACTATACGATGTCCGATGCGGTGGCCTTTATGACCGGTGCCAAGGAAGCGCCTGAGCAGGCAGCATGAGTGCGCAGATCTCCGCCCTGCTGGAGCGGGTGCTGCAAAGCCCCAGGCGCCATGTGCGGCGGGTGATCGCCATTGCGGGGCCTCCCGCCAGCGGGAAGTCCACGCTTGCGGCCGGGCTGGTCGCGGCCTTGCAGCAGGCTGGCGTGACCAGTCAGCTTGTGCCGATGGATGGGTTTCACCTCGACAATAGCGTTCTGACGGATCGCGGGATTTTAGACCGCAAGGGCAGCCCGCCGAGTTTTGATGCAATCGGGCTTTTGCGATTGGTGCAGGTGCTCGGCGCGGCGCAGGAGTTATATTACCCGGTGTTCGACCGGGCCCGCGATCTCTCTATTGCGGGCGCAGGGCATATTGCTCCGGACTGTGATACAATCGTCATCGAAGGGAACTATCTTTTGATGGACGCGCCGATCTGGCGCGATATGGCGGGCTATTGGGATTTGTCCATCCAGCTGACCTGCTCTGACGCTGAGCTTGAGGCGCGGCTGATACAGCGCTGGCTGGATCATGGATTGACGCCAGAGGCCGCGCGCATCCGTGCTCAAAGCAATGACCTGCCCAACGCCCGACTGGTGGGGCAGACGGCGCTTCGCGCCGATGTGGTGCTGTGAGAAATCGCAGCCGCGCGCACTTTAAATCCGTTCAATCAAAAGGAGCATGAGAAGTTGTCGCCTTACGCCTGCTACCTGTTGACAGCAAAAGCGACTCTGCATATACGCCCCTCATCTGCCATGGGGGATACCTCATTGCGCAACATCAAAATTTGAAGTGGTCAAGAACAGCTTGCTGTTCCTCTGGAACCCCCGCCGCCCCCTCCGACTACGGGAAGGGATGCGGTTTTGGTTGTGCTTTGGCGAAAAATTACCGCGATCAGACGCGGAAACCGGCGATGGGTAACTGACCTGGCGCTTAACATTGGAACCGGTGGGGACTATTCCCATCACCTTATTTGTCTAGACGGGAAGAGAACCGCCAATGCCAACGATCCAACAGCTGATCCGGAAACCCCGGCAGCCTAAAGTAAAACGCAGCAAGTCCATGCACTTGCAAGAATGTCCACAAAAACGCGGTGTCTGCACACGCGTTTATACAACAACGCCTAAGAAACCGAACTCGGCGATGCGGAAAGTTGCAAAAGTCCGTTTGACCAATGGTTTTGAGGTGATCAGCTACATCCCAGGTGAAAGCCACAACCTGCAAGAACACTCTGTTGTTTTGATCCGCGGGGGCCGGGTAAAAGATCTTCCTGGTGTGCGTTATCACATCCTGCGCGGTGTTCTGGATACTCAGGGCGTCAAAGATCGTAAGCAACGTCGTTCGAAATACGGCGCGAAGCGTCCGAAGTAAGGGAATCAAGATATGTCACGTCGTCACGCCGCTGAGAAGCGCTCTGTCCTGCCCGATGCCAAATATGGTGATTTGGTGCTGACAAAATTCATGAACAACTTGATGCTCGATGGTAAAAAATCCGTTGCAGAACGCATCGTCTACGGTGCGCTGGAGCGTGTCGAAGCCAAGGTCAAGCGCGCACCTGTTGAGATGTTCCACGAAGCTTTGGAAAACATCAAACCTTCCGTCGAAGTGCGCTCACGCCGCGTCGGTGGTGCAACCTACCAGGTGCCTGTTGAAGTACGTCCCGAGCGGCGCGAAGCTCTTGCAATCCGTTGGTTGATTACAGCCAGCCGCAAGCGCAACGAAAACACAATGGAAGAGCGTCTTGCTGGCGAATTGTTGGACGCGGTGCAATCCCGTGGTTCCGCCGTCAAGAAGCGCGAAGACACTCACAAGATGGCCGACGCAAACAAAGCGTTCAGCCATTATCGCTGGTAATCCCACAGAGGCTGAACAGATATGGCACGCGAATATCCACTAGAGCTGTACCGCAACTTCGGTATCATGGCGCACATTGATGCGGGTAAAACAACCTGCTCCGAGCGGATCCTGTATTATACAGGTAAAGAGCATAACATCGGTGAAGTGCATGATGGCGCTGCAACCATGGATCACATGGAGCAAGAGCAAGAGCGTGGCATCACGATCACTTCTGCTGCGACCACCACTTTTTGGGAGCGCACAGAAGACGGTGTGTCCCCAGACAGCCCCAAGCACCGCTTGAACATTATTGACACTCCAGGCCACGTTGACTTCACAATTGAAGTTGAGCGGTCCTTGGCGGTTCTTGATGGCGCGGTCTGCGTGCTCGATGCGAATGCTGGTGTTGAGCCTCAAACCGAAACAGTTTGGCGTCAAGCGGACCGCTACAAGGTTCCACGGATGGTTTTTGTCAACAAAATGGACAAAATCGGCGCGGACTTTTTCAACTGTGTTGAGATGATCGAAGATCGTACCGGTGCGGTGGCCGTGCCAATCGCTTTCCCAATTGGCGCAGAGACTGAACTGGAAGGTTTGGTTGATCTTGTGACGATGGAAGAGTGGCTATGGCAGGGTGAAGACCTTGGCGCCTCTTGGATCAAAGCTCCAATCCGTGCTGAGCTGCAAGAAACAGCTGATAAATGGCGCGCCAAATTGGTTGAATCTGCTGTCGAGCAAGATGATGAAGCCATGATGGAATATTTGGAAGGCAATGAGCCCGACGTTCCGACGCTGCGCAAATTGATCCGCAAGGGTACATTGGCGATGGCATTCGTGCCTGTGCTTGGTGGATCTGCGTTTAAAAACAAAGGTGTTCAGCCCTTGCTGAACGCGGTTGTAGATTACTTGCCGAGCCCTCTCGATGTTGTCGACTATATGGGCTTTAAACCCGGCGATGAGACAGAAACCCGTGACATCGCCCGCCGTGCGGATGATGACATGCCCTTCTCTGCGCTGGCGTTCAAAATCTGGAATGACCCCTTTGTTGGCTCTTTGACCTTCACACGGATTTATTCTGGCAAATTGGAAAAAGGCGATTCTTTCTTGAACTCCACAAAGGGTAAGAAAGAGCGCGTGGGTCGTATGATGATCATGCACTCCAATGACCGTGATGAAATCTCAGAAGCATTTTCTGGCGACATCATCGCTTTGGGTGGCCTGAAGGACACAACAACTGGGGATACACTTTGTGCGGTGAATGCTCCGGTGGTTCTGGAAACAATGACTTTCCCAGAGCCTGTGATCGAAATTGCGGTTGAGCCAAAAACCAAGGGCGACCAAGAGAAAATGGGCCTGGCGCTGCAGCGTCTGTCTGCTGAAGATCCATCCTTCCGCGTGGAAACTGACCTTGAATCAGGTCAGACCATCATGAAAGGCATGGGCGAGCTGCATTTGGATATCCTTGTGGATCGTATGCGCCGTGAGTTTAAAGTCGAAGCCAATATCGGTGCGCCACAGGTGGCCTATCGTGAGACCATCGGCCATGAAGTCACCCACACTTACACCCACAAAAAACAATCGGGTGGTTCTGGTCAATACGGTGAGGTCAAGCTGACCATCACGCCGACCGAGCCAGGTGAAGGTTATTCTTTCGAATCTCGCGTCGTTGGCGGCTCGGTTCCAAAGGAATATATCCCAGGTGTTGAAAAGGGTATTCGCTCCGTTATGGACAGCGGTCCTCTGGCTGGCTTCCCTGTGATCGACTTCAAAGTGGCTTTGCTTGAGGGTAAATATCACGATGTTGACTCCTCTGTTCTGGCCTTTGAGATCGCATCGCGGATGTGTATGCGCGAAGGCATGCGCCTGGCTGGCGCGAAACTGCTTGAGCCTGTGATGAAGGTCGAAGTGATCACACCTGAAGAGTATACAGGTGGCATCATCGGCGATTTGACATCGCGTCGGGGTCAAGTTCAGGGTCAAGAAAATCGCGGCAACGCGATTGCGATTGATGCCTTTGTGCCTTTGGCGAATATGTTTGGTTACATCAATACTTTGCGTTCCATGTCTTCGGGCCGCGCCAATTTTACCATGCAGTTCGATCACTACGAACCTGTTCCGTCGAATATCTCTGAAGAGATCCAAGCGAAATTTGCATAAACGTGGTGGGCCACTGGCCCACCCTACACCAACCCGTAGGGTGGGCATTGTGCCCACCGCCACGAACAACAAGAGGAGCCACCCATGGCTAAGGAAAAGTTTGAACGCTCGAAACCCCACGTTAACATCGGCACGATTGGTCACGTTGACCATGGCAAGACAACCTTGACAGCTGCGAT
>JGI26088J50261_1001882_pt1 | contig 10950 bp, 10 predicted proteins | sample SaaInl1SG_22_DNA_FD_50261 | JGI IMG/M metagenome (IMG submission 50261)
GCAGACGCTAACAGAATTTTAAGCGCTTCTCTTACAGATAAAATTTTACAGGACAAAGGTATTGAAGCTACTATTAAATTATCTGAATCGCCAAATTCAAAAGTGATTGTCATTGGTAGTGGAGACTCAGGAATGCCTATTATTTTGGGAAACAACTAAATCTGTTTTCAAAAGCACCCCTTTTTAAATATTTTTCACAAGCCTTTTGGGGTTTGTGATATTTTAAAAACTATTTAATTATCTCATGCCAATTTAAAGGAATTGATTACTTTTGTACTTTAATCATGACACAAACGCATACACATCATCATTTTATATACTGCGCTCAGGCGAGGTAATGATGTATTGTTGTTAACAACCATATTGAAACCCGTTTGAGCAATCAAACGGGTTTTTATTTTTTTATTAAAATAATTATGAAGAACAGACTTAAAATTGCGATTCAAAAAAGTGGACGTTTACACGACGACTCTATTGATTTATTGAAGGCATGTGGAATTTCTATAGACAATGGAAAAGACCAATTAAAAGCCATGGCCAGAAATTTTGACTTAGAGGTCTTTTACTTAAGAAATGGAGACATTCCACAATACCTTAAAGACGGAGTGGTAGACATTGCCATTATTGGGGAGAATGTACTTATTGAAAAGGGAGAAGGCATTGCTATTGTAGAAAAATTAGGATTTTCCAAATGTAAAGTATCTATGGCTATTCCTAAAGATACACCTTATAATGGGGTGAAAGATTTTGATGGAATAAAGATTGCCACTTCATATCCTAACACTGTTCAATCTTATTTGAAAAAAAACGGTATTCATGCAGACATACATTTAATCAATGGATCTGTGGAGATAGCTCCTAATATTGGCTTGGCAGACGCCATCTGTGATATTGTTTCTAGTGGTAGCACCCTGTTTAAAAACAACCTCAAAGAGGTAGATGTTATTTTAAAAAGTGAAGCTGTTTTAGCGGTTTCACCAGAACTATCTTCAGAAGTTAGGCCTATTTTAGAAAAGCTTGTCTTTAGAATTAAATCAGTCTTGAGGGCTAGNGAATCTAAATACGTANTACTCAATGTGCCTAATGAAAAATTAGATGCTGTGTTGAGCATACTTCCTGGAATGAAAAGTCCCACAGTACTACCCTTAGCAGAAGAAGGGTGGAGCTCTGTGCACACGGTCATTCAGAAAGATTCTTTTTGGGAAGTAATAGATTTATTAAAATTAGCAGGTGCAGAAAGTATTTTAGTGTGCCCAATAGAGAAAATGGTTTTGTAATATGAATGTATATAAAAATCCTATAAAGATAGAATGGGAAGACATTCTAAAAAGACCTACCGCTTCCTATCAAGATATTGAACCGATTGTTTCTGATGTTTTCAAGAGTGTTAAAGCCAATGGAGACAAGGCTATTGCCCAATTTACAGAGAAATTTGACGGTGTATCTTTAAGTGATTATAAGGTCTCTACAAAAGAAATTGAAGATGCAAAGCAACTAGTATCCCCTGAGTTGCAACAAGCCATTATTCAAGCAAAAGATCAAATAACAGCTTTTCACCGGGCACAAATAACTCCTAAGGTTTCTGTTGAAAATATGGAAGGAGTGCACTGCTGGCAGGAAAAAAGGCCTATTGAAAAAGTAGGTATCTATATTCCAGGGGGCTCTGCACCGCTATTTTCTACTATTTTAATGTTGGCCATTCCAGCACAAATTGCCGGTTGTAAAGAGATTGTGTTGTGTACCCCTCCAGACAAATCAGGTGCCGTACACCCAGCTATTTTATATACAGCTGCTTTGTGTGGGGTCACCAAAATATTTAAAATTGGCGGTATTCAAGCCATAGCCGCCATGACTTTTGGTACTGTTCAGGTACCCAAAGTCTATAAAATTTTTGGACCAGGTAATCAATATGTTACCGTGGCCAAACAATGGGCTACTAGATATGACGTAGCCATAGATATGCCCGCAGGTCCTAGTGAGTTACTGGTGATGGCAGACCAAACAGCCAAGGCTTCCTACATTGCATCCGATTTACTTTCTCAAGCAGAGCACGGTCCAGACAGTCAGGTTATTTTTGTAACTACCTATGAGCCACTCATTGAAGAAGTAAGCCAAGAATTAATGGCTCAATGTGCGGTATTATCTAGAAAAGAGATTGCTAGTAAAGCTTTGGAGAACAGTAAAATGATTTTTCTGGAAACTAAAGAAGCTGCGGTGTCCTTAATTAACCAATATGCCCCTGAACACTACATATTGTGTGTCTCAGAAGAAGCCTATTACCTAGATCACTTAAGCGCTGCAGGCTCAGTTTTTATAGGAAATTACAGTCCAGAAAGTGCAGGTGATTATGCTTCTGGAACCAATCATACCCTACCGACCAACGGATATGCCAGACAATATAGTGGGGTTAATTTAGATGCTTTTTTAAATAGTATTAGTTTTCAGAAATTGACTGCAAAAGGCTTACAATCCTTAGGAAAGAGTATTGAATTAATGGCTGCTGCAGAAGGCTTAGACGCTCATAAAAATGCGGTAAGCATTCGCTTAAACGATTTGAGAGATGGAGAATAAGAGCGAATTTAATCCCCTGAGCCTCTGTAGAGAGAACGTGAAATCATTGGCTCCATATACCTCTGCTAGAGACGAATATGTGTCTAATGGGACTCAGATGGTGTTTTTAGATGCCAACGAGAATCCCAATGAGACAGGGGTCAATAGGTATCCGGACCCTTTACAAAGGTCGCTCCGCAGCAGTGTGGCTTCTTTAAAAAATCTACCTGAAAACCAATTGCTGTTTGGAAACGGTAGTGATGAAGTACTGGATTTATTATTCCGCGCCTTCTGTGAGCCCAATCAGGACGCTGTAATTACTTTTCCACCCACCTATGGTATGTATGGCGTTTTAGCAGGAATCAATAGTGTTCAAGTGCACGAAATACCGCTCACAACTGCCTTTGAAATAGACATGGAACAGTATAGAAGTCATGCTTTCACAGCAACTAAAATACTGTTTATCTGTAGTCCCAACAATCCTAGTGGGAACCTTATGGATCGNATTCATATAGAAGAAATTCTGAATACTTTTAAGGGTTTGGTAGTGGTAGATGAGGCTTATATAGATTTCACAGATACACCAAGTTGGGCGAACAGACTGTCAGATTTTCCTAATCTGGTGGTGATTCAAACACTTTCTAAAGCCTATGGTTTAGCTGGTATTCGATTGGGTATGCTCATGGCTTCTCCAGAAATTATAAATTTACTGCACAAAATTAAACCGCCCTACAATGTCAATGAACTCACTCAATCAAAGGCACTAGAGCGATTGGAGCAAGGAGAACGAATCCAGAGCGAAGTAAATCTGATTGTAGCACAAAGAAAAGTCCTCGAAAATGCTCTAAAGGAACTTCCCTTTGTAAAAGAAGTATTTCCTTCAGAAGCCAATTTTGTGCTAGCCAGAGTAGATCATGCAGATCTGAGATACCGCCAATTATTAGACCAGGGTATTGTGGTTAGAAACAGGTCTAAACAGCTTCATTGTGAAAACACCCTAAGGTTTACAGTAGGTACCCCAGATGAAAATAAAAAACTCATAGAAACCCTTTATACATTGTCATGAAAAAAATACTTTTTATAGACAGAGATGGCACCTTAATCAAGGAACCCGAAGATTATCAAATAGACGCATTTGAGAAATTGGTTTTTTATCCCTATGTTTTTCAATATTTGGCCAAGATTGCTAGAGAATTAGATTTTGAATTGGTCATGGTCTCTAATCAAGACGGTTTGGGGACCGATTCATTTCCGGAAGACACCTTTTGGCCGGTTCAAAATTTTATAATTGACAGTTTTGAAAGAGAGGGTGTGGTGTTTTCTAAGGTCATAATAGACAAGACCTTTGCCAGTGAGAATAAACCCACCAGAAAGCCTGGGACTGCATTGCTGTCTGCTTATATGGACGGATCTTATGACTTAGCGAATTCTTTTGTGATTGGTGACAGAATAACAGATGTGGCTTTGGCTAAAAATCTTGGTGCTAAAGCCATTTTTATGCGACAAGAAGTAGGTCTTGGCGGCGAAGAACTCTCTGATAATCAGAAAGATTTAGAAGATTTTATTGCTAANGAAACTACTGAATGGAGTGAGATATATAGCTTTTTAAGGGCAGGAGAACGCAAAGTTAGCCTGGAGCGTAATACCCATGAGACCCAAATTTCCATAGAGATGGATTTAGACGGTACAGGCACNTCAAGGATTAAAACTGGGATTGATTTTTTTGATCATATGTTGGATCAGTTGTCCAGACATGGATTGATAGATTTAGATATAGTGGTGACAGGAGACTTAGCAGTAGACGAACACCACACCATTGAAGACACCGCTATTGCATTAGGAGAAGCTTTTCACAAAGCACTAGGAAATAAGCTTGGGGTAGAGCGGTACGGATTCTGCCTACCTATGGATGACTGTGAGGCGCATGTTTCCATTGATTTTGGAGGTAGAAATTGGTTGGTCTGGGAGGCTGAATTTAAACGTGAAATGATAGGTAAAATGCCTACTGAAATGTTTGTGCATTTTTTTAAATCCTTTTCAGATGGCGCAAAAGCCAATTTAAATATAAAAGCGACCGGGCAAAATGAGCACCACAAGATTGAGGCTATTTTTAAAGCCTTTGCCAAGGCCATAAAAATGGCNATTAAAAGAGATCCGGACAAATTATTTTTGCCCTCAACTAAAGGCGTGTTATAATGAAAGTAGTCATTGTAGATTACGGTGCAGGGAATATTCAAAGTGTATTATTTGCTTTGGAAAGGCAGGGTGTAAAGGCGCTTTTGTCCCAAGATATAAAGGTTATAGAAAAAGCAGACAAAGTAATTTTTCCAGGAGTAGGTCATGCCGCTGCTGCTATGGAAAAGTTACAAACCAGTGGTATAGACCAATTGTTGCCCCAGCTAACACAACCAGTCTTGGGTATTTGTTTGGGTATGCAGCTTATGTGTAATCGTTCAGAGGAAGGTAACACAAAAGGACTGGGGATTTTTGATGTGGAAGTTAAAGCTTTTGAGGCACGACTTAAAGTACCTCATATTGGGTGGAATACTATTGCGCAATTGAAGGGTCCCCTTTTCAATGGAATTGAAGAGGACGCTTATATTTATATGGTTCATTCCTATTATGCTGGCTTGTCTTCGGAGACCATTGCTGTTTGTCAGTATGATATTCCCTATAGTGCCGCTTTGGCCAAAGACAACTTTTTTGGCACACAGTTTCACCCAGAGAAGAGCAGTACTGTTGGAAATAAAATTTTAGAAAACTTTTTAGCCCTATAAAATGAGAATTATACCCGCTATAGATATTATTAATGGTCAATGTGTAAGACTTTCGAAAGGAGATTACAACACGGCAAAAATTTATTCCAATGACCCTTTGGAGGTAGCTAAGTCATTTCAAGACCACGGAGTAGAATACCTACATTTAGTAGATCTAGACGGTGCTAAATCTCAGGGTATTGTGAATCACAAAGTTTTGGAAACCTTAGCGACCAAAACAAATTTAAAGATCGATTTTGGCGGAGGGCTTAAAACAGACCAAGACCTTAAAATAGCCTTTGAATCAGGTGCCAAGCAAATTACTGGAGGCAGTATTGCAGTAAAGGATCCCCAACGCTTTTTATCTTGGATCAAGACCTATGGGGCGCATAAAATTATACTAGGGGCAGACGCGGCCAATGAAAAAATAGCTATTTCTGGTTGGTTAGAAACATCTAAAGAAGACTTAATTCCTTATGTAGCTAATTATATGACAAAAGGCATATCAGATGTTATCTGTACAGATATTTCTAAAGATGGTATGCTTGAAGGTCCTTCTATCGCTTTATATGAAAAAATGATCAGAGAACTAAAAGACATAAAACTCATTGCTAGTGGAGGCGTTGCAAAACTTCAAGACCTTTATGACCTGAGTGCTGTGGGCTGTGACGGTGCCATTGTTGGAAAAGCGATATATGAAGATAGAATCTCTTTAAAAGAGATAGAACAGTTTATTTTAAATACGCCAACATGTTAACTAAAAGAATCATTCCTTGCCTGGATATAAAAGATGGGCGTACGGTAAAGGGAGTTAATTTCGTGTCCCTTAGAGATGCAGGAGACCCTGTAGAACTAGCCACTAAATACGCTGCGACAGGTGCAGATGAACTCGTGTTTTTAGATATTTCTGCTACAGAGCAGGGACGGAAAACCATGGCAGATTTGGTGCTCCAGGTAGCAGCAGCTGTAGACATTCCTTTTACTGTTGGGGGAGGTATTAGCAGTGTTGCAGACGTAGAGATACTACTTAAGAATGGGGCAGATAAAGTATCCATTAACTCGTCGGCCGTAAGGCGGCCAGCGCTTATTAAAGAATTGTCAGAAGCTTTTGGGGCACAGTGTGTGGTAGTGGCCATAGATGCCAAAAAGGTTGGTGATCAGTGGTTGGTTCATTTAGTTGGTGGAAAGCAAGCTACGGATCTAGATTTATTCGATTGGGCAAAGCAAGCAGCACAATTAGGGGCTGGAGAAATTTTGTTTACCTCCATGGATCATGACGGTACAAAAAGTGGTTTTGCCAATGAAGCCTTAGCCAAAATGGCAGAAAGTGTTAATATTCCTATTATTGCCTCTGGTGGTGCTGGTAATATGGAAGATTTCTATAATAGCTTTACCTTCGGTAAAGCCGATGCCGCACTTGCAGCTAGTATTTTCCATTACGGAGAAATAGGTATTCCAGCATTAAAGACTTTTTTAAAAGATAAAAATATACCAGTTAGACTTTAAATAATGCAGATGAACATAGATTTTTCAAAACATTCAGACGGTTTGGTTCCAGCAATTATCCAAGATGCCGAGACCAAAAATGTACTCATGTTGGGCTATATGAACCAGGAGGCATTCACACAAACCACTCAAACAAAAAAAGTGACCTTTTACAGTCGTTCAAAAAAACGTTTATGGACAAAAGGGGAGGAGAGTGGCCATTTTTTGAATCTTGTAGACATTGCTGTAGATTGTGATAATGACACGTTATTAATACAAGTGTACCCAGAGGGGCCTACTTGCCATAAGGGATCAGATAGTTGTTGGAATAAAGCCAACACCCCTACTTATGGCTTTTTAACCACTTTAGAAGAGACCATTGTTTCAAGGGTTTCTAATGCTAATGGAGATCAAAGTTATGTGGCGAGTTTATTTGAGAAAGGCATTAATAAAATTGCTCAAAAAGTGGGAGAAGAAGCGGTAGAAGTTGTGATCGAAGCCATGGACAATAACCGAGAATTATTTTTAGAGGAGTCTTCGGACCTTTTGTTCCATTATCTAATGTTGTTACACGCAAAAGAGACTAGTTTAGCAGAAGTTGTTGAACGTTTAGCCTCTAGACAAAAATGATGTTAAACGCTTTTTAATTCCTTTAAAAAGGCTTTATAATATCTGTGATTTGTAGTATTTTTAGATATGGCAAATCGCAAGACATTAGGTTTTCGTTTTACTCCCTATAAAGCGCCAAACCAAACACCTTTTGAGCGACTTTTTGAAATATTCAAAGAGCTCATTACCCACACCTCAGGTGACTTTGACGAAGCCATTGATTGGCTTAGAGAACTCGATAAGGAATACGAGCTCACCACTCCGGAATATACCATAGAAGACTTTATTGAAGACCTCAAATCTAAAGGATATGTTCAAGAGGCCTTAGAGCCTAATGATCCTGAGAACTCTGGTGAAAATGGAGATGAATCTGCCAAAAGGGTNGTTTCCCTTACCGCTAAGATGGAAAGGTTAATTAGGCAACACGCTTTGGATCAAATATTTGGCACGCTTAAGAAGGCAGGTTCTGGAAACCATAAAACACCAAAAATTGGAATGGGAGAAGAACCCTCTGGAGATCTGAGGGCCTTTCAATTTGGAGATGCCATGTCTTCTATAGACATTACTGAAAGCTTTAAAAATGCCCAGATCAATAATGGGATAGGATCTTTTGAATTAAGAGAAGAAGATCTTGTGGTTAAAGAGTCTCATCATGCAGCACAAATGAGTACAGTCCTGATGATAGATATTAGNCACAGCATGATTCTTTATGGGGAAGATAGAATTACCCCTGCTAAAAAGGTGGCCATGGCTTTGGCAGAAATGATCACCACACGCTATCCTAAAGACAGTCTTGAAATCTTGGTTTTTGGCAATGACGCCTGGCCCATAGCNGTGGCAGATTTACCATACTTAAAAGTAGGGCCTTTTCATACCAACACGGTCGCGGGCTTGTCTTTGGCNATGGATATGCTTAGGAGAAAGCGCAATACCAATAAGCAAATTTTCATGATCACGGATGGTAAGCCAAGTTGTCTCAAATTAAAGGATGGCTCTTATTATAAAAATTCATCTGGATTAGATCAACATATTGTAGATCAATGTTACAGAATGGCGAGACAAGCACAAAAAGTAAACATACCCATCACCACTTTCATGATTGCTCAGGATCCATACCTCATGCAGTTTGTCCAAGAATTTACGGCAGCCAATAAAGGGAAGGCGTTTTACACTGGCTTGAAAGGCTTGGGCGGAATGATCTTTGAAGACTATGAAAATAACAGAAAAAAAAGAATTCGATAAATGGAAATAACTACACTAAAAACCTTAGGTGAATTAAAGCAATCTGGCTATGTCTCGAGATCTATTAAACTAGAACTCAGGGATAATTTAATTACACATCTGAAGAATAAAACCACCCCTTTCAATGGCGTCATAGGTTATGAAAATACCGTCCTTCCTGAGTTAGAGCGTGCTATTTTGTCTATGCATAATATTAATTTACTCGGTTTAAGAGGGCAGGCAAAAACACGATTGGCCCGAGCAATGGTTTATTTATTAGATCCGTTTATTCCGGTAGTCAGTGGTTCTGAAATTAATGATGACCCTTTAAATCCTATCTCTACATTTGCGATAGATTTAATAGCAGAGATGGGAGAGAAAACACCCATAAGCTGGTTGGCAAGGGAAGATCGCTTTTTTGAGAAATTAGCTACGCCAGATGTGAGTGTTTCAGACTTGATTGGAGATATAGATCCTATTAAAGCGGCCCACCTAAAACTGTCTTATGCAGATCCTCGCGTGCTTCACTTTGGAATGATCCCTAGAGCTAATAGGTGTATTTTCGTTATAAACGAAATCCCTGATCTACAGGCAAGGATTCAGGTATCCTTATTTAATATACTNCAAGAAGGAGATATTCAAATAAGAGGGTTCAAGCTTAGACTTCCTATAGATATTCAATGTGTCTTTACTGCGAATCCTGAAGATTACACCAATAGAGGGAGTATTGTGACTCCATTAAAAGATAGAATNGGTTCTCAAATATTAACGCATTATCCTAAGGACGTTGAAACAGCTAAAAGAATTACAGCCCAAGAGGCTGGAGCCCTATCACTTCCAATTCAAGTGCCTGAAATTGCCAGAGACTTACTGGAACAAATTTCTTTTGAGGCGAGAGAAAGTGATTATATAGACGCTAAAAGCGGGGTAAGTGCTAGAATGAGCATTACTGCCTTTCAAAATTTAATGAGTACAGCAGAAAGAAGACTTATTCTNTCTGATGAATCACAAACAACCATTAGATTGTCCGACTTTACAGGTATTTACCCTGCNATTACCGGCAAAGTAGAATTGGTGTATGAAGGGGAGCAAGAAGGCGCAGATTTTGTGGCTCAACACTTATTGGAGTCTGCCATTAAAACACTATTTGAGGAACGTTTTCCTAAAATCAAAAAATTAGAGCGAAAAGATGCAGAGGGACCTTACGACGCATTGTTATTATGGTTTTTTGAATCTGAAGGATTTGAATTATTAGAAGATTTTTCGGACAGTATGTACCGAGATCAGTTAGACCTTATTACTCCTTTATCTGATCTACTGAATACGTATACACCAGAGGTAGATAAAGAAACCTCCTACTTTCTTAAGGAACTGGTTTTGTGGGGCTTAGTTGCTAACAATAAATTAAGTAAACACAGTTTTTCCAACGGTACAGAATTTAAAGATCTTTACGGATCATATATTAACGGATTATAATTTTAATCATCATGAAAATAAATTTATTTTTTACTGCCCTATTTTTGGTGCTATTTCAAAAGGGAATTTCCCAGAATAAAGCTTCTGATGTTCAGTCATTTACTTTGTCTAATGGNATGAAGATTTTGGTATTAGAGGACAATAGCATTCCAAATGCCAATATGTATTTATTTTGGAAAGTAGGGTCAAGAAATGAATATCCTGGAATTACAGGATTGTCTCATTTCTTTGAGCATATGATGTTTAACGGGTCTAAAAAATACGGACCTAAGATGTTCGACAGAACTATGGAAGCTGCTGGAGGGAGTAATAATGCCTACACTACTGAAAATTTAACTGTTTATACTGATTGGTTCCCCATTAGTGCTTTAGAAACCATTTTTGATCTTGAGGCAGATCGAATTGGTCATTTAGAACTCGACCCCAAGATGGTAGAAAGTGAAAGAGGGGTAGTGTTGAGTGAAAGAAGCACGGGCCTTGAAAATAGCAATTTTAGAAATATATCTGAACAAGTAAAAGGCGCTGCTTTTTTGGCACATCCTTACAGATGGTCTGTAATTGGATATGAATCAGATATTAAAAATTGGTCTATAGAAGATCTTCAAACTTATTTTGACACCTATTATGCGCCTAACAATGCTGTTGTGGTCATTTCTGGAGATGTGAGCCTAGAAGCGGTAAAAAGTTTGTCTAAAAAGTACTTTGAACCCATACCTGCTGGCCCTAAAGCCAGACCAGTCCATACTATTGAGCCTGAACAATTAGGGCAGAAGCGTGTTGTTGTAGAGAAACAAGTGAGTAGCCCGAATATTATGTTGGCTTATCATGTACCAGAAACTAAGCATGAAGATTA
>JGI26088J50261_1001883_pt1 | contig 10949 bp, 10 predicted proteins | sample SaaInl1SG_22_DNA_FD_50261 | JGI IMG/M metagenome (IMG submission 50261)
AGAGAGACAGCTATTTCCTTGGTGACACGCCCCTATTCACAACGACTGATGCGTCCTATTTTCTGAACGGCGCCAAATCGATAAAAGAGACAGGCAAAAGCAACTCTTTTTCGGCATTGCGTCAATATCCAGCCAACCGTGACCAGCCAGAAGACACTGATCACAGTCTATTTGCCGAACCCTTGTTATCTGTGATGCTGGCGTATCTTGCGCCGGATGCTAGCCAAGAAAGCTTGCTTAAAACGGGCAATAAGATGTTGCCATGGACCGCGGCATTTACTGCAATTTGTATTGTGCTGGCCTTTGGCGCGGCGGGATTCTGGGCCGTGGGTGCAGTCGCGGCGATTGGTGGCTCGCTATCTATGTCCTATCTGGTCAGGTCATCAGCAGGGCGCATTGATACTGACCAGCTCAATCTGGGTTTCTTTTATTTAGTGACGGCGCTCGTCATTTGGGCGGCAAAGATACGTCCAATCGGACTGGCTATCGGTGTTGTTATCATCGCTGGCTTGACCAACAACCTGTATAGCTGGTGGTGGTCAAAAGATATCCTAAGCTGGGGCTTCCTTGGCGGATTGGTTTGGCTGAGTTTCGCCATTCACGGTGATTGGCGCCGGACCGCGGGTCTGGCCGCGCTATTTATTGTTACATCGGGCACATTCTGGGCTGGTGGCGGCGTCAGTGTTAGCGGCTTTGTCGGCGATGGCGCGAATATTGGTGATTTGATATTGCCGAACACCTATTCAACCATAACCGAGCTGGCAAAAATCCCAATTGGCGAGGTTCTTTATAGCCTAACCGGTGATGTATGGATCGGTATCATTGCCTTGATCGGGTTGGCCGCATGGGCATTTGTCCATCCGGTGATCGCCATTGTGTTCCTCCCAGCTTTGATGTTGGCCGTGCTGAATACGGTATTTGGTAATCGGGTCATTTTCTTTTCCGCGCCATTATTCTGGTTTGGCGTTGGCTGGGTCATTCTCACCAGTGGCCGATTTTTGGCAGATAAATTCCTAGCTGGGGCAAATAATGCCGATACCCTGTCTGATAAGTCGCAAAAAGTGCAGGTTTTGGCCAGCGCGATTGGCATTATTATCGGCCTGTCGATCGCCTATCTATCGTCAGGAAATCCGATAACCCGGCCCTATGTTCCGCAAACATCGTTTAGCGTGCCAGTGGTAGACGGCTTTAAACGGGTTGGCGATTATGCCGCCGAACAGGCCGCCAGCGGCCAGTCAAAAAAGGATCCGGTGATTGCGACATGGTGGGATTATGGCTATGCGGCAACCCTGTTCAGCAATGCCGCAACCTTGCATGATGGCGGTAGCCAGCGTGGCTTGCCGACACATATGTTTGCCCGCGCGCTATTATCTGGTAGCCAATATGAAACCGCACGAATTATCAAATTCATGGCGAATGAGGAGCCCGAAGCACTAGCGGCAAAAGGTGCTAGTAACGAGCGCATCAATCAGGCCTTTATCGATGGACCGCGCCAAGATACCGCCGATATTTATCTGGTATTGACGTTGCAGATGGCGCGCTGGATGTCGTCAATCTCTAGCCTAGGCATGTGGGATGTCACCACAGGCCAGCCGATTAATGTTGGCGGGGGAAGCAATGTCCTTAGCTATCAGCGTCTAAGATGTAATGGCTCGAGCGCCGCCGTCACATGTAACGGCCAGCTCTATGATTTTTCCAAAGGTACAATCGACGGACAAAAAGCCCTAGCCGGTGCCGTGCAAACAAATAACGGCCGGGTCGGACCACGCGCCAACTATGATGTGAAAAGTGGGTTTTACGTTCAATTGCATTCAATCAACGATCGGCCATTTGAAGACCAGATCATCAAACCGGTGTTATTTGGGTCAACATTCAACCAGCTTTTCTTCTTAGGCGCCTATGATGCCGAATATTTCACCCCGGTTTTCGACGCCTTTCCGCATTACCGCGTTTATAAAGTGAATTAATGCTTTATCGGGGTTGATTGCGTGACAATTGGCGGTTAAATTGCCGTCACTTTGTGATTGGGGCGTGGCCAAGTGGTAAGGCATCGGTTTTTGGTATCGTGTATCGTAGGTTCGAATCCTACCGCCCCAGCCAAAGTCTTAAATAACAACAAAAACAGTGGTTTGCGCACAAAGAAAAACTAAATGTACTAATTTTGTACTAAGTTTTACATTGTTTATTCTTGAACGACAATAACAGGGAATAATGGCTTAGTCTTTTGCCATCTGTTTTGCAAAATGGCCTTGTGTTGCTGTGTTATTTACACACCCTTGAGTTTCTGATTATAGTTTAGGTATGAAATCATTATTAGTCATACCGCTGGTTCTCATATCCTTGATGTCATTCCCTAGTTTGGGGGCCGATTTCGAAAAAGGTTTCGCTGCTGCCCAAGCTGGAGACTTTGCTACTGCATTGCGTGAATGGACGCCACTTGCGGAACAGGGAATTGCCGATGCCCAGTTCAATCTAGGTCTTATGTATCGCAACGGTGACGGTGTCCTTCAGGATGATAAAACTGCAGTAAAATGGTACACACTCGCTGCAGAACAGGGGCATGCCGAAGCCCAGACCAATCTGGGTTTTATGTATGGCGGAGGATATGGCGTCATTCAGGATGATAAAACTGCAGTAAAATGGTACACACTCGCTGCAGAACAGGGGAAAGCCAGAGCCCAGTACAATCTGGCTCTTATGTATCGCAACGGTGACGGTGTCCTTCAGGATGATAAAACTGCAGTAAAATGGTACACACTCGCTGCAGAACAGGGGGATGCCGATGCCCAGTACAGTCTAGGTCTTATGTATCGCAACGGTGAAGGTGTCCTTCAGGATGATAAAACTGCAGTAAAATGGTACACACTCGCTGCAGAACAGGGAATTGCCGATGCCCAGTTCAATCTGGCTCTTATGTATGACAACGGTGAAGGTGTCCTTCAGGATGATAAAACTGCAGTAAAATGGTACACACTCGCTGCAGAACAGGGGGTTGCCGTTGCCCAGACCAATCTGGCTATTTTGTACGCCATAGGTGACGGTGTTATTAGGGACGATGTCTATGCTCACATGTGGGCAAACATTGCTTCGTCCAACGGAAGCGAAGGTGGTGGCAAGGTAAGAGAACTTGTTGCTGAAACAATGACCCCATCACAACTTGAAAAAGCGCAAGACCTTGCTCGTGAGTGCGTGGCGAAGAACTACAAAAATTGTTGAGTTTTATATTGGGTTTTTAATTTAACTTTTTATCCTTCCATCGATTTTGAAACGGATTTTTTAAATCTAATCTGTGTAACAGTCCAACAATATATATCGCATAGGGGTGGCGTGGTCCTGCCCAACCCCCATGCTGACCGTTACTGTTAAGTCCGTTTAGGTGAGTTACCGCTTTCCATCTGAAGACGCAGTTCTGGTGTAATCGGTATATGCCTCACTGGACTAGCAGCACCGTATGTAGAGCCTCTAAAGCCACGCATACGGTTTGACTTGTGGCCGCCCCAACGGTTGTTAGAGAGACCTCGCAGATACATTGGCATATCTTGCAGCTTTTTCACCTTAGAGGCCATGAGACGCCTCCGTAGACCGTGTTATGGCTATGCCTTTGGCCTTTATCTTGTTCAAAAGAGCAGAATAATGAATATCCAATGCTTCTGCTGCCTTCCTTAACCTACAATCGTTATCTTCAATGACCAACTGGATATATGCTTTTTCAAAGTCATGCTTTGCAGACTTTAAAGATTGCTTTTTGTTAATAGAAACCATGATAGTATATCTCCTTATTTCAATGGCTTATGTGATTACCAGTTTCCATAGCTAGCAGACGTAACTCATGCATTTGAGTCACGTTTGAAGGCTTGGAAACACTATGGCATGGGAGTTTACCCACACTGGCTTGTCCGGCTTATCGAATAGCAATTTGATGTAGCAGTTGCCCTTCTGCTGAAAGCTATAGCTTTATTGGAGTTGCAGTGATTGGACTGCATTCGTTTATTCTACGCATTCTTGTGTTGAGAATTTATAGAAACCCGTCTGCAAGGTCGGCAGACCGCCAGTCTTTATAGAGTGGCCAAAGCGATAAAGTCGCATTGGGGTCTATTATGATTATAGTTATATCAGATTTTGTTCATAAAGTCAACATATAGTTTGTTGAACATTAATAAATATGCTATTTTTTCTTGTTCATAAAACATATCTAGATTTACCTGAAGAAAATGGCAGAAATCCAAGGTTTAAAAACAGAGTTTTTGTAGTTCATTAATCATTAGTTAAATGAACAGAGGAAAAGGGATGAAAAGAGCAGCTTTATATCTTCGTGTTAGCAAGCATGAACAGACAATAGAGAACCAACGCATTGAACTGGAACGAGTGGCGGCAGCTAAAGGCTGGAAGATTGTCAGCGTCTTTAAGGATGAAGGTATATCAGGCTCATTTGGACGAGGTGTGCGAAGTCAATATGACGCTATGCTGAAAAAGGGTGTTCAAGCCCAGCATGATGTTGTTATGGCGTGGGATGTCAGCCGACTATCTAGAAGCCTTGCAGACCTTGTGACTACGCTGGATGAACTTCATGCTTGCGGTATTGACCTTTATCTTCATCAGCAAGCCATAGACACTACCACACCCGCTGGTAAAGCGATGTTCCAGATGTGCGGTGTGTTTGCTGAATTTGAACGTGGGATATTGAGTGAACGAGTAAAGGCTGGGTTGAACAGGGCAAAGGAAGAAGGCAAGGTTTTGGGGCGGCCAATCAAATTTGCAAATGTTAAAAATATACTCAAAGGTAGAGATGACGGCCAAACAATCAGGCAGATTGCGATAGAACAAAACCTTTCAGTTGGTAAGGTTCATCAGATAATCAGAAAAGAACAAACTGGGGGTGATTGATTAATGATTTTTACAGAAGGTGAAAATTCCATAGCTGGATATGACCCCAAATTTATTCTGGTGGTAAGCGCGTTGGATTATCTATTTTTTTATATTGATGGGCAGCCACTCACTTGGACAATAGGTTTTTGGTTTGGTGACATTTTACCCTTTTGGTTGGGTTTTATTCCTTTTTCAGCATTTTGCTTAGCGGGGGTTTTCTTAATGCTTTTAGGCCCATTTGTTTTGTTCTGGATGATTTCAAAGGGCTGGAAATCATCGAACGAAGGGGATTAAAAGGCCAATCCCTTCAACTCCGCCTAAAGAGTCGGAATTGTCTCAATAATCTCTTTCAATCTTTCCAGCCTTTGAACACCAGCATAAGTTCTACCGGCTTCTGTTTTGCCTATGTATGATTTTTTATGGCCAGTTAAATCAGCAAATTCCATTTCATCAAAACCAGCTTCAATCATCATGGTTATAAAGCCATGTCGATAGGAATGGTGAACATATTTAACTGTTTCCGTTTTGTCGTTAATCCCAAGATTAGCCAACACCTTTTTTTTCATGCGGCCAAACCCTTTCCCGATAGCATCTGCTGTATTCCTTTTCCACTCCAACCCATTTCCAGCTGTTAGAGTATATTTGCCATTCAAGGTTTCAAGAAGGTGGCTGTGTACTGGTATCAACCTTGTGGCAGCTTGAGTTTTTCCACCATCACTTGCCACATCAAAACAAATTATCTCACCGACTGTCCTAAACTTTGCTGCAAACACCTCACTCAACCTCATTCCTGTAAAATAACTACAAAGTACAAGCTGGTTCATATCAGCATCCTCTAAAGAAGCCTGAAGCAGCGCATAGTGCATTTCATCTGTAAAAGGCTTGCGGCCGATTTTGGGTTTGAAACCTTTTAATCTCACATTGGCAAATGGATTGACATCATTGGTCAGATATTCCTGTCTGACGCCAAACTTAAAAACATTCGAAAGTGCAGCCAATTCAGAACGTATTGTGCCTTCAGCAACATCTTTGGATTTTGAAAACCTGACATATTCATTGACCAGTTTTGGTCTAATCAATCGAACCTCAATATCATCAACCTCCCGATACAAAAGAAATTTCCTAACTGCATGGTGAAGTTTACTTTGGGCTTTTTGGTCAGCACCATCTTCCACAATTTCTGCTCTATATTCAGCGGTGAGTTGTTTCAACGTAATCTGATAAGGGTATGGCTTGCTATAATGTGGGATTTGCCTTTCCCTTACCTCCCGCTGAATGGCTTCAATCGCTTTTGTGTAATGGTCAAAAGGTATCTCATCAATAATTTCAACAGCACCACCCAATGATGCAGGTTCTGTCATTGCTGCATTTCGCAGTTCTTCAAATCCTTCTTGAAGCTGATGCAATTCATCATCCGAACGTGTCTTCAAGTCCTGCAGTGTGTCAAAGAATGCTTTTGCACCAGTGGATAAGGGAGGTAGGGTTGGCGTTTCCCTGATGCCAAATTCCTTAAGTCGTTTGTCAGCAAGCAAGACCGCTTCAGGATAATGTGGCGTCTTTAACGTCTTCAGGTAATTTCGGCGGTTTGCCCATTCAGGGTTGCGCTTAAAGTAAGGTAACTGTCGATATTCAGGCTTGATATAGAACTGTAAATACCAATTCTGGCTGCCTTCAACCTTCGTTAAATAATCTTTTCTGTACTTGCGTTTTGCCATTTGTACTAAGAATGTACTAAGTTTTAGCCTTCTGCAACCCCCAGTTTAGCTTGTATTATGGTTTTTAAATGCGCTGGCTTTTAATCCTACCGCCCCAGCCAAAGTTTTAGATATCAGACATTTTTATAATCTCTTTTATAATCTCTGAACTTTCCCCCCTAAAATTGCCGATAATAACCGCGCTTGTTTCGCCAGCATTGTTCTGGTGTTATGGGCGCGCACCCGTATTAGGATGAGGTGTATTGGGATTGAGTGTATTAGAATGGAAAGTGGCAAATGAGTCCGCATATTTCGGTAATTAAGGGCGATGGCATTGGCATTGATGTGGCTGATGCCACATTGTTTCTCATCGAGCGGGCATTAAGCGCGGTTGCGGCGGCGCCCCTAAATATGCGCTTTATCGAGGCGGGTGCCGGTTATTTTGCCGAAACCGGCAAAGATATGGAGCCCGGCGGCGAAGTGGCGGCGGGCAAGAGTGATGCGATCTTCCTTGGGGCCATCGGCCTGCCATCTATTCGTCATGATGACGGTACCGAGATTTCACCCCATCTGCGCCTTCGTGACATGTACGGGCTTTATGCCGGTGTGCGTCCGGTAAAGGCCTATCCCAATATTCCAGGGCCGCTTGCCGATGCGCGCGGCCAAGACATTGATATGGTGATCATTCGGGAATCCACCGAGGGGCTGTTTTATTCCGCCGCGGTTCATGGGCGCAGTGAGGTAAGCCCGAACGAAGTCCGCGAGACCATGCTGATCACCCGCGATGTAAGCGAGCGGCTCCATGATTTTGCCTTTAGATTGGCGGCGCGGCGCAAGGAACAGGGCGGCAAGGGCCGGGTTACCTGTGTCGACAAGGCCAATGTTTTTACCGCAATGGCATTCTTCCGTGAGATTTTTGATAATATAGCCACAAACCACCCCACCATTACCGCCGATCATTGTTATGTTGATGCGATGGCTTTAACGATGGTGCGCAACCCGTGGGATCTGGATGTTCTGGTTACCGAAAATATGTTTGGTGACATTCTGTCGGATCTGGCTGGCGGTCTTGTTGGTGGAATGGGCATGGCCGCATGTGGTGAAATTGGCGATGAAATTGGCCTGTTCCAACCCGCCCATGGTAGCGCCCCCGATATCATCGGTCAGGATAAGGCAAATCCACTTGCCGCCATCTTAAGCGGGGCGATGATGCTTGATTATCTGGCCGAAACAACCGGCGCCAAACATTATGACAAGGCGGCCTCTCTCATCCACCGCGCGGTTGAAACCGGGTTTAGTGACAATCTAATCCGGCCCGTTGAATTTGGCGGTGATATGGGAACAAAATCGGTGGTAGCGGCGCTCGATCAACTGATCACGGCACCGAAGATAGCGAATAGCCAAGGCGGGTCGTGAGCACCACGGGCGCCGATGTTAACCGGCCAATTTTCTGGCGGAGACGATAAATATGCGTCTCAACAGTATGCGTACTCAAACCGTCCTGAAAGCCCCAGACCTCGGTTAGGAGCTGTTCCTTTGACACGCCATTTGGATGCGCACGATAAAGAAATTTTAAAATTGTCGCTTCTTTTTCGGTCAGCACGGCTTTGCGGTTGCTGCGATCATCGAATAGCAATTTGTTGGCTGGTACGAAACTAAGGCCACCAACAGAGAACCTAGCGGTGTCAGATGATTTATGCTGGCGCAATTGCGATCTAATTCGCGCCAATAACTCGCCAAGGCGCATTGGCTTGATGACATAATCATTCGCCCCCGCCTCTAATCCGGCAACGATGTCGTCTTCACTATCCTGGCCGGTGAGCATGACGATGGGATTGGCAAAACCGCGGTCCCGTAATTTCTGGCAAATCGCCACACCATTACCGTCGGGTAGCCTGATATCGAGAATGATCAGATCAGGTTCACCCTCATTCACACAATCGAAAACTTCGGTAAGGGTGGCCGCTTCATCAATTTGTTTAACGCCCTCGATCGACAATTGTTCGCGGAGCGTCGCGCGCAAAAATGCATCATCGTCAACAATCAACAGACGGGCGCCGACCAGAGTATCTTTCGAAGTACTGGAGATCAAACCTTGCATTTTCTCCTGCGACCCCATAAATGAGAGTGCTATTAACAAAAAATCTAATGATCATGATAACCGCATAAACGAATTCACCAAATCTTAATATTCGAAAAAGTGAGTTTGGTTAAAAAGGCGTCAAATGACCCCGCCTATCGCACCAATTGTGGAGACTAATGTGGGCACTTCCTACCTCCAGACTGATCGGGCCGCCGCTGAATTACGGCGTGGCGGAACCGTTTTGCTGCGTCTGGCAAATGGCGAAAGCTGTTTGTTCAAAGCGGCGGAGCTTGGCGGTGATGACAGCGAAGACACATTAAGCGCGGTAACCGGATCCGGCGTTATGCTAGCCCTAACGGATAATCGTATCGCCAGTTTGGGACGNCAGTTACAGGACAAGCACACATGCGCCACGATGCCGGCCTCTGGCATTAATTATNCCAGCCTATTTGATTTGGCCGCCGGTCAACCGCGCGACGATATTTTAGGCAAGGATATTTCACTGATTGGTGAGCGTCCGGATTCCCTTGCAGATATGGCAACTAGGCTTTTGCGGATTGCCAAGCTGGTCCCGGCGGCGTTGATGTCACGGTTTCCATCGCGCGACAAAAACCAACAAGACCGTCTTGCGCGCTCGTTAAATATACTAACCATCGATGCCAAGGATATCGAGCAATCGGCAAGACAAGCGGCCCAAAGCCTGAAAATTGCGGCGCGGGCGAAAGTACCGCTAGCCGTTGCGCCCGATGCAGAAGTAGTGATGTTCCGGGCCAATCTTGGCGGCGATGAACATTTTGCCGTGGTTGTTGGTGACGGTCTGTCGATGCCGGCACCATTGGTTCGCCTACATTCACAATGTGTAACCGGTGATGTTCTAGGCAGTTTGAAATGCGATTGCGGCAATCAATTACAAGGCGCACTGGCATTGATGGCGGATGCTGGCGGCGGCGTTCTTGTATATCTAGCCCAAGAAGGCCGTGATATCGGCCTGTTGAATAAGATGCGTGCCTATGCGCTTCAGGATGAGGGGCTTGATACGGTTGACGCCAATCACGCCCTCGGCTTTGACACTGACGAGCGGCTGTTTTTNCCAGCTTGTCGAATCTTGCAAGANCTTGGTTTNACGAAACTGCGTCTGATNACCAATAATCCAGACAAAATTGCCCAGCTNGATGAGGTTGGCCTAGANGTNATCGAACGNGTGCCGCTNAATCTTCCTGAGAACCAGCATAATAAACGCTATCTGGCGACCAAGCGGGANCGCACCGGACATCTGTCCGATTAGACAACCANCATNTGTCCGNNTAGAGCCCAANACATTACATTATTTGCCGGGTTCGTTGCGCGCCCCGAATATTGCCGATCCGACGCGGACCGATGTCGCACCAAAGGCAATGGCCTCTTCATAATCGCCGCTCATTCCCATTGATAGCTTTTCAAGATTGTTGCGCCGTGCCATCTCACGCAATAGAGCAAAATGCATGGCTGGCTCTTCATCGACCGGCGGGATACACATCAGTCCGATGATATCGAGCTGGTAATCATCACGGCACATTGCCACAAAACCATCGACATCAGCGGGCAGAATACCTGCTTTTTGTGGCTCGGCGCCGGTATTGACCTGAATGTAACAAGGCAAGCGGCGTCCCTGTTTTTCCATCTCAGCCGCTAGCATTTTCGCCAGCTTAGGCCGGTCGACGACTTCGATCACATCAAATAAAGCAACTGCCTCACCCGCCTTGTTGGTTTGTAGTGGGCCAATCAGATGCAGTATAAGGTCATCATATTGGGCACGGCGATGGCCCCAGCGTTCAGTCGCTTCCTGCACCCTATTCTCACCGAAAACACGCTGACCAGCGGCAAGGCTGGCCTCAATCCGGTCGTCGGGTTGGCGTTTGCTGACCGCAACCAGCGTGGGCGCGGTATTATCATCACCCAAAGCCGCACCACTTGCCGCCTCAATAGACGCATGAACAATCGTCAGATTTTCTTGAATGCTTATCGCCATTGGTCTCGGTCTTTCGATTATGTCTCAAAGAGTGTGTCTTTTTATCAACGGTGTTGGCTCTTTATAGATCAACCTGCAAAAAACAACAATTTACAATAGCTAGTCGCCGCCAGTTCAGGCGAAGTCTAATCCCAATAATCCCGCCAGCCATGCCTTACTGTTGCAAAAATATCACAGATTTCAAAAATCTAATGTTTGGGTGTTAATGCATCATTGTTAAATTAGAAAAACTTAATAGAGTGATGTCACCGTCAATGGTGGCGGATTAGTTCTCTAAGGGAGATTTAACATGCGTAAG
>JGI26088J50261_1001885_pt1 | contig 10938 bp, 10 predicted proteins | sample SaaInl1SG_22_DNA_FD_50261 | JGI IMG/M metagenome (IMG submission 50261)
ATGACGACACGACGAACTGTTTTGGTCACAGGCGGAAACCGCGGAATCGGATACGCCATTGCGTCCCGTTTCATCGCAGACGGCCACCGGGTCGCGGTAACTGCGAGAAGTGGACAGGGGCCTGAGGGTTGCCTCACCGTCACCGCAGACGTCACCGACGGTGAGTCCCTCGATGCAGCAGTAGCTCAAGTTGAAGAGTCCCTAGGGCCGATCGAGGTCCTCGTGGCCAATGCTGGCATCACGAAAGACACACTCCTGATGCGGATGAGTGACGAAGACTTCGAGAGCGTCATCGACACCAACCTGGTTGGCGTTTTTCGCATCGTCAAACGGTGCATTAAGTCCATGATCAAGGGCAAACACGGCCGTGTGATTCTTATTTCCAGCGTTGTAGGACTCTATGGTTCTCCCGGGCAAGTCAACTACGCCTCCTCGAAATCCGCACTCGTCGGATTTGCAAGGTCCGTCACCCGCGAACTCGGGTCTCGGGGCATCACCGCGAACGTTATTGCTCCAGGTTTCATCAATACCGATATGACTCGAGCCCTCCCCGAAGCTCAACAGGCCTCGTATCTCAGTTCCATCCCGGCGGGCAGATTTGCAGAGCCCGAGGAGGTAGCAGCAGCGGTGTCCTGGCTCGCCTCCGATGAGGCCGCCTATATTTCTGGCGCTGTCATCCCCGTAGACGGCGGACTAGGGATGGGTCACTAGTCGCTCAGGCCCATCGCCTGGAGGACAAGGCGCAAGTCAGGTGTATCAATTGCGACGTCCGCAGCTTCGCGCGCCACGGGTTTTGCGACGAAAGCAATACCAAGCCCCGCTTCCCTGAGCATCTCCACGTCATTGCCCCCGTCTCCGACGGTAACCGTGTCGGACATCGCCACCGCGGTGGATTGGGCCCAAGCACGCAGTGTGTCCGCTTTGGCACGGGCATCGACCACATTCCCTGTCAGTTCGCCGGTCAGAATCCCGTCTCGGATCTCCAGTGTGTTTGCGTGATGGAAATCGAGTCCAAGTTCCTCAGCGAGTGGATCAATCATCTGGTGGAACCCACCAGATACTGCTCCCACCAGGTGCCCCTTGTCGTGGAGTGTCGCGACGAGCTCTCTGGCCCCATCGGTAAGTCGCACCGCCGCGGTCGCTGATGCGATCTGATCGGTGGTGACACCTGCCAACGCTCGCACCCTGCCTCGCAACGAGGCCTCGAAATCCATCTCGCCTCGCATGGCAGCTGCCGTGATCTCGGCGACGTGGGTCCTGGTCTCGGGGGAGATGTAACCGGCGAGAAGGTCAATGCCTTCATCACGGGTCAGCGTGGAATCAACATCAAGAACTACTAACCTCCGCAGGGGCCTCACGCTTCGACCACAACGCCTTTCGCGACAACAGTCACACCCGATTCTGAAATGGTAAATCCTCGGGCCCGNTCGAGTACCGGATCAACACCGATNGTGGCNCCCGGCTTNACAATCACCTCTTTGTCGAGGATTGCACGATGAACTCTCGCGCCCTGCCCTATGACAACGCGCTCAAAGACGATCGAGTCTTCGACCTTCGCACCAGAATCGATTTTCACCCACGGTCCCAGCACGCTGCGCGACACGTGCGCCCCGACGACGTAACATCCAAGCGACACAGTGGACTCTGAGAGGGAACCAGCGTTTCCGTCTTTATCCTGAACAAACTTCGCAGGTGGCGAGTTCCACTGTTGGGAAAAGATTGGCCAGTCGTTATTGAACAAGTTGAAGACGGGATCCTTCGACACAAGATCCTGGTGCGCTTCGTAGAAGGCGTCAATTGTTCCCACGTCCCGCCAATAAAAGCGGTCATTTGGCCGCGCACCGGGAACTTCGTTCCGGTTTAGGTCATAGACGAACGCTTTTCCCTCTTCTACGAAAGCCGGGATAACGTCACCACCCATGTCGTGCGAGGACTCCACATCCCGAGCGTCGGATCTCACCGCTTCGACGAGAGCGCTCGTGGTGAAGACATAATTGCCCATCGAGGCGAGAACCTCGTCGGGCGAGTCCTTAAGCCCCTCGACCTCACGAGGTTTTTCCACAAAACCGCTAATACGGTGCGGGTGTGAAGGGTCGACCTGGATGATTCCGAACTGGTCTGAATGCGCTTTGGGCTGCCGAATTCCCGCGACCGTGACACTGGCCCCGCTCTCAATGTGGGCATCGAGCATCTGCTGGAAATCCATGCGGTAGACGTGGTCGGCGCCAACGACGACTACATAGTCGGGCTTCTCGTCACCAATGAGGTTCAGACTTTGAAAGATTGCATCCGCGGATCCTGCAAACCATCGTTTTCCCAACCGCTGCTGAGCGGGTACAGACGCAACNTAGGCATTCAACATTCCGCTGAGGCGCCACGTTTGCGACACGTGTCGGTCGAGGGAGTGCGATTTGTACTGGGTGAGGACCACAATCTGGCGAAGTCCAGAGTTGATCAGATTGGAGATTGCGAAGTCAATCAGCCGATAGTGCCCGGCGAACGGGACAGCAGGCTTCGCCCGATCTTCCGTGAGTGGCATGAGTCTCTTGCCCTCGCCCCCGGCGAGAACTATTCCGAACACCTTGTGTGCCGTCACGTCTCCAGCGTAGTCGATGGCGCCCCCGTCACAGACGAGGGCGTGGACTAGGCTTGGGGCTTATGTCCGAGGTCGCCGCATTTTCCGCAGTGAATTTTGTCCGCGAAAAACGGGCGATTTTGCGTGACATTTCCTGGGTAATCGACTCCTCTGAGCGTTGGGTAATTGTCGGCCCCAACGGTGCTGGCAAGACCACATTGCTGAGCATGCTCGCCTCCCTCACCCACCCCTCATCAGGACTGGTCACCATACTGGGGGAGCGGTTGGGCAAGACCGACGTTTTCGAGCTTCGTCCGCGGGTGGGTTTCGCCTCGAGTGATATGACCAACCGCATCCCCTATAACGAGTCGGTTCTCGACACGGTACTCACCGCCGCCTATGGAGTGATGGGGCGCTGGCAGGAGGACTACGAGGAGATTGACACCCGCAGAGCTCTGCGGGTGCTCAGCGAATGGCGACTCGATCACCTCGCGGATACGACCATCCGCACACTCTCTGACGGAGAGAAGAAGCGGGTTCAGATCGCTCGCGCGGTCATGACGGACCCCGAACTGTTACTGCTCGATGAGCCGGCCGGGAGCCTGGACGTGGGAGCCCGCGAGGATGTCATCGAAATGCTCGACCACTTTGCCAGCGATCCTGGTTCGCCAGCCATGGTGATGGTGACACACCACGTCGAAGAGATTCCGGCAGGCTTCACGCACTTGTTGGTGATTTCAGACGGCGCAATCATTGCCCAGGGCCCTATCGGTGAAACGCTGACCGGGGCCGTATTGAGTGAGGCGTTTGGCCGGCCTCTTTCAGTCACGCACAACAATGGTCGCTATCAGGCTACCGCTCTGTGATTTTCCTGGTAAAGTAGCCCCTTGTCCGGTGACGAATCTCCGGACTTCGCGAGCCACTAAGGATTTATAGGTAATGAAGGCTGACATTCACCCCGAATACGCTCCCATGGTCTTCCGTGACCTCACTTCGGGAGAGAGCTTTCTGACCCGTTCCACGGCGAAGAGCGACAAGACCATCGAGTGGGAAGACGGCTCGACCTACCCCGTTATCGATGTGGAAATCTCCAGCGCATCGCACCCGTTCTACACCGGCAAGCAGCGCATTCTTGACTCTGCAGGTCGCGTGGAGAAGTTCAACCAGCGTTTCAAGAACTTCGGCCAGTAATCAGGCCCGAACGGGCCATTCACCGCTGGCAATAAAGCCTGCGTCACCCGAGTTTCGGCGAAATTTCTGGTAGTTCTCCGCCCACGCTCGAGACCAGCCAATTTGTTGGTCGTGGAGCCATTGCGCATCTCCGGTCAACGTGTCGCCATGGGCAGCGATAATTGCTTGAGCGACACGACCGGCCGCAATAGCGTCTGCATCTGCACGGTGCGAGTCGTCAAGGGCGACAAGGTAGTGAGCCGCCGCCATTCCCAGGGTTCTCTTGCCTTTTCGATAGGTGTCAACCGCGCGATCGATGACGAGTGGGTCGATGATGGGGCGTGGATCGGCCAGAGGGGAGAGCCCATACCGAACCATCTCGTGGTGAAGAATCGAAAAATCGTAGGACGCGTTATACGCAACAACGGGTATTCCGTGTGACAGGTAGCCGCCCACTACGTTAGCGATTTCGGCGACAACTTCCGCTGCGTCACGACCCTCTGCGCGGGCCATCTCGGTCGTGACCCCGTGGACCGCGGAGGCTTGCTCGGGGATGTCCACGCCCGGGTCAGCAAGCCAGCTGTGGGATTCCTGGACCACACCACCTGGGCCGATAATTCCCAAAAAACACGTCACAATGCGGGCGTAACGGGTGTCGAGGCCCGTGGTTTCGGTGTCAAACACCGCGAGGGTGTCACTCCAGTGCGCCATATCTAGGAGCCTAGGCCACCGATTGTTTGACTCCGGCGAGCGACAGCCAGTAAAAGCTCTGAGCAGGCAGGGTTATCGTCATATGACCTTGCTCGCTCGGTGTAGGAAATACGGCACCGCCCATCACGTCGGTGACTTTGTTGGCACGAAATTCTTCGGGTAGCTGAAGCGAGATGGAGACAGGGTGGTGGGCGAACGAATAGACACACAACATCGTTTCGGCGCGTTCGCCTGGTCGGCAATCGTCAGCGTGCATGTCTCGGATGAAGGCCAGCGCCGAAGGGTTATCAGTCCGCACTACCCGCAGGCTTCCCACACCCAAGACGGGATGGTGTTTCCGGAGGTGGACCATCGTGCGAACCCAGTGCAACAGGGACGCCTGCTGCGCCAGCTGAGTCTCTACGTTGGAGAATCCGTAGTGATAGACCAGTGACTGGACCACGGGGAGATAGAGCTTCCCCGGGTCGGCCTCGGAGAAGCCAGCGTTGCGGTCTGGGGTCCACTGCATGGGGGTTCGCGAACTATCTCTGTCCTCGAGCCAGATATTGTCGCCCATGCCGATTTCGTCCCCGTAATACANAAAGGGGCTCCCCGGAAGGGACAGTAGGAGGCCGTGCGCGAGTTCCAGTTCGCTGCGGGAGTTGTCCAGAAGTGGCGCCAAACGTCGCCGGATTCCCACGTTGACTCGCATCCGGGGGTCGTAGGCATACCAGCCATAGAGAGCCTGTTTCTCCTCGTCGGTGACCATTTCCAGTGTCAGCTCATCGTGGTTGCGGAGAAATACCCCCCAGGCCGCGCCCTGCGGAATCTCAGTGGTTTCAGAGAGCACCTCGTTCAGACTCGCAGTCTGTTGGGAGCGCAGCGCATAGAAAATCCTGGGCATGATCGGAAAATCAAACGCCATGTGGCACTCGGGCTCATCGTCAGTACCCAGATACTGGGCCACTTCTTTGGGCCACTGGTTAGCCTCGGCGATCAGGACTCGACCTGGAAACTCGTCATCCAAGAACGCTCGGAAGTTGCGAAGGAACTCATGTGTTTCCGGTTCGCTCTCGCCTGTGCCGTCATCCGACTCGTAGAGATAGGGAATTGCATCGAGCCGGAATCCGTCGACGCCCATTGCCAGCCAGAACCGCGCAATATCGCGGACTTCGTCGTGAACCTTGGGGTTGTGATAATTCAAGTCGGGTTGGTGGGAGAAAAACCGGTGAAAGTAGAACTGCCGACGTTCCGAGTCAAAGGCCCAGTTGGAGACCTCAGTGTCGGTGAAAATCACCCGAATCTGCTGACGAATCTGGTCAGTGTCCGACCACACGTAATAGTCGCCAAATGGCCCATCAGGATGCGCGCGTGATTGCTGGAACCACTCGTGATCAACGGAGGTGTGGTTGAGCGGCAAATCCATGACGATACGCATGTTTCTCGCGTGCGCCTGCGACACAAGTTCCTGGAAATCTTCGATAGTTCCAAACTCCGGGAGAACCTGCCGGAAATCTGCGACGTCATACCCGCCATCTTTCAGGGGTGACGAGTAGAACGGTGGCAACCAGAGTGCGTCGATTCCGAGCCATTCGAGGTAGTCGAGTTTCCCGATCAGACCGGGAATGTCACCGACGCCATCCCCGTCAGAGTCATAGAACGACCGAACCATAACCTCATAGAAGACCGCACGGCGATACCACTCAGGGTCATGATCAAGCCCCCTATGGGTTGAGGGCAAACGGAAATCCATCGACAAAGTCTCCTACGTTATCCGGAGAACTCTAGCGTTCGTGAGTTCACGCAGTCGATCGGGTGTGACCGGGAAGACAGCGAAGGCGCTACCGGCAGCAGCCCACAATTCTGTGAGGGCGAAGAAGTCCTCATCCATCACCGTAACCAAAGGCTGGGGATGACCCACCGGGGGAACACCACCGATGCTGTATCCGGTTGCCAGCTTCACCGTGTCGGCGTCCGCTTTGTCCAGAACCGTGCCCAACCGCTCTCCGAGCGCGACCGTATCGACACGGTTTGGCCCCGAGGCCAGCACGAGTAATGGCTTTCCCTCAGCGAGAAAGACGAGTGACTTTACGATGGCTCCCACGGGCGCGCCAACCGCGTCTGCAGCTTCCTGGGCCGTGTGAGTGCGCTCGGTGTGTTCGTGAATCGTCAGGTCAAGATCCGCGGTTGCCTCACGAAATCTCTCGACGCCGTTAGCCACGTCGTGCTTCCCGTGCCTCGACAGGGTTTTGGTCGACAAACTCGTCGTGGGCCAGATCGTAGGAGAGAACCTCCATCGGGTCATCGAATGCCACGAGTTCCAGACTTCCCGCGACATGGGAAAAACTGTGAACCGAACAGTTTGTGATGGGCTCCTGGTGAAGCCCCGGAGCTGCGTACTCCACAACGGCGCGGATAACAGCGCCGTGTGCAACAGCAACAATGTCGGACTCGGGGTGCCGAATAGCGAGGTCATGCAACGTTCGCACAACCCTCTGTGTCACTGCGGATCGTTCTTCCCGACCGGGGATCTCCATCCCGGCTGGATAGAGCGTGTCGAGCTCTGCACCGCTTGAACCCTCCGCCTCTCCGTAGTTGCGCTCGATGAGGTCGGGGATTTCCAGGGGTCGNGGCATNCCNAGCTTNGTGGCCACGATGCGCGCTGTTTCGAGCGCTCGAGACAGCGGGCTCGAGACGATCAGGTCGAATCGATGCCTGGACAGAATGTCTCCGAGAGCCGCCGCTTGAGCGCGTCCGGTGTCGTTGAGGGGAATATCGCTGACACCTTGAATTTTCCGCAGACGATTCCACTCGGTCTCGCCGTGGCGGACAAGGAAAAAGCGCGTCATGAGGGACCTCGAAGATTCACAGTGATGGGGCCGTTACAAGCCAAGACCCTCGACGATTGCGCCAAGGGTCTCAGACGTTCCACCCTCAATCCTAACGGTTGCCATCCGGTCAGCTTTGGTGGGACCCCTATTGATGATCACAATCGGCAGCTTCTTCTTGTGCGCAAGGCTCACCAACCGCATTCCGGTGTTCACCACGAGCGACGAACCAGCNACAATGAGCGCCTGGGATCGTGCGAGGAGCCCGGCTGCCTGGTCGAATACAGACGGNGGCACAAATTCGCCGAAGAATATGACCTCTGGCTTGAGAACCCCCTCGCACATATCGCAGCGCGGAATGACGAAGTCCTCCGAGACCGCAATATCAACGTCGCCGTCGGGCCTCACATGGCCCTGCATGTCTGTGACTGCAAGCCACGGGTTGAGGCGGTCAATCGATTGCGCCACNGCACTGCGCGTGAAGGACTGACCGCAGTGCACGCACCGAACCTTGTCGAGTCGACCGTGNAGGTCTACAACTCGAAGGGAGCCGGCTTTGTGGTGGAGGGCGTCGACGTTTTGCGTGACAACACCCGAAAAAGCCTTGGAGGCTTCCGCTCTNGCAATCGCNGTGTGACCACCGTTGGGGGTGGCGCTCGCAAAGCGCCCCCANCCCAGATGCGAGCCNAGCCAGTATCGCTGGCGGTGGCGGTGGGATTCCATAAAGTTTTGGAANGTCATGGGGTGCGCTTTGGGCGCTCCTTCTCCCCGGTAATCAGGNATCCCTGANTCCGTGGANATTCCAGCTCCCGTGAGAACCGCCGTNGAGCGACCGCGAAGTGCCTCAATAGCGTCGTCTACCTCATGCCGTGCGGCAGGCATCGAGGGGGGCGCAGTGGGCACCAAACACGCTCCCTTCCCGGAGGGGTTCTACTCTGGAGAGTAGCGTCCGTTTTTTACGGTTATGTTTCGCCCCTCTGAGAAGGAATCTGTCTGTGCCCATCGTCCATTCCGCAGTNACAGGCGCTGACCCGCGACTTCGGGACTACCGAGACCTCACCGATGTCGCATTGCGAAGCGTTCGTGAGCCCGAGGAAGGTATATACATCGCGGAATCGCTCAAAGTTCTCGAGCGTGCTCTCCGCGCTGGACACCGACCCTTGTCCGCTTTGACAACCACACAGTGGCTCGAACGCTTGACCGACCTATGTGACGCATACCCAGACTTGTGTGGCGACATGCCCATCTATGTCGGCAGTGACGAGGTTCTCGAGAGCATCACGGGGTTCCATGTCCACCGAGGGACGCTCGCGAGTATCGCCCGACCTGCCTTGCCGAGCGTTCGTGACATCGTTGCCGGTTGTTCCCGCGTGGTTGTGCTGGAAAACATCGTCGACCACACGAACGTGGGAGCGATTTTCCGATCGGTTGCGGCTATTGGTGCCGACGCTGTGATCGTGTCGGAAAGCTGCGCCGACCCTCTCTATCGCCGGAGTGTGCGGGTTTCGATGGGCACTGTCATGCAAGTTCCCTGGACCCGGGCTGGCGCATGGGACGATCTCGTGTCTGATTTACGCACCGAGGGTTTTGAGATTGCGGCCTTGGCGCTCAGCGCCGATGCGATCGCTCTGGATGACTTCGCTCGACGAGCACCCGAGCGCCTCGCGCTGGTCCTCGGAACCGAGGGGGACGGACTGAGCCAGGAGGCACTGGAGAGCGCGGACTGTGTGGTCTCCATTCCCATGCGCGGAGACGTTGATTCGCTCAACGTCGCTGCCGCGAGCGCCGTTGCGATGTGGGCGTTGCGCTAGCGAAAGTCTCGTGCTGCCCCAGATACTGCGACGTCAAGGGCCTCCACGCCATCAGCCACGATGGAGACGACTCCCTCGGGACTTCTCTCCAACAACCCTCGAATGATCACAGCAGCGCTGTCTCTGAGTACTCCACGGTGACGTTTCCAGAAACCCACGCCACAGATGACGTTTACCAGTCCGGTCTCATCCTCCACGTTGAGAAACGTCACTCCCATCGCTGTGGCGGGGCGCTGTCGATGAGTAACCAACCCGGCCACCCACACTCGACGACTGATCTCGACATTACGCATCTCGGCAACCGTAAATACCCCTTGATCACGGAGCCAGGTTCGGAGATACCGCAGTGGGTGGTCTCCCGGTGAGACACCAGTGAACGTGCGGTCTGACACCATGACCTCGTGCGCGCTCATCTGCGGAAAGAGAGGAAGCTGTGGAGCCCTGGCCGTGTGAGGAAGGTGCTGAGGATGCTCCTGCGCCAAATAGCCCGCTGACCACAACGCTTCGCGCCTGGTGAGCGCTAGATCCTCCAACGCTCCAGCGCTGGCCAACGCTTCAATGTGGGTGGAGCTAAGACCCACCCGCCTGGCAAGGTCAGAGGCATCCGCAAAAGTCCCACCCTGCTGACGTTCCTGCACAATCCGCGTAGCTGTTTCCACCCCGACGCCCTTCACGCTGGCTAGACCCAACCTGGCCGCGAGCTCCCCGTCTCGACGGTGAGACACAGTGGGATCCTCACCTGAAGGATCAAATACGGAGGTTGGGGTTGGTTGCTCATAGATCAGGCAGTCATCCCGTCCCGTGGGGGCGGCGGATTTTCCTGTGAGGGGTTCCACAGACGCGTGCACTTCTGAATATTGCACGGACGGCCTCCGGATGGACACTCCGTGGCGTTCAGCGTCCGAAACCAACGACGCCGGCGAGTAAAAGCCCATCGGCCAGGCTCTAAGCAGTCCCGCGAGGAAAATAGCGGGGTAGTGCAACTTCAACCACGCACTGGCGTACACCAACAGCGCAAAACTCAGGGAATGGCTTTCGGCAAAACCAAAACTCGCAAACGCCTGGATCATGGCGTAGATCCGGTCCGAGGTGGCCTGATCGAGACCATGCTGCGCCATCCCGGTGTAGAGGGTCTCGCGCAACGATTCGATTCGCTCTAGCCCTCTTTTCGAGCCCATTGCGCGACGTAATAAGTCGGCGTCCTCTCCTGTGCATCCTCCCACCGTCATCGCGATTTGCATCAGTTGCTCCTGGAAGACGGGGACACCCAACGTTCGCTTCAGACAGTCCTCGAGTGCGGGGTGCGGATACTCCACAGGTTCTTTCCCCGCTTTGCGCCTGACAAAAGGGTGAACCGCTCCGCCCTGGATGGGTCCCGGGCGAATCATTGCAATCTGAATGGCGAGGTCGTAAAACCTTCGCGGTTGCAGCCGTGGCAGTAGGGACATCTGTGCACGCGACTCCACTTGAAAAACCCCAATGGAATCAGCCCGACAGAGCATGTCGTACACACCCTGTTCATCGCGAGGGAGAGTGGCAAGATCCCACTGCTCACCAAGTTTTTCCGAGGCAAGGTCAAAGCTGTCTCTGATGGCTTCCAAAATGCCAAGGCCTAAGAGGTCAAACTTCACCAACCCCATCCATTCACAGTCATCCTTATCCCACTGCAGCACCGTTCTCTTATCCATCCGAGCGGGCTCGATCGGGACCACCTCCGACACGGGTCGGTCAGTAAGCACCATCCCTCCGGAGTGAATGCCCAGATGCCTGGGCATAGTGAGCGTGCGCAGCGCAAGAGCCGTCACATCGGGGGGAATGGCATGAGATTGGCTCTCCCGCAACGCCCCAGAGCGTTCCACCTGTC
>JGI26088J50261_1001892_pt1 | contig 10912 bp, 8 predicted proteins | sample SaaInl1SG_22_DNA_FD_50261 | JGI IMG/M metagenome (IMG submission 50261)
CGCAAATTTATTGTTTGAAAAGCAAATTTTAAATTTCTTCTCAGGAGATAGTTGTATATTTAGTGCTTCAATTTTCGCATGGAAGAGATTAAAAAACGATCGCCTAAAGACTATATTATCATTTTGGGGGCAAAGCTGCACAACCTCAAAAACATTGATGTCGCCATAAAACGCAATTCACTAACGGTCATTACGGGGCTGTCGGGTTCAGGGAAGTCCTCCTTGGCCTTTGACACGCTATACGCCGAGGGACAGCGACGCTATGTGGAGAGTCTATCTTCCTATGCGCGGCAATTTATGGGTCGATTAAACAAACCCAAGGTGGATCAAATCAAGGGAATTGCCCCAGCCATAGCGGTAGAGCAAAAAGTGAATGCCAGTAACCCAAGGTCTACGGTAGGGACCAAAACGGAAATTTACGACTACCTCAAACTGCTCTATGCCCGTGTGGGAGAGACCTACTCCCCTATTTCAAACGAGAAAGTTAGCGATGTGGTGGATTTTCTTCTCACCCAAGAGGAAAGCAGTAAGTTCCTATTACTAACACCCCCAAAACACATAAAAAACGTACCCAAAAAGAAGTCATTGCCATGCTCATTCAGCAGGGTTATGCGCGTATTTATGCTGATGAAACCACCATTCGGTTGGATGAGTTAAACGGACGAATCCCGAAAGACTATGAGTTAATCGTTGACCGTGTAGTGGTACGACAAAACGACGAGGATTTTAAAAATCGTCTTTCCGATGCGGTAGACGTTGCCTTATTTGAAGGAGATGGCTATTGTCAGGTATTGAACCTGAAAAGTGGAGAACGCACCCAATTCTCCAATAAATTTGAGGCAGACGGACTCAGCTTTGTGGAACCCAATGTACACCTCTTTAGTTTCAACAATCCTTTTGGGGCCTGTGAAAAGTGCGAGGGCTATGGTGACATCGTCGGGATTGATCCCGAATTGGTGATTCCCAACAGTGGCTTGTCTATTTACGAGGAAGCCATTGCCCCTTGGCGTGGTAGCGGCTTTAAGAAATANNATTCAGATTTGGTGAACAATGCCTATCAGTTCGACTTCCCATTGCACAAACCCTATTTTGAATTAAGCGAAGAACAGCAAGCGCTGCTCTGGAAAGGAAATTCTTATTTTGCGGGATTGACCAAGTTTTTCAATAAGCTCGAAAAGAAAAACTATAAAATTCAGAACCGTGTTTTGTTGTCGCGCTACCGTGGTAAAACCAAATGCGATGCCTGTAANGGAACGCGCNTACGCCCCGAAACCTCCTATGTGAAAATAGACGGGAAAAGCCTCCCTGAATTAATGCATTTATCCTTAGACGATTTAGCCGGCTTTTTTGCCCAACTATCCCTCAATGAGCAGCAACACGAAATTGCACGTCGTTTGTTGGTGGAAATCAATTCGCGTTTGTCGTTCATGCAAAATGTTGGCTTGGGCTATTTAACCTTAAACAGAAAATCAAACAGCCTCTCTGGAGGAGAATCGCAACGTATCAACTTGGCCACCTCTCTAGGAAGTAGTCTCGTAGGTTCTATGTACATATTGGATGAACCAAGCATTGGTTTACACTCACGCGACAATGAACGTTTAATTCAAATTCTCCATAAACTCAAAGCCCTTGGGAATACCGTTATTGTTGTGGAACACGATGAAGAAATCATGCGTGCTGCAGATGAAATTATTGACATTGGTCCAGAAGCAGGAACGCTTGGTGGAGAAGTTGTGGGTCAAGGTAGTTTTGCAGAAATCATCAAGAAAAACACTCTCACAGCTCAATACCTCAATGGAGCGATGAAGATTGAGGTCCCCAGCAAACGACGTAAAAGCAAGAATGCAATTCGTATCACTGGAGCCCGAGAAAACAACTTAAAGAACATTGATGTTTCCATTCCGTTAAATTGCTTTACCGCCATAACAGGTGTTTCGGGAAGTGGAAAAAGCACCTTGGTCAAGAAAATACTCTACCCTGCTTTGCAACGTCATTTAGACATTTTTGTAGAAAAACCGGGGCAGTTCGATGGTTTTGAAGGAGATTTTTCTACCATTAAGCAGGTTGAATACATTGATCAAAATCCCATTGGACGCTCTTCGCGTTCCAATCCAGTTACCTATATCAAGGCCTATGACGATATTCGTGCGCTTTTTGCCCAACAATCTTTATCCAAAGCCCGAGGTTTTCAGCCCAAACATTTTTCCTTTAATGTAGACGGTGGCCGTTGTGATGCCTGTAAGGGAGAAGGAACCGTTACCATTGAAATGCAGTTTATGGCTGACGTCATTTTGGCCTGTGAACACTGCAAAGGTAAACGCTTTAAAAAAGAAGTGCGCGAAGTTTTGTTTGAAGACAAGTCTATTGATCGGGTGCTAGACATGACCGTTGACGATGCCATTGCCTTTTTCGAATTGCATAAGCAGACTAAATTGGCGCGAAAACTAGCTCCTTTACAACGGGTAGGCTTGGGTTATGTTGCCTTAGGACAATCTTCTGCTACCCTATCGGGGGGAGAAGCACAACGCATTAAACTCGCTTCTTTCATTGGCAAAGGAGAGCAGCGCGACAAAATCCTTTTCATCTTTGATGAACCCACCACTGGGCTTCATTTTCACGACATTAAAAAACTCCTCACCTCTTTTGAGGCACTTCTAGAAAAAGGCCATTCATTAATTGTAGTAGAACACAATATGGATTTGATTAAATGTGCAGATCATATCATTGATCTAGGACCAGAAGGAGGACAAAACGGAGGAACACTGGTAGGAGAAGGTACGCCTGAAGAAATTGCGAAAATTAAGAAATCCTACACAGGGCAATATTTAAAAGAAAAGCTAAAGCGCTAGTTTACAGTTAACAAAATTAAAGTTGTCTTTTTGGCACAATAATTGAAATGGCTATTATGATTTAATTTTTTTCATAAGTTAAATTATTTTGGTTTCTATGATTTTGTTTGGTTAAGGTCTATCTTTTAGAAGGTAGACCTTAATTTTTTGAAGAATGTTTCTAGAAACTGATTGACCGTTTCCGAAATATTTAATTGGTAGCAAATCACCAAATACACCACACTTATTGCAGCAGATTTTAAGCCGAGGTTTACAAATGCTGAAAAGGGCAATGAAATATTAAAAAAGAGAATATAAGTCCCTGCAATGATCCCCAACAAATAGAGCGTCTCTTTGCCATAAGGGCTTATTTTAATTGTTCGAGCGATAAAGAGTAGTTTAAGTAAATTAAACACCGAAATAACAATCAATGTAGCTACAGCTGCACCAATAAAGCCGAGTTCTTCAATAAAATGGATATTTAGAAAGACTACAGCGACGGCAGATCCTATGGAGAAGATGGGCACGACATAAAAATACTTAGAATTGGTGATGATATTNTTCAAACAACCCATGGAGGCAGAAAAAAGTTTTGTCAATGAAATGATTAAAACGACAGGGATGGCCAAGGCAAAACCTTCTTTCCCATTTAAATAATAAATAAAGGCATAGAGGTCATCGATATTGGCATTGATTAAAACAAAGAACAAACCAGAAACCAACAAAAGATTGGTCCCACTTTTCTTTAACAAAGAGGCCAATTCTTTATCATTCTTTTGATTCAACGCTTCGGCCACCAAAGGGCTTACTATTTGCAGCAATGCTCGGCCGGGTGCTTCAATTATAGCGGCAATAAAAATGGCGACTTTATAATAAGCTACATACTTTTCATCCACCATTTTCCCTAGCATTCCAGCATCAATATCAATGATGACACTAGCGCCAAAGGCAGATAAGAAAATCAAAAGAATATAGGTCCAGAGTTGTTTGCTGTTTTCTGGCCATTCGAAATGTATATGGGGTCGGTACAACCAAAGACTATACACCATTATGATGGCTAAGCGCAAATAATACCCAACTATCAACGCTATAATAAAGCCATTAAAATCAAGCCATTGAAGCACATAGGCCAGTAACAGTGTCGTTATCATTACCCGCTGATACACTTCCTTTAAAAAATTACCGACGATGGTTTTCTTTTGCACCCTAGACCAACTGTAAAAGATTTCAAAATAGGCAGTGGAAATGGCGATGACAAAAATGAGATAAGTGAAACTTGCCACTTCTGGGTTTTGGGTGGATAAGTAAGCGGCTATCTGATCATAGTTTCCAAAGAAGACGAAACCACTCGGAAGAATAATTAACAACGGAATAAGGAGAGAAAAAAGCAAGAGTTTGTCCTGTTCTTTTTTCGAACTTGCTGCAGAGAAATACTTGATGACTGCGTGTTGCAAACCAAAGGAAAAAATAGGCTGAAGGATATTGGATTCTGCCAAGAGAATTAAAATTATCCCATAGAGTTCTTCACCCATAAAACGAGGATAAAACACAACAGTATTGATTGCCCCTATTCCAAAGGCGAGAATTACACTTAGGATATTATAAAACGATTGTTTGGCGACTACTCCCATGTCTCTAGTATTGCTTTAGTATTGATTAACTCGCGTACACCAAGAATGAGTAGTAAACCAAGAAGGATTATTCCAAGGAGTTGAACACTACTCCCCTGCTGAATTACCGACGGAGTAAACCTAAAGGTTACTTCATGTTCTCCCTTAGGAATTCTGAGCCCTCTCAAAACATAATTGACAGGATAAATGGTTGTAGACACATTGTCTACAGAAGCAGACCAGCCCTTAGCATAATACATTTCAGAAAAAACCACAAAGCTATCCTCGCTAGACGAAATGGTATAGGTTTTTTCCATAGGCGCATTCTCTGTCAAAACGACCGTGGCAAGGGAGTCTTTCGTATAATTTAATGGAATATCCAATGCTTTTGTCTCGACCAATGCTTTCTTTTCAAAGGCAACAGCGGTCATGTTTTGGTACACATCGTCTGCGGTTGCTTTTGGAACTAATTCTTCAACAAACCAGGCAGGACCGAGGTTATCTGGATTTTGTATCGGCTGTATCTTCCTTTCTTCATTGGTATAGAGGATGTATTTCACATTGAGGATATTTAAAATTGGCTCGTATTGTTTCTGCTGAAATAAGTCAATCAATTCCTCAAAACGCCGTGGTTTAGCACCATGGTACCCACCAATTGCGTTGTGAAAATAAGCGGTACGTCCTCCTTGCAAACCAAGAGCAGGCTCATATACTCTGTAATGCTCTTTATCTTGACGTATGGCTTTATCGGCTGGAGAAGAAACAAAGGCAGAGCGTAAACGATTGGGCTTTACAAACAGATCTCGGTCTAAATACCTATTGGACACCTGAACCAAATCAATGAAAACAAGGAGGGCTATTCCAGCAAAAGCATAGGTTTTCTTCAGCTTATTGAATATAAATGCCGTTAAGAATAGGATAGTAATGGCGACAAATACAAACGTTCTCATGAGATCTTCTGCATAAATTGCTTTTCTCGCTTTTACAATTTGTTGCATCAAATCTGCCCCAAAAACACTGGTGTAGTAGGCATCATTTACTCCGTTAAAAGACAATGTACCGGCGAGTACATACAAGACAAACAAACCGCCCAAGTATATGTAAGCGGATTTTTTAAGAGCATTTTTAGCTGCTTTACTAGAGGCCATAAAAAACTCTTTTAATCCAAACATGGCGAGAACAGGTAAACAGAACTCCAAAATGACCTGTATGGAAGAAACGGCTCTGAACTTACTGTAGAGAGGGAAATAGGCCACAAAGAACTGGGTGAGGAAGTCAAGGTTTTTTCCCCATGAAAGCAGCAGAGACATAACGATTCCAATGATAAGCCATCGCTTATTTGGAGATAGTGGGAAAAACAAACTCATTAGTGCCAAGAAAACAATGACAGCTCCAACATAGGCCGGCGCCTCTAAAATAGGCTGGTCTCCCCAATAGGTCGGAACATTTTGAACAAACTGGCCAGCTTGTTGGCTTGAAGCGCCACGTTGCAGTAAACTCTTGTATAAATCAGAATTTGTTCCCAAATTTTCACCCGAAGCCCCCCCTTGAATACGGGGGATTAATAGATTGAGGCTTTCAAAAATACCATAACTAAACTGAGTGATATAGTCATACGAAAGGCCTGAACGCACTTCTAGCGGCGCCCCACTGGCATCGAGTGTGAGTTCACTCTTCCCACGGGTACTAAAGGTTGTGTACTCTGAAGTAGCCAATAAACTTGTTGCATTGAGTATGATTGCTAATAAACCTGCAAGTCCGAGACGAATTCCTTTATTGAAAAATTGCTTTAATTTCTTGTCCTTGAAATGTGCCCAAGCTTGAATCCCTCCATAAACCAGGAGCAATAAAAGCATGTAATAGGTCATTTGGAAATGATTCGCACGTATTTGAAGCCCCATTGCCAAAGCCGCAAAAACAATTCCCCAAAGAGATTTATGCTTGAACAAGAAATGAACGGCGGCAAACACAAATGGTAAATATCCCAGCGCTTGCGCTTTTGTGTTATGCCCAACTTGAATGATGATCAACAAATAGGTAGATAAGCCATAGGCTACTGCCCCTAAAACAGCATAGGGTTTAGAAAAGCCAAAGCTCAACAGAAATAGATAGGCGCCTAGAAAATATAAAAACAAAGAAAAGGCAGGTGCAGGAATTGTACGAACCAGTTGATGAATTGGTGTCAAGAGATCGTTCGGGTATTTGGCCCCTAGTTGATAGGTTGGCATTCCTCCAAAAGCATTATCGATCCAATACAATTCCTCATTAGCCGTTTCTCTACTTTCTTGCAGTTGGCGCGACATGCCTCTGTATTGCTGAATATCGGACTGTAAGAGTTCTTTGCCTTGTAATATGGGATAAAAAACACTTAAAGACAGTAAGACAAAACCTAGAAGAATTCCTAAGTGTACCCCTAAACTTTTATAATTAATTGATTCAATCAATTTCTTCATAATCTATATATTCTCCCATCTTATTGGCGGGTTTGGCCTTGGATTCTTTGGGTGGCTTTTGCTGTGCTTCTTGTGCTTTTTCCTGAAAATTCTTCATTAATCGATTGGCAAAAAAAAGCAATAACCAAGGGAAAATTTTTCGTCTAAAGACAATTAATATAAACAAAAAGGAGAGTAGTATGGTTGAGATCATAGGATAAACACAATTGTTCAATAAAATTAAAATAATATATGAGAAAAACAGGCTTAGACTACTTCTTTCGTTAGCATATTTTTTAAAATACACCTATATTGGTCGAAATATATATAACACGATGCGGCTAAAATCGACGCTAGTTTTACTCTTTATTTCTTCCTGCCTATTTGGTCAATATACGGATCAAATCAACTCAAATCGACCGGGTGCATCCATAGGAGCATTCTCTGTTGGGACCCGTGTCATTCAATTTGAAGCAGGAACTGAGTACCGCAGCTATAAGCACAAAGGATATAACAATTCGAAAGTAAGCGGTAAGATTGGGTTTTTCTCTTTGCGCTACGGCTTCTTAAAGGAACAGCTAGAACTTACCTACGAAGGGGTTTATCAGCTTGACAAACAAGAAAACCGACTTGTTCTTCCTTCAATAGAGCAAAAACGTGAAGGGTTCTTAACCAATTTTTTAGGAATTAAGTACTTGGTATACGATCCCTATAAGCGTGAAGTAGAAGCTAATGTATATAGTTGGAAAGCCAATAACGGTTTCAAATGGCGGGATTTACTGCCAGCTGTTGCTATAACCCTGGGAGCAAATGCAGTCATCGATCCAGAAACTCCCTACCCTTATGGCAACGTTTTTGACAATTTGTTTAATCCCGTTTTTTATAGAAATCTTGGCGTTCGCACCGATCGTGAGCCCTTTATTAGCGGACGGGCAACATTGGCCACGCAACACCACTTTTTTGGTACTTGGGTGTTTGTCACCAATGTGACCTATGATCGCATTATGACTGATTTTCCCGATCTAAGTTATATATTAACCCTTACCCACACCATCAATCCGCTTTGGTCTATCTACCTCGAAACCCAAGGATATAATGGCGATAAATACAGTGATCAGATTTTACGCACTGGAGCTGCCTATTTACTAACAGATGACATTCAAATTGAGGCCACCGTTGGGGTAAACAATAAAGACACCCCTTCTGTTTTTTTCATGAATGCTGGTGTATCCTATCGTTTGGATTTTCATAAGGACATGGATCCAGAAGAGAAGGCAAAAAACAAAGCTGTCCGTAAAGAGGAAAAAGGCATTAAAAAAGGCATTAAAAAAGCAGAAAAAGCCAGTAAGAAAAGAGACCGTAGAGCCAAAAGAAATTAGCATACCCATGATTGAAATAGTCGAAATCAAAGAAAAAAAGGACTTTGTTGCCTTTGTTGAGTNTCCCTTTCAACTTTACAAGAACAACCCATATTGGGTTCCTCCAATGAAAGCAGAGGAATTAACAGTCCTTGATAAAAATCAAAATCCTGTCTTCAAAAATGCAGATGCCTCTTTTTTCCTTGCCTATAAAGAAGGGAAGATTGTGGGAAGAATTGCGGCTATTATCAATTGGATTGAAGTAGATAACTTACACAAAAAGAAAGTGCGTTTTGGCTGGTTCGATTTCATCGACGACATTGAAGTTTCTACGGCGCTACTTGCCGCTGTAAAGGAATTTGGAAAAGCGGCTGCTATGGAATTCATGGAAGGTCCCGTTGGGTTTTCTAACCTTGATAAAGCTGGAATGCTGGTAGAGGGGTTTGAAGAAATGAATACCATGATTACCCAATACAACTACCCCTACTACAGTCAGCATATGAAAGAACTGGGCATGGAAAAATTAGCCCAATGGGTTGAATACGAAATCAAAATCACCTCTTTCAAGGATTCTCCAGAAAAGGTGCGTCGTTTTGGCGAGTTAATGCTCGATCGTTACAAACTGAAGGTGCTTCACTTTACAAAGACAAAACAAATTCTACCCTATGTAGAACAGATGTTTACCCTGCTTGAAGAAACCTATAATAAGCTGCAAACCTTTGTCCCCATTCAACCTTATCAAATCAAACATTACAAGGAAAAATATTTCCGTTATATTCATCCAGAATTCATCAAATGCGTGGCCGATGAACAGGGTAAATTGGTCGCCTTTGTCATCATTATGCCCTCTTTTACCCAAGCTTTAAAAAAAGCCAATGGAAAAATGTTCCCTTGGGGAATTTTTCACATCCTGAAAGCACAATATTTCAATAATCGAGCCTCTTTCTATTTGATCGGTGTACATCCTGATTATCAAAATAAAGGGGTTACGGCTGTTATATTTAATGAGGTGCAAAAATTATTCAACAAAAAAGGAATTACCATCGTTGAAACAAATCCAGAACTAGAAGAAAATGACTCCATTCAAAATATGTGGAAAAACTACGAAAATCGATTACATAAGAAACGAGCTACATTTAGCTGTACACTATAAAGTATGTTAAGCGAAGGAACCATTATTGCGCTCTCAACAGCCTCTGGCGCTGGAGCCATTGCCATTATCCGTTTATCGGGAGATGCGGCAATAACAACAACAGATCAGCTATTTCGTGCAAAGTCACAAAAGAAGTTAGTTGACCAGAAAAGTCATTCCATTCATTTGGGAGAACTGATGGATGGGGAACGTATTATAGATGAGGTCTTGGTCAGTGTCTTTAAGAATCCACATTCCTACACTGGAGAAGATGTTATTGAAATTTCTTGCCATGGATCGCGCTACATACAAGAAAAAATCATTCAGCTGTTTGTTGATAAAGGCATACGTCCCGCAAAAGCGGGAGAGTTTACTCTTCGCGCTTTTATCAACGGAAAAATGGATTTAGCCCAGGCAGAAGCCGTGGCAGATGTCATTGCCTCAGAAAATGAAGCAAGTCACTTGGTCGCTATGCAACAAATGCGGGGAGGAATTAGTCTAGAAATTAAAGCATTGCGCCAAGAATTATTGGATTTTGCTAGTTTAATCGAGTTAGAGCTGGACTTTGCCGAGGAAGATGTTGCCTTTGCCGATCGCGCTGCTTTTCAGGCTTTATTATTAAAGATTCAAGGTCTCTTAAAACGCTTAATCGATTCTTTCGCCCTTGGTAATGTTATTAAAAAAGGTGTACCCATTGCGATTATTGGTCCGCCAAATGCGGGGAAGTCAACTCTGTTAAACGCCCTACTCCAAGAAGACAAGGCCATTATTTCTTCCATTGCAGGAACAACCCGTGATTCGATTGAAGATGAAATAACCATTGGTGGAATTGGCTTTCGGTTTATTGATACTGCGGGAATTAGAGAAACACAAGATGAAATTGAACAAATTGGCATTCAAAAGACTTTTGAGAAAGTTGCAGCAGCAGTAATTGTTTTGTACATGATAGATGCCAATGTGTTTGAGCAAGAAAAAGCTGCACATCAAGAAAAAATACGTCAATTAAGCACTCAACATCCCGATAAAGCCATTTGGGTATTATTCAATAAAAGTGACCTAAAAAGTAGCACTTTACCCACTGAATTTGAAGGCTACCCTTGCCTGGCTTTGAGCGCAAAAAATAAAGCAGGAATAAATTCACTAAAGGAGTCCCTTGTGCTACACATGGAAAAAAATAATTATCAGGACGAAAGTGTTATTACCAACTCACGGCATTATGCAGCCCTCAGTAACGCCTTAGCCGAAATTGGGAAAGTACAAGAAGGTATGGACAATCAGTTAAGTTCCGATTTATTGGCCATTGACCTGCGCCAAGCATTGTTCCATTTAGGAGAAATTACTGGAGAAGTTACCAATGATGAATTACTTGGAAATATTTTTGCAAACTTCTGTATTGGAAAGTAGACGTAAAATAAATAGAGTCAAAACCCTTTNTCAAAAAAAAAACATTNATTTTAAAAAAACTATTTTACCATGAAAAAATCATTTCTATTATTACTTCTTTGCCCTTTCTTTGTTTATTCTCAATTATCCTTTAGTGGCGTTATCAAGG
>JGI26088J50261_1001898_pt1 | contig 10902 bp, 9 predicted proteins | sample SaaInl1SG_22_DNA_FD_50261 | JGI IMG/M metagenome (IMG submission 50261)
TTTTCTTACCTAGACAGAATGTCTTAAATAGCTACAGCTCCTTTGATTAACGGATGTGGATCGTAATTGATTAATTCGAAATCATCATAGGTAAAGGCAAAGATGTCTTTAACAGCCGGATTTATTTTCATAGTAGGTAAATCCTTTGGCGTTCTGCTCAACTGTAAGTCAATTTGCTCTTTGTGATTGGAATAAATGTGTGCATCCCCAAAGGTATGTACAAAATCTCCTGGCAATAAATCACATACCTGTGCCATCATCATGGTCAGTAGAGCATAAGAGCCAATGTTGAATGGGACGCCCAAAAAGACATCTGCACTACGTTGATACAATTGGCAAGAGAGTTTTCCCTCGGCTACATAAAACTGAAAAAATGCATGGCAGGGGGGAAGAGCCGCTTTGTTGTTNGCAACGTTTTCTGCAAAGCTTTTGGAGGTGTCCGGGAGAACACTNGGGTTCCATGCTGAAACAAGCATGCGACGACTGTCTGGGCTTGTTTTTAAAGTGTGAATAATGTCTTTGATTTGATCAATTTCTTCACTATTCCAGTTGCGCCATTGGTGACCATATACAGGACCTAAATTACCGNCCTCATCTGCCCATTCATTCCAAATTCGCACACCGTTTTCTTGTAAATAAGCAATGTTTGTTTCGCCCTTTAAAAACCACAACAATTCATGAATGATAGATTTTAAATGCAGTTTTTTGGTGGTTACCATCGGGAAACCTTTGGAGAGGTCAAACCTCATTTGATACCCAAAAACACTTTGTGTTCCTGTGCCTGTGCGATCGGTTTTGGTAACGCCGTGGGTTTTTATGTGTCGAATTAAATCTAGGTATTGTTGCATGGCAATAAGCTTTGTCCAAAAATAATTACTTCCTTGTATTGTTTTTGTACAAGAGATAAATAGTTATCCAATACTATGGTTAATAAACTTGTCTAATCTTCCTCGACTTCTCCACGTTTGGATAACTCGTCTCTGACCTTAGCTGCAGATTCGTAATCTTCTTTTTTTACTAACTGAGTTAAAAGTTTTTTAAGTTCATCTGTTGAAACCTTCTCAAGCTCTTGAATGCCAGATTTTTGAGGATTCTGTTCCTGAATAAAGTTTTTGATCCATTCATGATCTTCATGTCCGGTTCCGCCGGCTTGTTCACCATCGGTATAAGAAGCTTTTTTTAAAATATTTTCATAGGTAAATATGGGTGCATCAAAGCGAATCGAGAGCGCAACAGCGTCAGACGTTCGCGCATCAATTATTTCTTCAATCTCATCACGTTCACAAATCAAGCTTGAGTAAAATACTCCGTCGACTAGTTTGTGGATAATGATTTGCTTGACAATGATCTTGAAACGCTCAAAACACTGCGCCATCAAATCATGTGTTATGGGGCGAGGCGGGTTGATTTCTTTTTCTAATCCAATTGCGATTGATTGTGCTTCAAACGCTCCTATGATGATGGGTAAATTTCGGTTACCCTCAAGCTCACTCAAAATCAATGCGTAAGCACCGCTTTGTGCTTGACTGTATGAAATTCCTTTAATTGTTAACTCTACAAGATCCATAATTATTTGCGCTACTTAGAGACAAAGAAAATGAATTAAATGTAAAGCGTTGAAGTATTGCTTAGAAAAATCCTGTAGAATAACACCTATAAATGAATCTCATATCCCATGAAAGTCTTAAATTTGCGGTCAAATATTACTTTGCATGAAAACAATTCAATTCAGACAAGCCATTGCACAAGCAATGACGGAAGAAATGAGGAGAGATGAAACAATTTATCTCATGGGAGAAGAAGTCGCAGAATACAACGGTGCATACAAAGCTTCTAAGGGTATGTTAGATGAATTTGGAGAAAAGCGTGTTATCGATACGCCAATATCAGAATTAGGTTTTGCGGGAATAGGAGTTGGTTCTACTATGACGGGTAATCGCCCCATCATCGAATTCATGACCTTCAATTTTGCCCTAGTTGGGATTGACCAGATCATCAATAATGCTGCGAAAATTAGACAAATGTCAGGAGGACAATTTCCTTGTCCAATCGTTTTTCGTGGACCAACAGCTTCTGCAGGCCAATTAGCAGCGACACACTCGCAAGCCTTTGAAAGCTGGTATGCAAATTGTCCTGGACTAAAAGTAATTGTTCCTTCTAATCCCTACGATGCCAAAGGATTGCTCAAAGCTGCGATTCGTGATAACGACCCCGTCATCTTTATGGAGTCTGAGCAAATGTATGGTGATAAAGGTGAAGTGCCTGAAGATGAATATATCCTTCCAATTGGCGTTGCTGACATCAAACGCAAAGGAACGGATGTTACTATTGTTTCGTTTGGAAAAATAATCAAAGAAGCCTATAAGGCTGCCGATGTTTTGGCCGAGGAAGGAATTGAGTGCGAAATTATTGACTTAAGAACCATTCGCCCAATGGATCATGATGCTATCATGACTTCAGTAAAGAAAACGAATCGTTTAGTTATTCTTGAAGAAGCATGGCCGTTTGGAAATGTCGCCACTGAAATCACCTATCAAGTACAAAACCAATTGTTTGATTACTTAGATGCACCAATTGAAAAAATTAATACCGCCGATACACCTGCTCCTTTTTCACCTGTTTTGTTGGCCGAGTGGTTGCCAAACAGTGAAGATGTGATTAATTCGGTAAAGAAAGTAATGTATCACAAAAAATAATAATAATCACTTAACCATCGCAAGCTCACTTGCATTTAATTTAGAATAATCAATATTTTTTTATGGAATCAAATATTATTTACATACCCTTACTACTTTCAATTGTTGGACTTATTTATATGTTAGTTCGTGCTAGCTGGGTTCGTAAACAAAGTCCAGGAAGTGAACGCATGATTGAAATTTCAACGGCCATTAAAGAAGGAGCACTTGCCTTTTTAAATGCTGAATATCGTTTGCTCTTTGTATTTGTAATCATTGCCTCTGTAGCACTTTACGGTATTTCTTTAGCCGTAGATACAACTAGTTGGATGATTGTTCCCGCGTTTATTTTAGGAGCAGTATTTTCTGCCTTTGCTGGGAATATTGGAATGCGTATTGCAACAGAAGCGAATGCTAGAACAGCAGAAGCTGCTAAAACTAGTTTACCCAAAGCATTGCAAGTTTCTTTTGGCGGTGGTACCGTTATGGGACTAGGCGTAGCTGGATTAGCAGTGCTTGGATTAACCTTGCTTTTCATGTTCTTTATGGGGCAATTTATGGGACAAGATGGTTCTTTTTATGAAAATATGACTCTAGTACTAGAAACCCTTGCGGGTTTCTCTTTGGGNGCAGAATCAATTGCATTATTTGCCCGTGTTGGGGGGGGTATTTATACTAAAGCAGCTGATGTTGGTGCTGACCTTGTAGGTAAAGTTGAAGCAGGTATTCCAGAAGATGACCCTCGAAACCCAGCAACGATCGCAGATAATGTTGGAGACAATGTTGGAGATGTTGCCGGAATGGGTGCCGATTTATTTGGGTCTTATGTGGCAACTGTTCTCGCTGCAATGGTTCTTGGAAACTATCTTATCCGAGACATGTCGGCGACAGAACAATATACAGATGCATTCAACAACATGGGGCCAATTCTATTACCCGTTGTAATTGCTGGAGTAGGAATACTTGCCTCTATTATTGGAACTTTCTTTGTAAGCATAAAAAATAACGATGCAAAAGAAGCTAAAGTACAAGCGGCACTTGATCTAGGAAACTGGGCATCGATTGTAATTACACTAATTGCCAGTTACTTTTTAATTGACTGGATGCTACCATCAACCATGACCATGAACTTCTTTGGTGAAGGGACAAAAGAAATTCCTTCTATAAATGTCTTTGGCGCAGCCTGTATTGGTTTGGCTGTTGGGGCTTTAATTTCTATGGTCACGGCTTACTATACTTCTCTAGGGAAGAAACCTGTTATGGATATTGTGCGAAATAGTTCCACAGGAGCAGCAACCAACATTATTGCAGGTTTAGCCGTTGGGATGAAATCTACGTTCTTGTCTGTGATATTATTTGCAGCAGCGATTTATGGTTCATATGCACTAGCTGGTTTTTATGGGGTAGCACTTGCAGCTTCAGCTATGATGGCAACCACAGCAATGCAATTAGCTATTGATGCTTTTGGTCCAATTGCAGATAATGCAGGTGGAGTTGCAGAAATGAGTGAGCTTGCTCCAGAAGTTAGAGAGCGAACGGATATTCTTGACTCTGTTGGAAACACTACTGCAGCTGTGGGTAAAGGATTTGCCATAGCCTCTGCAGCATTAACAGCCTTAGCCCTTTTTGCTGCCTATGTAACGTTTACTGGAATTGACGGAATCAACATCTTTAAAGCAGATGTATTGGCCATGTTATTTGTTGGAGCAATGATTCCTGTTATTTTTTCAGCCCTAGCAATGGAGTCTGTTGGAAAAGCTGCCATGGAAATGGTGGAAGAAGTTCGTAGACAATTCAGAGAGATTCCAGGAATTATGGAAGGTACTGGTGTTCCAGAATATGCTAAATGTGTAGACATCTCTACCAAAGCAGCATTGAAAGAAATGATTTTACCGGGTTTAATTACCATCATCTCACCAATCTTTATTGGTTTAGTCTTTGGTGCAGAACCTTTGGGAGGCTATATGGCTGGAGTATGTGTGAGCGGTGTAATGTGGGCAATTTTTCAAAACAATGCTGGTGGAGCATGGGATAATGCAAAAAAATCTTTTGAAGCTGGTGTTGAAATCAACGGTGAAATGACTTTTAAAGGGTCTGAAGCGCACAAAGCAGCTGTGACCGGAGACACTGTTGGAGATCCATTCAAAGACACATCTGGACCTTCAATGAACATTTTAATTAAATTAACCTGTTTGGTTGGTTTGGTCATTGCTCCTTTATTAGGATCACACCAAGTTTCGCATGTGGCAGAGACAAACAATGAAATCCGTAAGGAAATTCGTGTTCAAGTAAGTGCCGATGGTACTGATTTGGTGGAAGCAACAATTGAAACAACTACCATCCAAAATGGCGAAAAAACCACAGAAGAAAAAACAATTTCCGGAACAGAGCAAGAAGTACAAGCTGCTTTAGATCAAATGAAAGAAGTTGAGGTTGCCATTAATACTACCAAAGAATAAGCGGTAGCGTAACTATATAAAAAAAGCGGATCTAATGATCCGCTTTTTTTATGCATGAGAATTAAAATAAACCATGGATTTCAGCATCGATCATTTCAATGATTTTGCCAAGATCCTCAGGCTTGTCGACAAAGTTGATTTCATCAACGTCGATAATTAATAATTTTCCTTTGTCGTATCCATGCACCCAGGCTTCATAGCGCTCGTTTAGACGACTTAAATAATCAATACTAATAGAATTTTCGAACTCCCTTCCTCTTCGGTGGATATTGTTGACCAAGTTGGGAATACTACTTCTCAGGTAAATCATTAAATCTGGTCCAGTAACCATGTTTTCCATGAGGTCAAACAATTCTTTGTAATTTTCAAAATCACGCTTGGTGAGTAAACCCATTGCATGAAGATTGGGCGCGAAAATATATGCATCTTCATAAATAGTTCTGTCTTGAATAACTTTTTCCCCACTCTTTTGAATTTCCAATAGTTGTCCAAAACGACTATTGAGAAAGTAAATTTGAAGGTTAAACGACCAGCGTTCCATTTCGTGGTAAAAATCGTCCAGATAAGGGTTTTCTAAAACCTCCTCATAATGAGCTTGCCATCGATAATGTTTTGATAAAAGTTTAGTGAGGGTGGTTTTTCCTGATCCTATATTACCTGCAATGGCAATGTGCATGTGTTCTTTTTTTTTGAAAGGTGAATCTAAAATATATAAGGAGCATTTAAAATTAACTTCTTTTTTTGGAACATAAAAGGAATTTAGGCCGCATTGTTTCTGTTTGCATTCAATTTGCAGAAATTATTTTAAGTATTGAAAAAAAAGAATACCTTTGTCCAATAATTAACGAGGAAGGATTTGACTGATTGCAGACCTCGCAAAAAAAATGCTAAAACAGAATTGCTTTCACGCAAGAAGTAATCTTCAAATCCTTCCTGAAAGCAATATTAGATGGCCTATTTTTTTACCTCAGAATCTGTTAGTGAAGGACACCCAGATAAAGTAGCTGATCAAATCAGTGATGCATTAATTGATAATTTTCTGGCCTTTGATCCAGACAGCAAAGTTGCCTGCGAAACATTGGTAACCACTGGTCAAGCCGTTTTGGCTGGAGAAGTTAAGAGTTCTACCTATCTCGATGTACAAAAAATTGCGCGCGACACCATCAATAAAATTGGATACACCAAAGGGGAATACCAGTTTTCTGGTGATTCATGTGGCGTCATTTCTTTAATCCACGAACAGTCGCAAGAAATTAATCAAGGTGTAGATCGCGCAGAAAAAGCTGCACAAGGTGCCGGAGATCAAGGAATCATGTTTGGCTATGCCTCTAACGAAACCGATAATTACATGCCCTTGGCGTTGGATTTATCCCATAAACTATTGATCGAGCTAGCAGCACTACGTCGCGAAAACAAAGAAATTACTTATTTACGTCCAGATGCAAAGTCACAAGTTACCCTTGAGTATGATGAGAACGATGTGCCAATCCGAATAGACACTATCGTAATTTCTACCCAACACGATCCTTTTGATGAAAATGACGACCGTATGTTGGCCAAGATCAAGGAAGATATAATTGCTGTTTTGATTCCACGCGTTAAGGCACAATTACCAGAGCGCATACAAACTCTCTTCGATAATAATATCACTTATCATATTAACCCGACAGGTAAATTCGTCATTGGAGGTCCACATGGAGATACAGGTTTAACAGGAAGAAAAATTATTGTAGATACTTATGGTGGAAAAGGAGGTCATGGTGGAGGTGCCTTTAGCGGAAAAGACCCAAGCAAGGTAGATAGAAGTGCAGCTTACGCCTCACGCCACATCGCTAAAAATCTTGTTGCGGCAGGAGTATCCGATGAATTATTGGTACAACTTAGCTATGCCATTGGTGTAGCAGAACCAACCTCAATCGCGGTCAATACCTACGGAAAATCAAATGTTGATTTAACCGATGGACAAATCGCAGAGAAAATCAAANCCATTTTTAATTTAACACCCTACGGTATAGAACAGCGCTTAAAATTGCGCACGCCCATCTATTCTGAAACGGCTGCCTATGGTCATATGGGGAGAACACCACAGAAAATAACCAAAACCTTTGAGTCACCTTATAGTGGTAAAAAAGAACTGGAAGTAGAATTGTTTACCTGGGAAAAATTAGATCAAGTAGAAAGTGTCAAAAAAGCATTTAACCTATAGAAGATCAATGGATAACGACGTTTTTATTAATGAATTGAAGCAAATTCGTTTAACCAACGGANAGGAACTCAGCTACCAACATTTTGGCTGTGATTATTCTTCTGCTCCTGTAGTGGTTATAAACCATCCGCTTACTGCAAACTCTAATGTGACTGGAGAAAACGGATGGTGGAATGAAATCGTTGGTGCTAATAAAGTCATCGATACCAATCGTTTTGCTGTAATTGCTTTTAATATTCCAGGAAATGGATATGATGGGACAGTAATTGAAAACTATGCCAATTGGCATACAGGCACCATTGCTGGGTTTTTCTGTGCAGGATTAAGGCAATTGGGAATCACAAAAATCCACACATTAATTGGTGGTTCACTTGGTGCTGGAATTGCCTGGGAAATGGCCGCTTTGAGTCCAAATTATATTGACCGCCTGATTCCTATTGCTGGAGATTGGAAGTCGTCTGACTGGATGATTGCCACAACNTATATTCAAAATCAGATTTTGGAGAGCAGCCCCAAACCACTCGAAATTGCTCGCATGCACGCCATGATGTGTTATCGAACACCACAGTCGTTTAAATTACGNTTTAATCGTACGATCAATAAAGAACTCAATATTTACAATGTNGAATCTTGGTTGCTTTATCATGGAAATAAATTAAAGGAACGCTTTCAGTTGCAAGCCTACAAGGCCATGAACCATTTATTAGGAAAGATTGATATTAGCCGTAACGGGAAATCCTTTGAAGAAAACATTCAAAAAATACAGTCCGAAATTCATATAATATCCATCGACAGTGATTTGTTTTTCCCCCTGTCGGAAGATTGTGAAACAGTTGCTTTGGCGGAGAANGCCAATGTCAATATTCACCATCACATTATCAGTTCAGATTTTGGTCACGATGCTTTTCTGATGGAACACAAAAAAGTAAAAGAAATACTCACCACCATATTAAATTAAGACACAGCTTATGAAAGTAAATTTAGAGCGTATCAACAAAGATTATCTTTTCGAAGTTCGTAACGAAGCGGGGAGAAGTGTAATCTTGGACAATAAGTCAAAAGAAGAAGGTGTTGTTGCTGGAATTAGTCCAATGGAACTTGTTCTTATGGGAGTGGCTGGCTGCAGTAGTATCGATATTGTTGCCATTCTTGGAAAGCAAAAAATAAACCCAGATAGCCTTCGTATGGAGGTGCACGGTCTTCGCAACGAAGGAGATGTGCCNGCGTTATTTCATACCATAGAAATCACTATTCATCTAGAAGGAGAAGATATTAGCCCGGAAAAAGCAACACGTGCAGCGAAGCTTTCCTATGAAAAATATTGTTCCGTTTCTAAAATGATCGATAGGGTGGCAGATATACGATTTAACATNATTCTTAACGGAAAAGCGATATGAGTCAACGATTAGAAACAAAAGCCATTCGAACACAAATGGAACGTTCCCAGTACATGGAGCATTCAACGCCTTTGCACCTTACCTCAAGTTTTGTTTTTGAGGATGCAGAAGAAATGCGTGCTGCTTTTGCAGAAGAGAAAGAACGCAATATCTATAGCCGTTTTACCAACCCAAACACTTCCGAATTGGTCGAAAAGGTAGCCGATATGGAAGGTGCCGAAGATGGCGTTTCTTTTGCTACAGGTATGGGAGCTGTATTTGGCACCTTTGCCGCCTTACTCAATAGTGGAGATCATATCGTATCTGCCCGTGCTGTCTTTGGATCCACCCACACTTTATTCACCAAGTTTCTCCCAAAGTGGAATATTGAAACAACTTATTTTGATGTGGAAGCGATTGAGACAATTGAAGACTTGATTCAACCCAACACTAAAATCATTTATGCAGAATCACCCACTAACCCTGGGGTAGCGATTTTAGATTTAGCTTTTTTAGGACAAGTTGCCAAGAAACACAATTTAATTTTGGTCATTGACAATTGTTTTGCAACACCCTATTTGCAGCAGCCCATCAAGTTTGGTGCAGATATCGTCATACATTCTGCCACTAAGCTAATTGACGGTCAAGGTCGTGTTTTAGGTGGAGTTACCGTTGGTCGAAAAGATTTGATCAGAGAAATTCATCTCTTCGCCAGAAACACTGGTTCGGCTCTTTCTCCTTTCAATGCTTGGGTATTGTCAAAGAGCATGGAAACTTTGCCCGTGCGCGTAGATCGTCATTGCCAAACAGCGCTAACCATAGCCGAATTCTTGGAAAATCATCCCAAAGTAAACTGGGTGAAATATCCATTCCTCAAATCGCATCCACAATATGCACTGGCCAAAAAGCAAATGAGTCAAGGAGGAAGTATCATTGCTTTTGAAGTTAAAGGAGGGTTGGTCGCTGGTCAACGATTTTTTGACAGTATCAAATTATTAAGCCTCTCGTCTAATTTGGGCGATTCAAGAACCATAGTTACGCATCCGGCTTCAACCACCCACAGCAAACTTGTAGAAGCAGATCGACTGGCTGTAGGAATTACCGACGGTATGGTGCGCTTGTCGATTGGTTTAGAGCACTTTGAAGATATTAAAAACGACCTAGCACAAGCGTTAGATAAAATATAAATGACAGCAATAGAAAAAGCTTTACAGCAAAGAATTTTGGTCTTAGACGGCGCCATGGGTACCATGCTTCAGGCCTATAAATTTGAGGAAGAAGATTTTCGTGGAGATCGCTTTGCAACGCATCCTTCCCCTTTGAAAGGGAACAATGACTTGTTGTCTTTGACCCAGCCAGAAGCCATAAAAGCAGTTCATCGCGCTTATTTTGAAGTTGGTGCGGATATTGTAGAAACCAACACCTTTTCTTCTACTTCAATTGGAATGGCAGATTATGCCATGGAAGATTGGGTCTATGAACTCAATGTCCAATCGGCAAAACTTGCCCGTGAAGTAGCCGATGATTTTACCAAGGCAAATCCGCATAAACCCCGTTTTGTTGCAGGATCGATTGGTCCAACCAACAGAACAGCCAGCATGTCTCCAGATGTCAATGATCCAGGTTATCGTGCGGTCACCTTTGATGACTTGGTTGAAGCCTATAGCGAGCAAGTTCGTGGTTTGGTCGAAGGAGGATCTGATGTTCTTTTGGTTGAAACGGTGTTCGATACCTTAAATGCCAAAGCGGCTTTATTTGCCATTGATGTGTTAAAAGAAGAGAACAATTGGGACATCCCCGTCATGATTAGCGGGACAATAACCGATGCCAGTGGACGAACCCTTTCTGGACAAACCGTTGAAGCTTTTGCCACATCGGTTTCGCATATTCCCTTGTTGAGTATTGGCTTTAATTGCGCTTTAGGGGCTGACCAATTACTGCCCTATGTACGTCGTTTGTCCAAAGAAACTGAAGTCATGGTATCTGCTCATCCCAATGCAGGTTTACCCAATGCCTTTGGTGCCTATGATCAGACGCCCGAGGAGATGCGCGATTTGATAGAGAAATATTTACAAGAAAACCTCATTAATATTATTGGAGGTTGTTGCGGTTCAACCCCAGAGCATATTCAGCTTATTGCTGAAGTAGCGTCAAACTACTCACCTAGAAAAATAAACATCAACGCC
>JGI26088J50261_1001899_pt1 | contig 10902 bp, 10 predicted proteins | sample SaaInl1SG_22_DNA_FD_50261 | JGI IMG/M metagenome (IMG submission 50261)
GGACCACGGCCGTACACCTTATCCCCAAGACTACTCAACAGTCTGGGCATCACCGCAATTAAATAAGGCAGCTTTTCAAAATCGCCGGGCTCGAGAACCCGGTTAGCGCGTAAGAAGGGGTCAATCTCATCTCTAGGGATGGGTGGGATTGCGGCATCGAGGGCTTCGCTGCGCAGCGACGGCGATAACTTCACATCGCCGCGGCTAGCAAGCCGCAACCTGGGGCGACCGCCTTGCCAGCTCAACTCTAAAACGTCGCCGGGATAAATTAAATGCGGGTTATCAATCTGCGGATTGTTATCCCAGAGCATCGGCCAACGCCAAGGCTCCTTTAAGTAGATGCCACTGATATCCCACAGCGTATCGCCTTTCTGAACGATATAGGTCATGGGTACATTAGAGTTCAGCTGTACGGCGTCGGGCTGACCGCTTTGGGCGGTTACCGGCGGTACCGATAAGACGACTACAAAAAGGCAGGCTAACAAACTCAAAGCCGGATGTTTAATCGATCGCATTGTGCTGTTGACGCCCAAGTCTCTACTCCCAATTGGCAACTTTCCCACATTCTGTGTGGGGACGGGATAACCGATAACGCGTTACACTAGCAGTTTGAGCCGGCAACGTGACATAGGCAAGTACAAAAGCTGCCATATGTCATCGCCACACACCTGTCAGGAATACCTTATCACCATGGCGCTGCTTCCCATTCTTGAGTTCCCCGACCCCAGATTACGTACTGTTGCGAAGCCGGTAGGCGCGGTTAATGGTCGCATCAAGCAATTGATCAACGATATGTTTGAAACCATGTATGACGCCCCCGGGATCGGTTTAGCCGCAACTCAGGTCGATGTGCACGAACAAATTATTGTTATGGATATCTCGGAAGACAGAGATCAGCCCAGAGTATTCATCAACCCTGTCATCGACGTGTTAGACCCCGAGTTGGGTGAATATGATGAAGGGTGTTTATCGGTACCCGGATTTTTTGAAACTGTTAATCGTCCTCGAACCATTCGGGTCACAGCCCTTGATAGAGAGGGCGTGGAATACACTGAAGAGCTCAATGGTCTGCTTGCCATTTGCTTGCAGCATGAAATCGACCATCTCAAAGGCAAGCTCTTCGTTGACTATTTGTCACCGTTAAAGCGACAGAGAATTCGCGGAAAACTTGAAAAAGCTCATCGTCGGCGCGCTTGAGATGACAGCACCGTTGCGGATTATTTTCGCGGGCACACCTGATTTTGCTGCAACGCATTTGGCAGCGCTGCTCGAGAGCGACCATAAAATCGTCGCTGTGCTGAGCCAACCCGACCGACCAGCAGGTCGCGGGAAGAAACTAAAGCCCTCACCCGTCAAGCAGCTCGCTGCAGCGCACGAAGTGCCGGTACTCCAACCCCTGACGTTAAAAGGCCTCGACACCCAACAAACATTACGCGAGCTTGACGCCGACATTATGGTGGTGGTCGCCTACGGTTTGATACTGCCCCAAACCGTACTGGATATTCCTCGCTTCGGTTGCCTCAACGTTCATGCCTCCCTACTGCCACGCTGGCGCGGAGCGGCGCCTATTCAGCGCGCAGTGCAAGCAGGCGATGAAGTCAGTGGTGTCACTATTATGCAAATGGAGGCCGGACTCGACACAGGCCCCATGCTCACTATTAAGCAGATACCCTTATTGCCTGACGAAACCGGAGGGTCGCTACACGACCGCCTCGCCGAAATCGGGCCCGAAGCGCTGCTATTTACGCTCGACAACATCGACGCTTCGTTAGCCGCAGCGCAACCCCAGGACCACCATACGGCAAATTACGCGCATAAAATTGGTAAAGAAGAGTGCTCAATCGAGTGGCAAGATAGCGCAGGGTCCATCGCTCGACGAATCAGAGCGTTTAACCCCACCCCCAACTGCTTCAGCTTTTTGGGTCGCGAGCGAGTCAAATTCTGGATGGCGCATACGCGACAAGACAGCAGCGACGCCCCTCCAGGCACCGTGATTGAAGCGAACAAACATAACTTGGTTATCCAATGCGGCGAAGGCCAACTGGTGGTGACCGAAGCACAATTTTCGGGGAGTCGACCAATGAACATCGCAGAATTATTAAACGGTAGGGCGACACAACTTGCCCCTGGTGCCATTTTCACTCATTCGATACCTGAAAACTCGTGAAGCCCAGAGCCTTAGCGGCAACAGCATTGGCAGCCGTGGTTTCGGGACAGTCCTTACACCGAATTTTGCCAGACATTCTTAGCAAAGCACCCCCGGAACGGCGCCCACTTATTAGTGAGTTAGTACACGGAACGTTGCGCGAATGGCCTCGAATGAATGCAATAGCTGAGGCCTTGCTCAGCAAACCACTCAAAGCAAAAGACGCCGACATCTACTGCTTAATACTGCTCGGCTTGTACCAGCTTGATTGTATGCGCGTGCCACCCCACGCGGTCGTATCAGAGACGGTTAACGGCGTTAAGGATCTGCGCAAGGTTTGGGCTCGAGGTCTTGTTAATGGACTGCTTCGCAGCTATCAGCGTGACCAAGACGCTGTTAATGGCGCATTATCTGACGCAGCGCGCGCCGCCCTGCCTGATTGGTGGTGGCAAAAATTGGCAAGCAATGGCCCGATGACCGTAATAACATTGCAACCGCATACCGAAGTCATCCCTCTTTTACGCTGCGCATTAACTGTCTTCGAGAGCAACAAGCACGTTATTTGCAGCGCCTCGAAGCCGCTGACATTGCCTTTAGTACGCTCGAATCCCACGACCACGCGGTCACAATCACCACGCCCATTAATGTTGTCGATGTGCCCGGCTTTAACGAAGGAATCGTCAGTGTTCAGGACGCTTCAGCGCAACTCGCCGCGCCATTATTAGATCTGCAACCTGGAGAGCATGTGCTCGATGCCTGCTCAGCACCCGGCGGCAAAGCATGCCACATGGCAGAGCTACAACCCGACGCTCACATTATTGCGGCGGATAGTAGTCTAGAGCGACTCACACGCGTTCAGGAGAACGGTGATCGTTTAGGGTTAACCCTCGATTTACAACACGTCGATGCTACCGTCGCGTTAGAACATTTCGGAGCCAACGCTTTCGACGCCATATTGGCTGATGTCCCCTGCTCAGCGAGTGGTGTTGTACGCAGAAATCCAGACATTAAAGTATTACGCACCCCCGACGATATTCATCGGTTCGCCGAACAACAGAAGGATATCGTTACAGGTCTGTGGCCAACGCTCAAGCCCGGCGGGCGATTACTCTACGTGACCTGCTCGATTTTCGAGGAGGAAAACGACGACGTTGTTGAGCACTGCTTGGCGCATCTACCCGACGCCACATTAGTGGCCATTTCGACACCCGAGGGTAGGTCGACTCGCACGGGGAGCCAGCAGCTACCCTCTTTAGCATCAGATGGGCTGTTTTTTGCTCTTATTCGTCGCTCAACGTGAATAATATGGCTGTCTAACAACAGCTGAGGGGTTACTAAGTCCCAGCGCATTGTTTAAGGTGACGGGGCTCACCTAAGAGAGAGTGATAAGCCGGTGAAAATTATTATTCTAGGCGCGGGCCAAGTGGGTGGCACGCTAGCGGAGCATCTCGCTGACGAACAGAACGACATTACTGTCGTCGATAGTCAATCGAGCACTCTACGCGCGCTCCAAGAACGCTTGGATATTCGCACTGTTCATGGGGACGCAGGCCATCCCACCACATTGCTTAACGCCGGCGCCGAAGACGCAGATATGCTGATCGCTGTGACTAACAGCGATGAGATCAATATGCTCGCATGCTCTGTGGCGTTCACGCTCTATCGAACACCCACAAAAATCTCCCGTATTCGATCAACCGACTACCTCGAGAAGTCCAAAGAGTTATTTGAGTCGGGCGCAATTCCCGTAGACGTCATTATTGGCCCTGAGCAATTGGTTACCAATAATATCGAACAGCTAATTGCGAACCCAGGATCTCTGCAAGTGTTGGATTTCGCCGAGGGTCGAATTCGCTTGGTCGCCGTTCGAGCTATTTCAGGCGGTCCTATTGTGGGGCGTCAACTGCAAGAAATACGGAACACATGCCCAAAATAGACACTCGGGTTGCGGCAATTTTTAGAGATAATCAAGCCATTATCCCAGAGGGCGATACCGTCGTTGAACCTGATGACGAAGTGTTCTTCATTGCTGCTAGAGAAAATATTCGCGCGGTGACCTCAGAGCTTCGTACGATTGACGAACCCTATCGGCGCGTGATGATTGCCGGCGGAGGCAACATTGGAGCCACACTGGCAGCGAAACTAGAGCGGCAATACCAAGTTAAAGTCTTAGAGCTGTCCTACGAGCGTTGCCGAACACTCTCGGAAATGCTCGAGGAAACCATTGTTCTCAATGGGAGCGCCAATGAGCCCGCGCTTTTATTGCAAGAGAATATCGAGAACACCGACGTATTCTGCGCACTGACCAACAACGACGAATCAAACATTATGATGTCGATGCTTGCGAAACGTCTGGGTGCAAAAAAAGTGATTACTTTAATCACCAACTCCGCCTACGCCGATTTGGTCGGCCAAGAAATCGACATTGCCATCTCACCGCAACAAATCACTATTGGCAGCCTGCTTACACACGTCAGACGAGGGGATATCTCTAATGTTCACTCGCTCCGCCGCGGCGCCGCCGAAGCTATTGAGCTGACCGCGGTTGGCGACTCACGGTCCTCAAACATTGTCGGCCGCAGGCTCGATGAGCTCAACCTGCCCGAGGGCGTTAGTGTTGGTGCAATCTTGCGTGGACAAGAGGTGATTATTGCCCACAGCCACGTAGTCGTGGAAAGCCAAGACCACGTCATCTTATTTCTCACTGATAGAAATCGGATTGCCGATGTCGAACGCTTATTCGCCGTTGGTTTTGGGTTCTTCTGATGCATATTAAAGTTTCTCTGCGCATCATCGGCGTCCTTCTGATGTTGTTCAGTGTCGCCATGCTTCCCCCCCTGCTCACTGGTTTACTCGCAGGGGATCGGTCTGGTGATGCCTTCGCCATCGCATTTGGCACTAATATTCTTGCGGGCTTGGCTCTTTGGCTGCCCACCCGAGGCGCGCGGACAGATTTACGGATTCGAGACGGATTTTTGGTCACGGCTCTTTTTTGGATTGTTCTCGGTATCTTTGGCGCGGTTCCTTTCATTGCAGCGAAAGAGTTGAACATGTCAGTTGCCGACGCAATCTTTGAGTCGATTTCAGGACTGACGACAACCGGCGCAACTGTGATTGTAGGGCTAGATAACCTGCCCAAATCTTTGCTGCTCTATAGGCAGCTGCTGCAATGGCTTGGCGGTATAGGCATCATTGTCCTTGCGGTAGCCATACTCCCAATGCTCGGCATCGGCGGCATGCAGCTCTATCGAGCGGAAAGTGCAGGCCCATCGAAAGACCGAAAGCTTACGCCTCGAATTACGGGTACTGCCAAAGCGCTGTTTATAATTTACGCCGGTTTAACCGTCGCTTGTGCAAGTGCCTATTGGCTCGCTGGCATGACGGCCTTTGATGCGGTTTGCCATGCTTTTTCAACCGTTGCTATCGGCGGGTTTTCTACTCACGACGCAAGTATGGGCTACTTTGATAGCTCGGCTATCTTATTTATTTGCACCGTTTTCATGGTGATCTCAGCCGTAAATTTTGGCTTGCACTTTATTGCTTTCCAGCGTCGAAGCCTTGATATCTATCGACACGATTCCGAAACATCTTTCTTCAGTGCGGTCATCGTTCTTGCGACAATCATTACCTGCGTGACATTAATCGTTACTAAAACATTGCCCTCATCGTCCGAAAGCCTTATTCACGGCTTGTTCCAAACGGTCTCAATTGCAACGACTACAGGGTTTGCGACACAAGATTTTGCCTCATGGCCGAACTTTCTCCCCTTTTTATTGCTGATGTTGTCGTTTATGGGTGGCTGTGCCGGATCCACAGGCGGTGGTATGAAAGCAATGCGCCTGCTCTTGATTTTTAATCAGGGAATGCGAGAGCTCAAGCAATTGCTGCACCCCAATGCAGTCATTCCATTAAAGCTAGACTCCCGGCGCGTTGAACCGTCGGTTGTTAGCGCGGTTTGGAGTTTTTTCGCCGTTTATATGTTTTGTTTTGTCACAATCATGTTGCTGTTACTGGCAACCGGCCTTGATTTCACCTCGGCCTTCTCTGCTGTAGCGGCGTCGCTTAATAATCTTGGCCCAGGCCTAGGCGTCGTAGCAGAAAATTATGCCTTAGTCGGTGATCTAGGAAAGATTATCCTGTGCATTGCCATGCTGCTTGGTCGCTTGGAAGTCTTCACACTGCTCGTGTTGTTTACGCCCGCGTTCTGGCGACCTTAATACACTACTGACATTGAGATTTACCGCCGTAACACCAAACGGCGATGACAGCGCTATTTGAATCCCCTTGATTCACGAATAACCTGATACGCCGTAGATATTTCCTGGGCTCGCTCGGTTGCGAGCTTCATCATTTCATCCGGCACACCTTTTGACATGAGCTTATCTGGGTGGTTTTCACTCATTAAACGTCGATAGGCTTTTTTCAGGTCGACATCACTGACATCACTACTAACGCCCAATGCTTGATAAGCATCAGCTAGCTGATTGCGAGGTGCTTGCTGACCCATCCCTCCCGCACGTGAATAACTACGGCCACCGCCCGCATGAAAACGAGCCTGTGCTGAGATCATGGAAACCAGACGATCAACCTCTGCGGCAGACACACCTAAAAGTCGCGCAATCGTGTGTAACGCCTCGCGCTCAGGCTGATCAAATTTTCCGTCGGCAAGCGCCATAGTCGCCAAAAAAGCGAATAACGTTTGTTGTAGCTGCCGCCGTGAGCCCACTTTCTGCGCAAATGCCGCGACCGTTGCTTGAGGGTTAAAGCCCAACTCGGCACCTTCTTTGAAGCGCAAAATAGCCGACTGGCGCTGAGCAGGGTTTAGGCGTAGCTGCCGGAATAGACTCTCTGCGTGAGTAATTTCGGCCTCGCTGATGTGCCCATCGGCCTTCGCCACATACCCTAACAAGGTAAAGGTCGTATCAAGGAACTGGCGCTGGACCGCGACAAGTGCGTCGGGGCTCGCCGCTTGCAGTGCTTGCCACAAACCTCGGTCAAACGCATGGCCAATAACCAAACCAAAAAGTAAACCCACAGGCCCAAGGGTGATAAAACCCAATACGCCGGCGATAAGTTTGCCGTAAATTTGTTTCATTACCCCTCCGGGGTTCTGGTGCTTTTAAATCTCTGTAATGGTCGATGTCGCTCTTTGGTCGACAACGAAACCGCTTATACAACCATTGATATTGGGCTTCGTAGCCGTTTAAAAACATTTCAACTTCGCTGTTCATCGCCGTTAGGGCCTGCTTTGCATCGTCAGCATAAATCGCTTGGGACACAGGCACGTAGCGCACCTTAAACCCACCCGGCACCCGAAACGCGGCTCCCATAAAGGCCTGAGCGCCTGTGCGGTTTATAAGGTTAATACCCAGTGATGCCGTCCCACACTCGACTCCCATGAACGGCACGTTAAGCGCGCCCACTTCACTGTTGGGAACCTGATCGGGCAAGATACCTGATATCCCGCCACGTTTGACACTTTTTACCAATGCGGCGATACCACGGGGATCGGTCGCGACTAGACGTCCGCCGCTGCGTTCACGAGAATGTTTAATAAGTGCTGCCAACTCGGTAATCTTCGGCGGCTGATACAGAGCAACCATGTCACCCAAAGTAGCAAGATGTAGGCCCAAGACCTCCCAGTTACCCAGGTGCGGCGCCAACACAATAACCCCGCTCCCCGATGCTAGCGCCGCGCGCACCGCTTCAGCGCCCTCTACCTCGCCTATTAATGATGCTGTTTCGCTCCAAGGGAGACGCCAAACATGGCCCATTTCTAGCGCAAGCGCACCCGTTTCTTGCAGAGTTTCAAGGGCCATCTGCCTTGCTCTGCTCGGCTGAGCTGGGGATAGGCAAGCGCGATGTTGCGTTCAACCACCCGCCTACCTCGTGTATCCATCGCCCAGTACCTAACGCCAAGCCAACGACCTAACGATCTCGCTGTTTCCAAAGGTAGACGCGAACAAGACCACAAACCGAGTGTTACCAGCCATAAAGCAAGGTGATTGCGCATTACGTTAACTGAGGATTTTATCAAAAGAAATCTCGTGACATATGGACGTGTTGATTATTATGCCGTGCCTATCGCAGGTATACTAAGCTAACTATTCATATTTTCTGGGCCACACTGTGATTCCTGAGACTTTTCAAGAGCTTATTCTGCGCTTGCAGAACTTCTGGGGCAGCCACGGCTGCGTAATCCTCCAACCGCTGGATATGGAGGTCGGTGCGGGCACATTTCATCCGGCGACATTCCTACGCGCCATCGGGCCCGAAAACTGGAACGCGGCCTACGTGCAACCAAGCCGTCGACCTGCAGATGGCCGCTACGGAGAGAACCCCAATCGGCTCCAACACTACTACCAATTTCAAGTCGTAATGAAGCCTAGTCCACCTAACTTTCAGCAGCTCTACCTCGATAGCCTAGAAGCTGTCGGTATCGACGCTCTCGAGCATGACGTGCGGTTTGTAGAAGACAACTGGGAGTCACCGACATTAGGNGCCTGGGGCTTAGGCTGGGAGGTCTGGCTCAACGGTATGGAAGTTTCACAATTTACCTACTTTCAACAGGCTGGCGGGCTTGAGTGCTTCCCTGTCACAGGAGAAATAACTTACGGACTAGAACGTATTGCTATGTATTTGCAAAATGTTGAGTCTGTCTACGATCTGATATGGGCTCAAACGCCNGCCGGCCCNGTCACCTACGGCGATGTTTTTCATCAAAACGAAGTCGAGCAATCTACCTACAACTTTAAAGAAGCGGATACCAGCCAGCTCTTTCAGACGTTTGATTTTTGCGAGCGAGAAGCTATTCGTCTAGTGGATAAAAAGCTTCCCTTACCCGCTTATGAACACGTCATGAAAGCGTCCCATGCATTCAATTTGCTCGATGCCCGACACGCGATCGGTGTAACCGAGCGGCAGCGTTATATCTTGCGCGTCAGGACGCTCGCTAAAGCGACGGCTAAAGCGTACTTCGACGCACGCGCAGCGCTGGGCTTTCCTCAGGCAGATGCCGACCTGCGTGCACAAGCATTGGAGAANCAAGAATGAGTTCAGACACTACTGCTTCTCTGTTATTTGAACTCGGCACCGAAGAGTTACCTGCCGGCCCTTTAGCGGAGATGGGACAGGCACTCTGTGACGGTATCGCGCGGGGCTTAAACGANCGCGGCTTACTCTTTGAACAAGCTTCATGGTTCGCGACGCCCCGCCGTCTTGCTGCGCTCATCACCGGTGTGACACGCGTAGCGCCCGATATCAATGAGCAGATATTGGGGCCACCTGCGAGCGCGGCCAAAGACGGTGATGGCAATTGGACGGGTGCGGCTGCGGGCTTCGCGCGTAAGCAGGGCATTGAGCCCGATGATCTTGAGTTGATAGACACGGATAAAGGTACTCGCTTAGGGCTTACCCGCACAGTAGCAGGGGTCAATATTTCCGCGGTCGCAGGGCAAATAATCAGTGAGGCTGTTTCGGGTATACCTGTAGCTAAACGTATGCGCTGGGGCAGAGGCCGCAGCGAATTTCTCCGCCCAGTACAATGGTTGGTGGCGCTACTCGATAATCACGTTGTTCCTGTAGAGCTTTTTGAATTGCAAGCAGATCGCTTTACCCAAGGACATCGTTTCCATGCGCCCCATGCCATAGAACTTGGACACGCCAAAGATTATCAAGAAGCCTTGCGACATGGGTGGGTAATCGCCGACTTCACTGAGCGCCGAGCACTCATTAAAGAGCAAGTCTTAAAGATTGCAGACGCAGAGGGCTCCGTTGCGGTTATTGGAGACGACCTGCTAAACGAGGTAACAGGGCTCGTCGAGTGGCCTGTTGCTCTCAAGGGAAGTTTTGATGCCAAGTTTCTGCAAGTGCCCGCAGAAGCTTTAATCTCTTCTATGCGAGAGCATCAAAAATATTTCCACCTGCTAGATTCTAAGAATCAACTTTTACCACTGTTTATCACGGTGAGTAATATCGAAAGCAGCAACCCTGCGACAGTTATTGAGGGTAACGAGAAGGTCATCCGCCCGCGCTTGAGTGATGCCGTGTTCTTCTTCGAAACCGACAAACAAACCACCTTAGCAAGTCGGCAAACGCGGCTTGAAGGTGTGGTTTTCCAGCACAAGCTGGGAACGGTGGCCGATAAAACCCAACGTGTAACTGCCCTCGCCGGCTGGCTGGCACTGGCCTTAGGTGCCAATAGCGACATCGCGAAACGCGGGGCGACCCTCGCGAAATGTGATCTCGTTTCAGACATGGTGCTCGAATTCCCAGAGCTTCAAGGGATAGCGGGCGCTCACTATGCGAGGCATGACGGTGAAGATAATGCGGTTGTGGAGGCCATCGAACAACACTACTGGCCAAAGTTTTCTGGGGATGCGCTACCCACGACCAACGAAGCTGCGTCCGTCGCATTGGCTGATCGATTTGACACCATGGTGGGTATTTTTGGTATCGGACAAGTCCCCACCGGCTCCAAAGATCCCTTTGCATTGCGTCGCGCGTCCGTCGGTATTATTCGGATTTTGATTGAGCTGGACTCAAACCTCAGCCTGCACGAGATTTGCGGGCAAGCTGCCAAGGGTTTTGAATCGGGGCTGATCGATAACGATGTCGCCACGCTGGTCACTGAATACATCCTAGAACGACTTAGAGCATGGTATGAAGATCAAGACATTGGCGTCGGTATACTTCGCGCCGTACTTGCTACGGGAATAGATAACCCAGCAGAAATTGATCACCGCGTAAAAGCACTC
>JGI26088J50261_1001911_pt1 | contig 10858 bp, 10 predicted proteins | sample SaaInl1SG_22_DNA_FD_50261 | JGI IMG/M metagenome (IMG submission 50261)
CGGCGCTTCGTCATTTGTTTGGCTGGCAAAGCCCGCGCGATTACTGGTTTCCTGAAATCCGCTCGCTTGGTGGTGCCATTTTGGTCATGGCGTCGGTTTTATATCCCTATATCTATATGGTGACGCGGATTGCCTTTCGATTGACACCGGCAAGCCTGTTTGAAATTGCGCTTGTGCATAATCGGTCGCAATTCTGGCAGGTTGGCCTGCCTTTGGCGCGTCCGGCGATTATGGCCGGTCTTGCGCTTGTTATGATGGAAGTGATGTCTGATTTTGGCACGGTTGAGTTTTTTGCCATCGAGACAATCACTTTGGGCATTTTTAATGTTTGGCTGGGGATGAACAACCTAGTCGCGGCGGCGCAGATTTCGATTGTGGGTTTTGGCTTTATTCTGGCGCTTTTGGGGCTGGAACTTTATGCCCGATCGCGCCAGCAATATGTCAGCAGCAGCCGCAACCAAACGCCACTTGCGATGCTGGTGCCAACAAAGGCAGGGATTTTGGCTTGTTGGGCGGTTTGTATCATTCCGTTGTTATTTGGGTTTTTCATTCCTGTTGGCGTGCTTCTTGGGCTTGTTGCCACCAATGATTTGCTGGCTGATTTTCTGGCCATTCGGGGCATTATTGGCAACACGCTGATCGTCGCGGCGATTGCGGCGGTGGTGATCATGGTTTTATCGGCCTTTATTGTGGTCACGGCGACGTTCCGCGCTGGGTCGAAAACCCGGAAACTGGCGTTGTTTGCCTCGACTGGTTATGCGTTTCCCGGCACGATTCTGGCGATTGGTGTATTGATTTTTACCGGCCAGCTTGATCGCGCAATTGCGGCAGTTTTCGGCGCGCAATTTCAGGGCATTTTGATTACCAGCATTGGCGTTTTGTTTCTGGCCTATATCGTTCGGTTTCAGGCGGTTGGGTATGGCGCGATGATTTCGGGTGTCAGGCGGCTTCCGGCCAATATGATGAATGCCAGCCGGGTCTTGGGACAAGGCTATATGGATTCGATCCGGCGGGTGATTATGCCATTGCTGAAAAGCTCGTTTCTGGCAGGAATGATGCTGGTTTTTGTCGATGTGATGAAAGAATTGCCGATGACCTTGCTGTTGCGGCCATTTAATTTCGATACTTTGGCAACTTATACCTATCAATTTGCCAAGGATGAAATGCTTGAAGTGGCCGCTTTGCCAGCTTTGATGATCGTTCTGTCGGGGCTGGTGCCGGTCATTTTAATGAGTGCGATGCTGCGCCGATATCGCTAGGGTTCTATTCTTGGTTTTCACGGCGCGAAGCATTGGTTGAGATTCACTACGCCATGCTGTAAAGCATGGTTTTATTTCCGTTAGATTTGACGAGGCGTGTGATGACAGCGATTGCCTGTATCGAAGATTTACAAAAATTGGCAAAGCGGCGGGTGCCGCGGATGTTTTATGATTACGCCGATAGCGGGTCATGGACTGAATCGACCTATCGTGCCAATGAAAGCGATCTTGCCGCGATCAAATTTCGCCAGCGGGTTGCGCTTGATGTTAGTAACCGCACCNCGGAAATGTCGATGCTTGGGCAAAAGCTGCCAATGCCGGTGGCGTTGGCGCCAACTGGTTTGACTGGCATGCAGCACGCCGATGGTGAAATTCTGGCAGCCAAAGCCGCTGCCGAATTTGGCGTTCCCTTCACTTTATCGACCATGTCGATCTGTTCAATCGAAGATGTTGCCGAAAATAGCCCAACGCCTTTCTGGTTTCAGCTTTATGTAATGCGTGACCGTGATTTTGTTTCGCGCNTGATCGAGCGCGCNCGCGATGCCAATTGTTCGGCCTTGATGGTCACGCTTGATCTGCAATTGATGGGTCAGCGTCATAAAGATGTTCGAAATGGCCTAAGTGCGCCGCCAAAACCAACCTTCCGCAACATTCTGAATCTCATGCAAAAGCCTGCTTGGTGTCTTGGTATGCTTGGCACGAAACGGCGGCAATTCGGCAATATTGTCGGCCATGTNAAAGGCGTCAAGGATATGTCGTCGCTTGCCGATTGGACGGTCAGCCAATTCGACCCNTCACTGTCATGGGATGATGTTGCCGCGATCCGCAAACAATGGGGCGGAAAATTGATCATCAAGGGCATTCTGGATGTCGAAGATGCACTTGCCGCGGTGAATGTTGGCGCTGATGCGATCGTCGTGTCGAACCATGGTGGCCGCCAGCTTGATGGCGCGATGTCGTCAATCACCGCCTTGCCAGCCATCGTCGAGGCGATTGGCGATCGTGCCGAGGTCTGGATGGATGGCGGTATCAGATCGGGGCAGGATGTGCTTCGCGCCATCGCACTTGGTGCCAGAGGCACCATGATTGGGCGGGCATTTCTTTATGGGCTTGGCGCCAAAGGTCAGGCGGGCGTTCGTCAAACCTTGGAAATCATTCACAAAGAGCTTGATCTTACCCTTGGCCTTTGCGGCCAGTCCGATCTTGCCAAGGTGGATTCGTCAATCCTGCTGAAATAACAAGCCTTTTTCATTTGCAGGCATGGCCAGGCGGGCAAGCCGTGCCATATCCCATGCAAGTGCCGAATTGCTTGATATGACCGGAATGCCATATTGCGCTTCGGCAATGGCGATGATTGGTGCGCATTTCAGCGATGTACAAGAAATGAAAATAGCATCAAGCGGTATCGTCGCGCTGCTGATAATCGTGTCAATCGCATCTAAAATTGATTGCGGGTGAATACAGCCAACAACCGAATCACGCCCTTCGCCAAAGGTGGCGGCAGCGCCAATCTCAAATCCATTATCTTCAAGAAGAAAACACATTTTTTCTGATATTTCAGAGATATAAGGCGCGAGATAGCCAATGTTTCTGGCGCCAACTGCCTGTAGCGCCCGCTTTGCGCCGGTCAAGGGGGTGGTGACATGATCAACATCGACATGCGATTTGACAATGGCCTGCACCGTGTCTTCGCCAATCAATAATGATGCCGAGGTGCAGCCATAGCCAATAACGTCAAAATGATAACCTGGCGGAAAAAGCGCAAGCGCATCGGCAAAACGTTCCTTCATCGCGGTAAGGTTTTCGACAGTCACCTGATCATCGCAGGCAATGCGGCTGTGAAGAATGCTGGGGGGCTGTCCTTGTCCAATATCGGTGCCGGTAGCATCGCCAATGAAATGACGCAATTCGGTTTCAATCGTCAGATCGGCCTCAAGTGTGATCAGCCCCATCTGGGCGGCGGTTTCGCCGGCGCGGGCAAGGCGAAATGGAACATGGGTAAATTCGGGCGTTGTCCGATCTTCAAATCTGGTGACAGTGGCGGTCATGAGATATCCTCCTTTGGCCTTACCAAGCCGGAATGACCGGCAGGTCGCGTGGGGCGCGGGTTGATAATAACACAACCCGATCTTCGAGAACGAGCAGGTTTTCTTCGGCGACCATCGTTAGGCCATTGCCATAGCCAAGTGATGGTTCAAGCGTTAGCGTCATGCCTGCGGTAATCACGGTTTGATCCCAATCGGTATGCGATGGCGGTTCGGTCAATTGCGTGCCAAGACCATGCCCATAGCGGCCAACGCCATCATCACCGGTTTTGACGGCGCTAATCTGCTCATGCTGGTTGCTGCCTTGGTGATCGGGGCGCAATATGGCATCCATTGCAAAAAACAGATCAGCCGCCGTAACCCCTGGCCGCAGAATATCAATCGCCGCTTGGGTTGCATCATAAAGCCGGTGATGCGCCTCATGNGCTTCATCACTGGCATGATGTATGGCAAAATTGCGGTCAAAGTCACTGAAATAGCCATCCCAAACGCATCCGGTATCAAGCATGAATACATCACCTGCGGCAAGCGGGCGGCTGNTTGGTGGGGCGATAATGTCTTGATAGCCATCAGGACCTGCGCTGCCAACAAGATAGCTGACATCATCAACACCGGCTGTAAGCGCCTNTATTTTGAACTGGCGAAACAAATCATCAAGCGGCATGCCAGCTTTTACCCATTGTGGCACATTGGCAAAAACGCCCGAAACGAGTCGGCAGATATGCGTTAATTTGGCCTGTTCGGCAGGTGATTTAACCATGCGGATATGCTGGATCGCATTGGTCATATCGCAAAAAGCGATACCGTCCAAACCGCCCTGCAGGGCGCGAAGGTCATTAAACGGCATACGAATGGCGGTTTCGCCCCATCATCATGCCAAGACGGCCTGTCGCGCCAAGATGATTGCGGATCACGCTGATCAGAAGGGTAATGCCGTCATCATCGGCGGCGGGTGAAGGCCATGATTGTAAATCGCCAATATAGCAATCGCGCATCAGCGGCACGCCAATTGATGGGATGATGGCAACCGGCTTACCACTTGCCGGAATTAAGACGAACCAAGGGCGCGTCGGGCTTTGCCAGAATTGAGTCATAAAGCCGGTAAAATAACGGATATCGGCTTCGCTTGTTAGCAACAGCGCGCCAATATCACCTGCCGCCATTGCCAGTTGCGCCTTGGTACAGCGGCTGGCGAATTCGGCAATCTCAAAGCCGCGTTGCGGCGCTGTCATTTCTGCCGACCTTCGGTTACGAGCTGGTCATAAAGCGCGGGATCGGTTGCGCCTTCTGTGCCGATCAACAGCACAACCGAAGTGGGGCCAAAGCCAAGCTTTTGCCAAAGCGCTGGATCTTTTTTGGCTGCCACCAAGGCGGCAAGACCGGCGGTTGAACATTCGCCAGCCTCAATTGTACCGCTGCCAAAGACGCCACCGGCAAACCCCGCCATCAGCGGCGCGATGGCGTCATCGGTGATGGACAGGCAATGATCCAGACTTGGTTGCAAAATCTGCCAAGCAAGATCGGAAATTTCGCCGCATGACAAACCCGCCATCAACGTTTCTTCGCGAATATCAACAAGGCTTGGTGTTTGGGCTTCGATGCTTTCCAGAAAACAGGCCGACATATAGGATTCAACGCCAATCATCTTGCCAAGATTGGCGCCCATATGCTGCCAAATTGGCGCAACGATGCCAGCGGCCATGCCGCCAACCCCGATTGGCAGGAAACAATGGCTTGGGCCAGCACCTTGCATTTGTGCGATGGCCTCACGCCCCATCACGCTATAGCCTGCCATGATATCAAGCGGCATTTCGCGGTAACCGGCCCATGATGTATCAGATACAATATGCCATCCATGCGCCGCAGCATCATCTTTGCAGGCGGCAAGCGAGGCTTCATAATTGCCGGTAATCCGGTTGATCTTAGCACCAAAAGCCGCCATTGCATCAGCGCGTTCCTGACTGACATGTTCGTGAATATAGATTTCGGCGCGGCAGCCAGCCTGCTGCGCGCCCCATGCGACTGAACGACCATGATTGCCATCTGTTGCGGTTGTCACGGTAATTTTGGCCGGATCAATGCCTTCGACTTTTTTACTGGCAACCAGATTGGCCACAGCATAGGCACCGCCAAGGGCTTTGAATGATTTTAGGTCAAGACGCTGTGATTCGTCTTTATAATAAACCGCAGCAACGCCGCAGAAATCGGCAAGCTTATCAAGCGAGATCAGCGGGGTTGGGTGATAATGCGGCCATGCCGAAATGGCGGCATAGGCCTTGTCCATATTGTGGCTGTTCAAATTATCATCAAATTCGGGAAAGGCCGATGGTTGATGCCCACGATTGGCAACGGCCTTTACGATCTTGCATTTGGCAAATATCTGTTGGTCAAGCGGCATGCGTTTTACTCCGTGTCTTTTGTCTTATTTCAGGCCAGCGTAACCAATCGTGAAGCGCAATGCCTTACCGCCTCAACCTTGCGCTAAAGTGGTGCTTTTCGTAAAGGGTAAAATGATCTGGTAGCTTGCGGAATTAACTGGCTTGGATTAGCGTTTGGCGATCTGGTTTTGCAGCTCGCAGGCAATGGGGGGATTTGATATGTCGGGACATGGATATGAAACAGGGCGTTTGAATTTGCCCTTTGTCGGATTATGTAGTTTTGGCAAATATCCCTATCAACCTGATTGGTCGTCAATTGATGCTGATTTTGCCATTCTTGGCGCACCGTTTGATTTTGGCACCCAATTTCGGGCTGGTGCAAGATTTGGTCCCCGCGGTATCCGCGAAGCGTCAACGCTATTTTCGTTCGGCCATGCGGGTGCTTATGACCATGAAGATGATGTGACATATCTTCAGGCCGATCAGGTTCGGATTGTTGATATTGGTGACGCCGATATCATTCACACGGATACCATCAAAAGCCATGCAATATTGAAGCGGGGGTTCGTGCCATTCTTGCCGCTGGCGCAGTGCCGGTGGTTCTTGGCGGCGATCATTCGGTCAATATTCCCTGTATCAATGCCTTTAACGGTGAAGAGCCGTTTCATCTTGTGCAAATTGACGCGCATCTTGATTTCGTTGACGAACGGCATGGGGTCAAATATGGACATGGCAATCCGATGCGCCGTGCTGCTGAAAAGCCCTATGTGACTGGCCTGTCGCAGATTGGTATTCGCAATGTGTCGTCAACGGCAAAGGACGGTTATGACGATGCCCGCAAAATGGGGTCTGATATTCAGTCGGTTCGTCAATTCCGCAAATTGGGTGTTGCTGGCATGCTTGACCGGATTCCCGCTGGTGGTCGCTATTATGTGACGATTGATATCGACGGTTTTGATCCATCGGTTGCCCCGGGGACGGGAACGCCTTCACATGGTGGGTTTTTCTATTATGAGATCCTGGAATTTCTGGATGGTTTGACCAAGCGCGGCACCATCATCGGGGTCGATCTTGTCGAGGTGGCACCTGATTATGACCATAGTGGCAGCACGACAACATTAGCAGCGCAAATCTTGTTAAATCTAATTGGCAGAATCCACCATAACCGGCGCTAGTAGGGTGCAATTGACGCAAAAATGGTCGGCTAAATAGAAGTTGGCGTAAAAATTTTCTAAATGTTCAGAACTTGTTGCAAAACATATCCTTCGGTGTTTTAGTTAGCACGTTGTTGTGATTCAATATTCGCTAAATAGCTAGCGTTGCAACGTGACAAAAAAATAAGATTAAAACAAAAACTAGGTAGGATAAAATGGTGCAAGCCAACGACCCATTCGTCAGCTTCAAAGGGGTCCAAAAAAGCTATGACGGCGAAACGCTTGTCGTTAAAAATCTGAACCTAGATATCGCATCTGGCGAATTTTTAACAATGTTGGGGCCGTCAGGGTCAGGCAAGACAACCTGCCTGATGATGCTTGCCGGTTTTGAAACGGCAACGCATGGCGATATTGAGCTAGGCGGCCGCCCGATCAATAATATTCCGCCGCATAAGCGTGGCATTGGCATGGTGTTTCAAAATTACGCCCTGTTCCCGCATATGACGGTGGGTGAAAATTTGGCTTTTCCGCTGAAAGTGCGCAATATGCCAACGGCCGAAGTCGAAGACAAAGTTCGCGCAGTGCTGGACATGGTTCAGATGCTTGCCTTTATCGATCGGAAACCGGCGCAATTATCGGGTGGACAGCAACAGCGGATTGCGCTGGCCCGGGCATTGGTGTTTAATCCNGAACTGGTTTTGATGGATGAACCGCTTGGTGCGCTCGACAAACAGCTTCGCGAACATATGCAATATGAAATCAANCATATTCATGAAAATCTTGGGGTGACGGTTGTCTATGTAACACATGACCAGTCTGAAGCCTTGACCATGTCAAACCGGATTGCGGTTTTTGATGATGGCATTATCCAACAGCTTGCTGATCCGGTTACGCTTTATGAAAAGCCGGAAAATGCGTTTGTGGCGCAATTTATCGGCGAGAATAACCAATTGCATGGCACGGTTCAGTCGGTAAGCAAAAACATTGCAACGGTCAAGCTGGATGCAGGTGATGTTGTCAAGGCGCTTGCTGTGAATGTCGGCGCTGTTGGCAGCCGGACAACCTTGTCGGTTCGGCCGGAACGCTGTGTCGTTACCGCGAAAAAATCGGCTGGAACAAGCTCGCTTGACGCACGCATCGAAGAATTAATTTATCTTGGCGACCATATCCGGTGCCGGATGAGTGTGGCTGGTGATGATCAGTTTATCGTCAAAGTTCCAAACACTTCAGGTCAGCTTGGGCTGGAAATTGGAGCATTGTCGCAAATTGGCTGGAAAAACGATGATTGTCGGGCGCTTGATTTTAAGGAACCAATTTGACTATGCGAATAGTCAAGATCGGCCTTGCCGTCTGATGAACGGACGGCGGCTAAACAAAAGAGTGGTGTAACTCTGAAAAAACACAAACAACGAAAGGGAGTGGACATTATGTCTGGACTAACAAAGAAAATAATTGCAATCGCAGGGGCATCAGCATTTGTCAGCGGCGCAGCAATGGCAGCTGATTTGACAGTTGTGTCATGGGGTGGTGCATACACAAAGTCACAGGTTGAGGCCTATCATAAGCCTTGGATGGCGAAGACTGGCAAAGCCATTGTATCGGAAGATTACGGCGGGGGTATTGCCGAAATCAAAGCACAGGTTGAGTCTGGAAATGTGACATGGGACGTTGTTGACGTTGAATTGTCAGACGCTATTCGCGCATGTGATGAAGGTCTTTTGGAGACAATTGATCATTCAATCCTGCCACCTGCACCCGATGGCACGCCGGCAACTGAAGACTTTTTGCCAGGTACATTGCATGATTGTGCGGTCGCTAACATCGTTTGGTCATCCGTATACGCTTATGACTCAAGCAAAACACGTAACTGGAACAAGCCAACCACAATGGCTGATTTTTTCAACACCAAGGCATATCCGGGCAAGCGCGGCATGCGTAAGTCACCAAAAGTGACCATGGAATTTGCTTTGATTGCTGATGGTGTTCCTGTCAGCGAGGTTTATGACGTTCTTGGAACCGAAGAAGGCGTTGCACGCGCCTTTGCCAAGCTTGATACCATCAAAGACGATGTGGTCTGGTGGGAAGCTGGCGCACAGCCACCACAGCTTCTTGCTGACGGTGAAGTTGTGTTTTCAACTGCTTGGAACGGCCGTGTGTTCAATGCCAAAAATGCTGAAGGCCAGTCATTTGAAATGGTATGGGACGGTCAGATCTATGACCTTGACCTTTGGGTGATTCCAAAAGGGTCAAAGAACAAAGAAGCAGCGCTTGATTTCGTCGCTTTCTCAACAGCGACTGAGCAGCTTGCTGCGCAGGCATCATGGATTTCTTATGGTCCAGCACGTGCATCATCTGAAGCTCGTATTGGTACTTTCCATTCTGATGATAGCATCAACATGGCAGAGCATATGCCTACAGCTGCTGCAAACTTTAAAAATGCCCTGCAGAACGACTTTGAATTCTGGGCCGATAATGCTGACCAGTTGAATGAGCGTTTCAACGCTTGGTTGTCAAAGTAAAATCAAAAATCAAAGCGGTCACATGGGCTTTCCATGTGACCGTTATTCATTAGTCACTTTTTAACGAGATTTATTTTCACCATGGCAGATAGTCAGACAGCTCCTCTCGAGCCAATTACCGCGGCCGATGGAACACCGCTAAAGAAAAAGCTGGCGCAGGCTTTATTCCGCAGCCGTGTTCGCGCTGTCTCGCTTGTGGTGCCGCTGTTTGCCTTTGTCATGGCCAGCTTTGTTATCCCAATTTTTGCGCTGATGTGGCAAGGGGTCTATAACGACCGCTTTTCATCGCACATGCCGAATCTAACCGAGCAATTAACCGTTTGGGAAGGGCTGACCGAGCCGGATGAGATNATGTATGAAGCNTTGGTTGCCGATCTGACAACCGCGCGTGCCGATCGCACAATCGGCCGGGTTGCCACGCGTGTGAACCAAGAATATCCCGGAACGCGGTCTTTGTTCACATCAACCGCGCGCAAGGCCAAAAAGTTAAAGCCACCTTTCAAAGAAAGCGTGATCAAGGCCAATAAGAAATGGGACAACATCAAGGTCTGGCAAGCCATGAAGATCACGTCTCAGGATCTTACACCCGGGTTTTATGCCACCGCGCTTGATGGTCGCTATACGGTTGATCAGGGCTTTGTCCGGCAAGATGAAAACCGGCAAATTTATGTAAAGCTGTTCTGGCGTACCATGCTGATTTCGGCAACGGTTATGGGCTTGTGCCTTTTGCTTGGCTATCCGGTTGCCTATTTGCTGGCAACCTTGCCATTGCGCACATCTAATTTGCTGATGATCATGGTTTTGCTGCCATTCTGGACGTCACTTTTGGTGCGAACAACAGCATGGATTGCCATTTTGCAATCGCAAGGCGTGATCAATGATTTGATGGTTTTCCTTGGTATTACGGCTGATGATGCACGCTTTTCGTTGATCTATAATATGACTGGTACGATCATTGCGATGACGCATATTTTGCTGCCATTCATGATTTTACCGCTCTATTCAGTGATGAAAACCATTCCGCCATCATATATGCGCGCCGCACGCTCGCTTGGCGCTACACCGACAATGGCTTTTATCAAGGTTTACATGCCGCAAACAATTCCGGGGATTGGTGCTGGCGGTTTGCTGGTTTTCATTCTGGCAATTGGGTATTACATCACGCCAGCGCTTGTTGGTGGTCAGGATGGTCAGTTGATTTCAAATATGATTGCCTATCACATGCAAAAATCGCTGAACTGGTCGCTTGCCGCGGCGCTTGGCGGTATTTTGCTGGCGGGCGTTCTGGTTCTTTATTGGGCTTATGACAAGGTTATCGGTATCGATAACATGAAGCTGGGATAATAACATGGCAAAGCTTCCTCCTTATACCAGCACTGGTGAATATATCTGGCACTATGTTTATCGCAGCATTTGCGGATTGATCTTCCTGTTTTTGATCATGCCAATCATTGTGGTTTTGCCGCTGTCATTCAATGTCGAGCCTTATTTCAGCTTTACCAA
>JGI26088J50261_1001916_pt1 | contig 10830 bp, 8 predicted proteins | sample SaaInl1SG_22_DNA_FD_50261 | JGI IMG/M metagenome (IMG submission 50261)
ATCGAAATGGCCTACGGGATGGATATTCCGCTGGTGGCCACAAATGACTGCTACTTTCCCAAGGCGTCAATGTATGAAGCCCATGACGCGCTTTTGTGTATNGCTGATGGTGCTTATGTGGATCAGCAAGAGCCGCGCCGCCGTTTGACGCCTGAGCATTATTTCAAGTNCCAAGCCGAGATGGCAACTCTGTTTGCCGACCTGCCAGAAGCACTTGAGAACACCGTTGAGATCGCCCGCCGCTGCGCGTTTCGCGCCTACAAGCGCGATCCGATTTTGCCGAAGTTTGCGGATGACGAGATTGAAGAATTGCGCCGTCAATCCAACGAAGGTTTGCAGCAGCGTCTAAAAGTGATTGAGCATGCAGACACCGTTGAGGCCTATCAAGAACGTCTCGATTTTGAGCTGGGCATCATTGAGGGCATGGGGTTCCCGGGCTATTTCTTGATCGTTGCGGATTTCATCAAATGGGCGAAAGATCACAATATTCCCGTGGGGCCGGGGCGTGGTTCTGGTGCGGGCAGTCTGGTGGCCTATGCGCTAACCATCACGGACCTTGATCCGCTGCGCTATAGCTTGCTGTTTGAGCGGTTCTTGAACCCNGAACGTGTTAGCATGCCTGACTTTGACATCGACTTTTGCATGGACCGCCGCGAGGAAGTCATCCGCTACGTCCAAGAGAAATATGGCCGTGACAAAGTAGGCCAGATCATCACGTTTGGTGCGCTTTTGTCTAAGGCAGCGGTGCGCGATATCGGTCGTGTTTTGCAAATGCCATACGGGCAGGTGGACCGCCTGTCCAAGATGATCCCCGTTGAAGGTGTAAAGCCCGTCAGCATCGAAAAAGCACTGGCTGATGAGCCGCGTTTGCGTGAAGAGGCCAAGAACGAAGAAGTCGTTGACCGTCTTTTGACTTATGGCCAACAGGTCGAAGGTTTGCTGCGTAATGCATCCACCCACGCGGCGGGTGTGGTAATTGGAGACAGGCCTCTTGATGCGCTTGTCCCGCTTTACCAAGATCCGCGATCGGACATGCCGGCCACTCAGTTCAATATGAAATGGGTAGAGCAGGCGGGCTTGGTCAAGTTTGACTTTTTGGGGCTGAAAACCCTGACCGTTGTGCAGAACGCCGTGGACCTGATTTTGAAGTCAGGACGTGATTTGCACATCGCGGCAGACGGCGCACAACTTTATGAACCCGCTGAGGGGACGCTGAACGATATCAACGCGATCCCGCTTGATGATCCGGCAAGCTATGATCTGTATGCCGCCGCCAAAACCGTAGCGGTGTTTCAGGTGGAAAGCTCGGGCATGATGGACGCGCTCAAGCGCATGAAGCCCACGTGTATTGAAGATATTGTTGCGCTTGTGGCGCTGTACCGTCCTGGCCCGATGGAAAATATCCCGCAGTATTGTGACGTGAAAAACGGCCGTGCTGAGCGTGAGAAGCTGCACCCCACGATTGACCATATTCTCGATGAAACCCAAGGCATTATCGTTTACCAAGAGCAGGTTATGCAGATCGCCCAAGAGATGGCGAACTATTCGCTTGGTGGTGCGGATTTGCTGCGCCGTGCGATGGGTAAGAAAATTCAAGAAGCGATGGACGCAGAGCGCCCGAAATTCCTTGAGGGTTCAAAGAAAAACGGTGTCGACGCAAAGAAGGCCACAGAGGTTTGGAACCTTCTGGATAAATTTGCCAACTACGGTTTCAACAAATCCCACGCGGCGGCCTACGCGGTGGTCAGTTATCAAACCGCATGGCTGAAGGCGAACCATCCCGTTGAGTTTATGGCCGGTGTTATGAACTGCGATATCCATTTGACGGATAAGCTGGCGGTGTATTTCGAAGAGGTCAAAAAGGGCCTTAAGCTGGATTATGTCCCGCCTTGTATCAACCGCTCTTTGGCGACGTTCGATGTGCAGGATCAGGCGTTGGTTTATGCGCTTGGCGGGCTGAAGAATGTGGGCGTTGAGGCGATGCGTCTGATTGAGCAGGGTCGCAAAGTAGACGGGGTTGATAAGTCGTTTGTGACGGTCTTTGATTTTGCCCGCCGCGTTGATCTGAAGCGGATTGGTAAGCGCCCGATGGAGATGCTGGCCCGTGCCGGTGCGTTTGATCAATTGGATGCCAACCGCCGCAAAATGTTCGATAGCCTTGATGCGCTTGTGGGCTATTCCGCCGCCATTCACGAGCAGCGTGCTTCAAATCAGGTTAGCTTGTTCGGGGAGGCCGGAGACGATTTGCCAGAACCGCGCCTTAGTCCCGTGTCTGATTGGTTGCCAGCCGAAAAACTGGACGAAGAAGCTAAGGCGATTGGCTTTTATTTGTCAGGTCACCCGCTTGAAGATTATGCCGCTGCTCTGAAACGCAAAGGTGTTCTGACCCTTGATGAGGTGACAGAAAAAGCATCATCAGGGGCGTGTATCGCCAAACTTGCAGGCCGCATCAGCGGTGTTCAGGAGCGTAAGTCAGCCAAGGGCAATCGCTTTGCCTTTGTGCAGCTGTCTGACCCAACGGGTGCTTATGAGACCACAATGTTTAGCGACACGCTTGATAAATGCCGTGATCAGCTTTCAACCGGCGCCAAAGTTGTTGTTACCGTTGAGGCCACAATGGAGAGCGAACAGCTCAAGCTTTTGGCCCGCTCGGTCGCGCCCATTGATAGCGTGGTGGCAGATGTCGGAGGGGCGGGCCTTAAGGTATTCGTTGAGGACCAGGCTGCCATTCCGACTGTTGCAACGGTGCTGAAAGACGCGCCGAAAGCGGGCGCTGGCAAAGGACCGATTGTGTTTTGCCTGATGGCAGAGGGCTTACCTGGCGAGGTCGAGATTGATCTGAACCGTGATTTCCCTGTGTCACCCCAAATCAAAGGGGCAATTAAGTCGCTACCGGGTGTTTTGACGGTTGAAGATTTCTAGGGGTCAACGCCCAACCATTTACCAACTCAAATTTACCAGTGGGGGGGGCGTTGATCCGCAAGGGGGACTGAGCCGCCTTGGTCAAATTCACGGGCCGCTTCGCGTTCCATCAGCATCTGCGCGCGCCGCTGCAGCACATCAATGTCGCGGGACTGCTTGGCCACAATATCCGAAAGCTCATCGACGGTTTTCGTCAAATGCGCGATCTTTTCTTCAAGCTGGGTCAGGGTTGGTTGGGTCATAGGGGTGACATACGCCACTCATTCGGGAATTGCTACTGTGCGCATGGTTGCCCACGGCAATGCATCGGGGTAAGTGGGCCCTGCATTTCTTTTGGAGGCCCGCTGTCATGGCCAAAGTGAAAAAACAACCCAAACCAAAGGCGCTCCCGCCCAAAGGTTTCCGCGATTACTTCGGCGCTGAGGTCACAGACCGCGCACATATGTTGGAGCAAATCGCTGGGGTGTATCATCGCTATGGCTTTGATGCGTTGGAAAGCTCTGCGGTGGAAACTGTTGAAGCCCTTGGGAAGTTTTTGCCAGACGTGGACCGCCCGAACGAAGGTGTGTTTGCTTGGCAAGAAGATGAGGACGCCAATTGGCTGGCGCTGCGCTATGATCTGACGGCACCGCTTGCACGGGTTTACGCCCAACACCGCAACGATTTGCCGACGCCTTACCGCCGCTATGCGATGGGACCTGTGTGGCGCAATGAAAAGCCGGGCCCGGGCCGCTACCGTCAGTTTTATCAATGTGATGCGGACACAGTTGGAACGGCGTCAATGGCCGCTGATGCAGAGATTTGCGCGCTTTTGTCAGATACGCTTGAGGCCGTGGGTATCCCGCGCGGCGACTACATCGTGCGCGTGAACAACCGCAAAGTTCTGAACGGTGTGATGGAAGTTGCTGGTCTTGCTGGTGACGACAAAACTTCTGAACGCGGCATTGTTTTGCGCGCCATCGATAAATTGGACCGGCTTGGCGTTGAAGGCGTGCGCGCTTTGCTTGGGGCAGGGCGCGAAGATGCGTCAGGTGATTTTACCAAAGGTGCGGGGCTTGATGACGCCGCAGCCGATGTGGTGATGGGCTTCATGGACGCCAAACGTACCACGGGCCGTGAGACAACTGCGCGGCTGCGCGAGTTGGTTGCGGGCTCTGAAGTTGGGCTACAAGGTGTGGACGAGCTTGAGACAATTGCGGATCTGCTCGAAGCGGGCGGATACGGTGCTGACCGCATTGAACTGGATCCGGCGGTTGTGCGTGGTCTGGGTTATTACACCGGCCCCGTTTTTGAAGCTGAGCTGACATTTGAAATTCTGGACGAAAAAGGCCGTCCCCGCCAATTCGGCTCTGTGGCAGGTGGTGGTCGGTACGACGATCTGGTCAAGCGTTTTACAGGCCAAGAAGTACCAGGCTGTGGGTGTTTCAATTGGCGTTGACCGTCTGTTGGCGGCGCTGCGCGAAAAGGGTCGCATGACAGCAACGCACGCAGGTCCGGTTGTTGTGACTGTGATGGACCGCGACCGTCTTGCGGATTACCAATCTATGGTGACCGAACTGCGCAATGCTGGCATTCGCGCCGAGATGTTCATGGGCAACCCCAAGAACTTTGGCAACCAGCTGAAATACGCAGATAAGCGCGCCAGCCCATGTGCGGTGATCCAAGGCAGCGACGAGGCAGACAACGGCATCGTTCAAATCAAAGACCTGATCTTTGGGGCCAAACTTGCCGAAAACGCGACGTTGGATGAATGGCGTGACCGTCCGCAACAATTCGAAGTGCCGCGCGATCAGTTGGTCGCCAAAGTGCGCGAGATCATCGAAAGCAATTCATAATGGTTGAAAAAGCAGCTTCACGCGCGCTGGCTCAGGGGCTTTTGGCCCAATTTGAACGGGCGGGCGCACAGCTTGTCGAAGCCGATATTTTGCAGCCTGCGGATTTGTTGTTGGACCTTTACGGCGAAGATATTCGCGCGCGTGCCTACACCACATCGGACCCGCTGCGCGGCGAGCAAATGCTGCGTCCCGATTTCACTGTGCCTGTTGTCCAGATGCACATGGACGGCGGGGCAGAGCCTGCACGCTATGCCTACATGGGCGAAGTTTTTCGCCGTCAAGACACGGATGCGGAACGTGCCTGTGAGTATATGCAAGTGGGCTACGAGGCTTTTGACCGCGACGCCGCTGCAGCCGATGCTGAGGTTTTCGGCCTATTCAGTCGCGTGCTCGCCCCTTACGGTTTGGCCGCAGTAACAGGCGACATTGGTCTGGTGACGGCAGCGGTGCAGTCCCTTAACACAAGCGCGCGGCGCAAAGCGGCGCTGATGCGTCACGTCTGGCGGCCGCGCCGTTTCAGACAGCTTCTTGAACGTTATAGCGGCGCACTTCCTGTTAGCGATGCGCGTGCGAAACTACTTAGCTCTGACCAGCCGTTCAAAAACGTAGGGCCGTTAATCGGCAAACGTTCGGCTGCACAGATCGAGGCACGCCTTGATGTGCTGCGCCAAGATGCGGCCACGGCGCCCATTGGTGCCGGTGAGGTTGAGTTGCTTAACGCGTTGCTTAATTTGCGTGAGACATGCCCTAATGCGCTTTCCGCGCTGCGTGATTTTGCCGTTGATTTCCCTCTTCTTGCACCGGCTGTTCAGCAATTTGATGCCCGCCTTGATGCTTTGTCTACCGCAGGTGTCGGTGTCGATGACTTACCGTTCGAGGCAAGTTTCGGGCGCACATCAATGGAATACTATGATGGTTTTGTCTTCGGGTTTCGTTCAACGTCACGTCTGGATTTGCCACCCATCGCAACAGGTGGTCGCTATGATGCGCTGACGGAACGGTTGGGCAACGGACGAACTATTCCTGCAGTCGGCGGTGTCATCCGTCCGGGGCTTTTGTTGGAGGTCGCGCAATGATCAAGTTGGGTGTGCCGTCCAAAGGGCGCTTGATGGAAAAGACGTTTGATTGGTTCGGCCAGCGGGGCGTGACACTGTCGCGTTCTGGCGCTGAGCGGGAGTACGCGGGCCAAGTTGAGGGCGTTGAGGGACTTGAGTTGGTTCTATTGTCGGCGGGCGAAATCCCCCGTGAACTGGCCGCCGGCCGCATCAATCTTGGGGTTACGGGCAGTGATCTGGTGCGTGAAAAGCTGGCGAATTGGGACACCCACGTCAGCGAGTTAGCTTTGCTTGGGTTTGGCCATGCCGATCTGATTATTGCGGTGCCAGACGTGTGGGTCGATGTTGANACNCTTGATGATCTGGATGCTGTCGCGGCGCAATTTCGGGCTGACCACGGCCATCGTTTGCGGATTGCGACCAAATACCACCGGCTTGTGCGCGAACACCTTCGCGATACCGGTGTTGCGGACTACCAACTGGTAGATAGCCAAGGCGCCACAGAAGGCACNGTTAAGAACGAGACGGCCGAGGCTGTTGCCGACATTACTTCAACGGGTGAAACACTTCGGGCGAACCACTTGCGGGTGTTGTCGGGTGAGCCGGTGCACCGGTCTCAGGCCACGCTCTTTAGATCCCTAAGTGCACCGATGACCAAAGCGGACCGCGCGAACCTTGCTCAGCTTGTGGATGTGCTGGGGCTGCAGGACGCGCGCTAGCCCGCGCATTTAGTTGCGAGTCAACGCACGCCAATGTCGGCCAATGCAGCGCTTAGGTCCGCTGGCAGCGCCTCTTCATTTGCGCGGGCATCCGACAGGTCAGCCGGACTATCTTCTGGTTTAAGGTATCGCCAGCCTTGGAATGGTCGCTTGAGGGCGGTTTCCGTCCGGTGCATTTNAGGATCGACAACAATAGCGCAGCGGCGAATGCCATCATCGGCGATGTATTCATCAAGGCGCAAAATACGTTGCCGGCACTGGATAACACCTTTGATCACCCAAAAGATTGAGCCGCCATTGAGGATTTCTTCCTCACGTTTCGGCCACATACGGGTAATNTGCTGCGGTTTATTATCGCGGGTGCGCGCGCGGGGCAGGGCCTGCCAAGCCANTAATTGTTCAACGTTTTCAGTTCCAACTGATAGTTTGATTAAATTAATTATCTTTTCCACAGGCCGACCCTCAAAATTATCAATCAATGGTAGTAGAAATCAGTGCACCATCAAGCTATTGTGTGGGTCTGCCATTGAACATCGAAATAGGAAACCCGCTATGAGCCGATTCACTGCCCCCATTGCTGAGCAAATCTGGGACATGAAATACCGTTTCAAGGAAGCTGATGGAACACCCATCGATACCACTGTCGAGGACACGTGGCGCCGGATTGCGCGCTCGCTCGCGTCGGTAGAAAAGGACCCCGCCCATTGGGAGGAGCGGTTCTACAGCGCGCTTGAGGATTTCAAATATCTGCCAGCGGGCCGCATTACTGCTGGTGCCGGAACGGAGCGGTCTGTTACGTTGTTCAACTGTTTTGTTATGGGCACGATCCCTGACAGCATGGGTGGCATTTTTGAGATGCTCAAAGAAGCAGCGCTGACGATGCAGCAAGGCGGTGGCATCGGGTACGACTTTTCCACCATTCGTCCCAAAGGTGCTGGTGTGAAGGGTGTGGCGGCAGATGCTTCAGGCCCCCTTTCGTTCATGGATGTGTGGGATGCGATGTGCCGCACAATTATGTCCGCAGGCTCGCGCCGTGGTGCGATGATGGCGACAATGCGTTGTGACCACCCCGATATCGAAGACTTTATTACGGCAAAATCCGATGCGGCGCGTTTGCGGATGTTCAACGTTTCCGTTTTGATCACTGACCCCTTCATGGAGGCAGTAAAGGCGGGCTCAACTTGGGATCTCAAATTCGATGGCGTGACGCATAAAACGGTTAACGCCCGCGAGCTGTGGGACCAAATCATGCAGTCCACGTATGATTACGCAGAGCCCGGTGTTATCTTTATCGACCGCATCAATGCGATGAATAACCTCAATTATTGTGAAAGCATCGCAGCCACCAACCCATGTGGTGAACAGCCACTGCCACCCTATGGCGCGTGTTTGCTTGGCTCGATCAACATGGCCAAATTGGTTGAGAACGCTTTTGAAGAGGGCGCGCATCTTGATGTTGCCAAAATGACAGAGCTGGTCGCGACCGCTGTGCGCATGATGGACAACGTCGTGGACGCATCACGCTTCCCGCTTGAGGCACAGGCGCAAGAGGCCGAAGCTAAGCGCCGCATCGGCCTTGGTGTGACAGGTCTTGCGGATGCGCTGTTGATGGTTGGTCTACGCTACGGCTCCGTTGAGGCGGCTGAGCAAACAGACGCATGGATGAAAGCCATCGCAAACGCGTCCTATATGGCATCTGTCGATCTGGCCAAAGAGAAGGGTGCGTTCCCGCTCTTTGATGCGGACAAATACTTGGCCAGCGGTGCAATGGCGACCATGGACAAAGAAGTCACAGATGCCATTCGCAAGNACGGTATTCGTAACGCGCTTCTGACATCCATCGCGCCAACAGGCACCATCAGCCTTTACGCGGGTAACGTNTCATCAGGCATCGAGCCGGTGTTTGCTTATGCTTACAAACGTAAGGTTTTGCAGAAAGACGGCAGCCGTACCGAAGAAGAAGTGGTGGATTACGCAGTACAGATGTGGCGCGAAAAGTTCGGCGATGCTGAGCTGCCCGACTATTTCGTTAACGCACAAACACTTGCGCCGCTTGATCACGTTCGGATGCAATCTGCGGCTCAAAAGTGGATCGACAGCTCGATTTCCAAGACCATCAACTGCCCAGAAGACATCAGTTTTGAGGCATTCAAAGAAGTCTACATGGAAGCGTGGGACACGGGCTGTAAGGGCTGCACAACCTACCGTCCAAATGATGTGACAGGTTCTGTGCTGTCTGTTTCGGAAAGCAGCGAAAGCGCGCCCGAGGCGGATACCGGTGCGGACGTTGTGTACCTGTCAGAGCCGCTTGACCGCCCACAAGAGCTTGAAGGCACAACTTATAAGTTGAAATGGCCCGACAGCGAGCACGCGATCTACATCACCGTCAATGACGTGATGGTTGGCCAACAACGCCGTCCGTTTGAAGTGTTTATCAACTCCAAAAATATGGAGCATTTCGCATGGACAGTTGCACTTACACGCATGATCTCGGCGGTCTTCCGTCGTGGCGGAGATGTGTCGTTTGTTGTTGAAGAACTGAAAGCAGTCTTTGACCCGCGCGGTGGTGCATGGATTAAAGGCCGTTATGTTCCTTCAATTTTGGCGGCGATCGGTCAAGTGATCGAAAAGCACATGATCTCTATCGGCATGATCGAAGGTGAGGGCATGGGCCTCAAAAGCGATCCGCAGCAACAAGTCGTGAACCTGCACGAAAGCCGCGGAAAAGCCTGCCCAAGCTGTGGTCAATACAGCCTGCAAATGCGCGAAGGCTGCATGACCTGCTCCGACTGCGGTCACTCAAAGTGTGGCTAGCCTAGTCTAGAGGGGCATTTTTTGTGTATTGCGAAACACCCGCGGTGATGCTGCGGGTGTTTTTTATTTTGGCACCGGATTTGCTGTTGAAGGTGGACGTTTGATAATCACCCACATCCCGCAAGAACTGGGTCGCATTCTGCTGCACCATGCCGTTAGATAGCAATGTAAATACTCATTACAGGTGCTTTGATGGGCAAACCGACTTCTCCCGTTGTGGACCTAAACGCCGCACTTTTAGTGCTTTTGTTGGCGGCCGTTTGGGGTGGGTCTTTCTTTTTTGCCGAGGTTGCTTTGCGTGAGTTGCAGCCGCTTGTCATCACGTTGTTCAGGGTATCGCTGGCGGTTCCGGTCTTGATTGTGGTTGTGGTTTTGCGCGGTGTCCCCATCACGCGCAGCTTGCGGGTTTGGCGCGCTTATTTGGTGATGGGCGCGCTCAACAATGCGATCCCGTTTTCGCTCATATTCTGGGGGCAGACCCAAATCGAGAGCGGGCTTGCCTCAATCTTGAACGGGACGACAGCGATGTTTGGCGCGCTGGTTGCTGGGCTTTTGCTGCCCGATGAGCCGCTGCGCGCCAACAAATTGATCGGCGCGGCCTTGGGTCTTGTGGGGGTTGCTTTCATCATGGGGCCTGACGCGTTGCAGGATTTCAACCTCACCAATTTGGCCCAACTGGCCATTCTGGGCGCGACGCTGTCGTATGCCTTTGCGAGTGTGTGGGGCAAAACCGCGCTTGCCGGTCAGCCACCTTTGATGAATGCGCTTGGTATGGTGGTGTGCAGCAGCGTGTTAATGCTGCCCATTGTGTGGCTTACTCACGGTGTCCCGTCATTCGCATATCAGCCTTCAACATGGGGCGCGCTTTTGGGGCTGGCGGTGCTGTCAACGGCGCTTGCCTATTTGCTCTACTTTGCGATTTTGGCGCGCGCAGGGGCTGCCAACTTGATGCTGGTCACGTTGTTGATCCCGCCGTTTGCCATCACGCTTGGGGCGTTGTTCTTATCCGAACGGATCGGAATTCAGGCGTTGGCGGGATTTGCTGTAATCGCCATTGGTTTCGCGGTCACTGATGGGCGGCTCTTTGCCCGTTTGCGTCAACGCCGTTGACAAAATAGCGTGTAAATTGAACCGTCGCGCTAAGGTAGTTTTTGATTGGATCAGCTTATGAGATTTTTGAGTTTTGCCGCTTTCACTTTGGCATGCACCACGGCTCTTCATGCCTCGGACACTCGCCAGCTTGGCGCCCACGAACACGGAGTGGGGCAGTTGAATATCGCCGTCGATGGTGGGCAGGTTGCAATGGAATTTCATGCGCCGGGTGCTGATATTGTGGGCTTTGAGTATGTCGCAAGCAGTTATGTGGATCGTGCGGCCATTGCTGGTGGGGTCGTAGCGCTTGCGCGTCCGCTAGATTTGTTTGTTCTGTCTGCGGAGGCTAGCTGCAATGTCGTGCGCGCGGCGGCAGAGCTTGAAGCAGATGGG
>JGI26088J50261_1001917_pt1 | contig 10829 bp, 8 predicted proteins | sample SaaInl1SG_22_DNA_FD_50261 | JGI IMG/M metagenome (IMG submission 50261)
GCGCTCGGGCGAGATACGACCCGCATCGCCATGCCAGTACCGATCCAGCATCACATCACCAACGACGAACACGCGTGAGGCAGAAAACAGCTGTGACACAGGAGATCTCTCTATGGATTAGAAGCTTGGTATAGTACCGAGCTTAGACACCGAACCCAACTGTAGGAAGTGCTGTTATTTCACTCGTGCCTGTAGGCCTGGCCCTGATTCGTGCATTTAGTCTCGTCCCGCCGAGATTCGGACTCTGGATCGGAGGATGTATCGGCCGCGTACTGTATCGACTGGCGGGCAACCGCCGCATGGTCTGTGAACGAAACATAGGCGTTTGCTTTCAGAACCTGAGTGCTCAAGAACAGCAACGACTGGTCAAAGACTGCTTTATTGAAAGCGGCAAAGGATTGGTTGAGACCGCCTGGGCCTGGCACCGCCCGATCGACTTCGTCAAAGATCGAATGGACGTCGAGGGCCTCGAATTTCTACAACAGGCGCAATCAGATGGCCGCGGAATTTTGTTGCTCTGTCCGCATTACAGCATGCTAGACCTCGTGGCGCCCCTAATTCATCAAGTCCACGGGCGTTTCGTTATCACCTATCGTCCAAACGACAACCCAGAATTCAATGAGGCCGTCTGCCAGGGCCGACAACGCTATGCAGACCTCATTGAGGTACGGGCTATTCGTGAGATGGCTCGCGCATTAAAACAGGGTGAGTTGGTATGGTTTGGCCCGGATCAAGACATGGGCAGCAAAGGATCGGTATTTGCAGACTTCTTTGGCCGACCCGCGTCCACAGTCACCACCCCAGCTCGGCTGGCCCGTATGTCAGGTGCACAGACCGTATTTCTTGATCTGCATCGCGACGGCGAGCTGTACAAACTCAAATTCAAACCGATGGGTGCAGACTACCCAGACGATGATGAAGTGAAAAATGCACGTACACTGAACGCCTGCATCGAACAGGCACTTGACGCGCATCCGGCGCAATACATGTGGATGCATAAACGATTCAAGACCAATCCGGATTTGACGCGACAAACGCTGTATCAAGATCATTAATCCAGTGCATCACATCATCTGAAGCAATCGTAGCCATTGTCTGCGATGCACTCTTCAACACCTCAGACCGTGCGCCCACTGGGCCCACCAAACCAGGCGCCGTTGGACCGTACAAAGCCAAAAGTGGGGTTCCCAATGCATCCGCAACATGTGCAAGACCGGTATCAACTGCCACAACTCCACAACTGCCTGCGATTTCGCAAGCCACATCGGTTAGTGACGCATTACGGAGAATCCGTACCGGATAATCGGCGACCATTCGCGACACATTGGCATCCTCGATTGGACTGCCCACCGGCAAGACGATTTCGTCAAACAGCGGTAACGCATCCTCAATCACTTCGCGCCAACTGGCCTCAAGCCATAGTTTCTTTGCGCGACTAGTCTGCGTGATCAATACCAACCGTTTGGCCATCTCAACAGGCCGACCAAGATCCAAGTTGGCGTCTGGCGGCGTTGTTGGCGGAGCATAGCCTAAGGCTTTGGCAAACAAATGACGTGTGCGTGTTATGGCGTGTAATTGCTTCGATACCTGGTGCTTTTTGTCATAACACACACTCGCCAGCCGCTCGCGCGCACTATTCGCCGCATACCCATGTTTGACCCCGTCCGTGAAACGAGTCATCAAGAACGCACTCTTCATCAAGCCCTGCGCATCAATGATCACATCGTACTGTTTCGCCCCAAGCGCCATCTTGTAGGCCTGAAACTCACGAGAGAACACAAGCCGATGCAGGCGGCGGCGCCACTGCCGCAGAGGAATTGCCAACACTTCATTGACCTGCGGATGCCAGTGTGGAATCGCTGCGAAACCTGGCTCACAAACCCAATCAAAATGAATCTCTGGGATTGCATGAGCCGCGTCGGTTAATGCAGGAAGTGTGTGGACCAAATCACCCATCGACGATGTTTTGACCACCAACACCCGCATCAGTCGGTCTGCTCCAAAAGCGTGTGCAACGCTTGGATCACCTCATCGACTGACAACTCGGAAAGACAGGCTTGATGCTTCAACGGACATTCACGCTGAAAGCAGGGGTGGCAAATGATCGGATGCGTCAAACTCACCGCCTTCTCAGACAAGGGTGGCGTATGCTCTGGGGACGAGGGACCAAACAGTGCAACCAGGGGCCGTCCGGTCGCCGCAGCCACATGCATCAGACCCGAATCATTAGTGACCACAGCCTGACAGCTACCTAACAAATCGATTGCTTCAGGAATTGTGGTTTGACCGACACAGTTGATCAAATCCGGACGCAGCGCTTCAGGTACCGTCTCAACGATCTGCGCACTGTCTTCCACATCATTTGGCGAGCCCATCAACAGAACCTGATGACCATCCAACAACAAGCGATGTGCCAAGGCAGCATACCGATCAAGCGGCCATTGCTTGGCGGGGCCGAACTCCGCACCTGGGCACAAACCAATCAAGCGCGACGGATCCAATTGGAACCGCTCGATCAAAGCAGCCTGGCTTTCCGGGTCTACACGTAATACCGGCTTCGGGGTAGCCTCAGGAAGCGATTGCGCCGACAAGGCCAAATTGGCTGGAAAGGCCAGTGCCATGTAACGGTCTGCCATCTGCGGAAAGCGTTCAGGGTGAAGCACTCGCAAATCGGTCAGTACCTTGTACCGGTGCTCACCTTTCCAACCAATCCGTCTGGGAATTCCCGCCATGGCAGGAATCAGTGCACTTTTAAATGAATTTGGTAAAACAAACGCTCGGTGATACTTCGAGAACCGCATTTGCCGCGCGAAGTGCCACCGACCCTTCAAATTCAGTTCACCGTGCGCAAAGGGTAACTCGATAACCTGATCCACTTCAGGCATCCGTTGGGCAACAGCCAGGCTCCAGCTGGGTGCCAACATATGCAGCGGGTCATTGGGTCGCCTGGATTTGACGTAGGCAATTAAGCCATGCGCCATGATCATATCGCCGACCCAGTTCGGGCCGACCACCAAGGTCGGCATGCCTCACTCCTTAACGAGCGTCACCCAATCTGCGAAGCGATCCATCCGACCGTGCACCAGATCAAAATAATCAGACTGCAACTTCTCGGTAATCGGGCCGCGCGATCCCAGTCCAATCGGACGTGAATCCAGTTCACGGATAGGGGTCACCTCAGCTGCGGTCCCAGTGAAGAAAGCCTCATCGGCAATCAACACCTCGTCGCGAGTGATCCGCTTCTCGACTACTGGAATGTTGTGCTGGGCTGCCAGCGTGAAAATGGTTTTCCGCGTGATGCCGTCCAAGCAACTGGTAAGCTCTGGTGTAGATCACGCCATCACGAACAATAAAGACATTCTCGCCAGAGCCTTCGGCAACATACCCCTCAGGGTCAAGCAAAAGCGCCTCATCGGCGCCACTGGCCAAGGCCTCTTGCAGAGCCANCATGGAATTCATGTAGTTACCATTCGCCTTGGCTTTAGTCATGGTGATGTTCACATGGTGCCGGGTGTAACTGGCTGTGCGTACCTTGATTCCGCGCTGCATGTTCTCTTCACCCATGTAAGAACCCCATGCCCAAGCGGCCACCATCACATGCGTCTTCAACGCATCCGCACGCAGCCCCATCCCCTCTGAACCATAAAATACCATCGGTCGGATGTAGGCATGGTCTAACTCATTGGCCGCAACCGCCGCTTTTTGTGCAGCATTGATCTCTTCTTTTGAATACGGCATTGGCATGCCCAAGATCTTGGCAGAATCAAACAAGCGTCTGGTGTGATCAGCAAGACGAAAGATCGCTGCACCGGCATCAGTCTGGTANGCGCGAACCCCCTCAAAACACCCCAAGCCATAATGCAGGGTATGCGTTAGTAAGTGCGTCTGACACTCACGCCAAGGCTTCAGTTCACCATCAAACCAAATCCATCCATCTCGATCAGCAAAATTCGGGTGCATCGTCACATCCAACTCGTTAAGAAAAGGTCATCCACCGCGCCCACAGTTGCTCAACCAGTTGCCGCTCTTGATCGACCAGCTCAGGCAATACGCGTCCTGCTCTGCCAGCCAATATGGCTTCGTGATTGAGTGCCCGATAGCGAACATAAGCCGCTTTGAGCGCCTCCGCGTCGTGTTTGGANACACAGCCAACAGCGGCCAAGCCGTCTAATTGACGGATATTATCTGTGTATGCGGCCAACTCAGGATGCGTCTCTGCATGCGCGAGAATTTGATATTGCACCATAAATTCGATATCAACGATACCTCCTCGATCATGCTTCAGGTCAAACAGAGATTCGCTGGCCGGACTCGCCAAATGCGCCCGCATTTTTTCTCGCATCGCGATCACGTCAGAAACCAACTCAGACTCGGTTCTAGACTGCATCAGTATCGTCCGCCGGAGCCCCACTAACGCCTCACACAATGTTCGATCCCCGGCCACGGGGCGAGCACGAACAAAGGCCTGTAACTCCCAGGTCCATGCTGATTCATCCAAGTACTTGGACAGAGCGTCGAGACCAACCACCATCAGGCCTGATCGACCCGAGGGTCTGAGTCGAGTATCAATCTCATACAACTTACCGAACCGGGTGGTGGTCTCTAGCAACGCAATGACTCGTCGCACGACCCGATTCACAAACAACCCCCCTTCAATGGGGCTGCCGCCGTCAGTCAAAGATTCTGTCTCAACCTGATGCACAAACACCAGATCCAGATCCGAGCCATAGCTCATCTCAAGGCCACCCAGCTTGCCGTAGCCAAGCACAGCGAGGCCTAAGCTGTCTGCATCTGCTGTAGCCTGCATGACTGGGCGACCATGGCGACCGAGGTTCTCTCGATATGCGTAGTGCAACACCTCTGTCACGACCGCCTCAGCAATCCAGGTCAGTTGATCGGATACCCGCATCAACGGAATCTCACCCCGAACTTCACAGACCGCCACACGGAACGCCATCCCACGCGCAAACTGCACCAACACTTCGGTAAGACGCTCCGGATCGTCGGGATCCACACGCTGCAATCGCATCGTCAACTCTTGGCTTATCTGTTCACGTGTCGCCACAGCATCATCGGCACTCACTGTGAGCAGCTCGTCCAACAAGGCAGGCATCTCAACCAACCGATCTGTAATCCAGCTGGATCGGTGCATCACGTCAAGCATTCGCTCACGGGTTGTTGGATTTTCGGACAACAAGGCCAAATAGGCACTCCGTCGGGAGCAAGTACCTATAAAGCGCATCATCCGTTCAGTTACCACCATCGGATACGCGGACAATTCAGGTCCCAATTGGTCTAACAGCGTGATCAGCCGACCGCGAGCCACGGGTTCCAATCGCTCACAGCTTGGATCGTGACGTAACGCGTCCAACTGGCCCTGCACTTCGCTCGACACCACCCGATGCACGGTTGAAGCACTTTCCTCAACCCGTAAGAAAGCGGAAAAAGCCTCATGTACCCGATCTGTAACCTCACGACGCTGTTGCTCAAAAGCCGTCGCATCGACACACCCCATGACCGCCGCCAGTGGACCCAAATCCGCCGGCAGCGCCTGAGTTTGCTGGTCATCTGCAGCCTGAATCAGATGCTCAACATGACGCAGCCACAAATAATCTGCACGTAGAGAGGCTCCATCCTCTGGCGAAATCATGCGCTCAGTGATCAATGCCTCCAATGCGGCAAGAAACCCAGTGACCTGCAACGCTGGGATTTGTCCTCCGCGCAACAATTGCATCGATTGCACAATGAACTCAATTTCACGGATACCGCCTCGGCCAACCTTCACGTTGGTCTCTTTTCCCGAGCGGCGCACCTCGGCTTCAATTTTAGATTTCAGATCACGAATCGATTCGAATACACCAAAATCGAGATATTTGCGGTACATAAACGGCCGGAGTGTCTCAAGCACGCCGTGACCAAGCTCGAAATCACCCGCAACCGGTCGCGCTTTAATCAGTGCAAAGCGTTCCCACTCGCGACCATGCACCTCGTAATAGTCCTCACACGCCACGACAGGAATAGCCAGTTGCCCGGCCGACCCCCAAGGCCGGAGCCGCTGATCAACACGCGCCACAAATCCATCCGCTGTTTGCTGATCAAGCGACTTCGCCATTTGTTGCGTTAATCGCGTGAAAAACTCGCCATGATCGCGCACCCGCGGTCCACCGGTTTCGCCATCCCGAGCAAAGAGACAAAAAATATCAATGTCTGAAGACAAGTTGAGCTCTCGACCACCCAACTTGCCCATACCAATAACCACAAAACGCGGATCTTCGGGAGCACCAAACCCGTGCTCTAAGATAGGACGATGATGCGCAAGACTCGCGGCCAACGCCGCCTCTGCAAGCGCCGTGGTGGTCGACACTGTCTCAGCAAATGAGTCGACTCCGGTTAATAAACGATAGATCAAACCTGCTTGAATTTGCGTCCTGAGTCGCCGTGCGCCGCGATCGAATTCAGTTGTGGGCTGGTCGACCAGCGCCATCCACGCAGAAACCAAATCCTCTGATTTCGGGGCAAGCGATCCAACTGAGCGCAACCAACTCTGATCCGGATCCTGTGTTTCAACAAAGCGCCGCAGAAACGCGGAATACACAATAGGTTCCATCAAACTCCCTCAAATGATTTCTCAACCATCCACCGTGCTAAGCCTGCGGGTAGTTGGCCCTCGCCGATACCCTTGGCAAAACGCTGCTCGGCATTGTGGTCGTGGCACTGACACAGGGCCTTGACCGCCTCCTTTGGATTGGGCCCGGCCAATGGGTCCAACATGCGACTCAACCGATAGAGCCAGCCGCGCACATCGGTCGGAGATGGGTCAGACACCGGCGAATCACCGGTGGCCAGCCGCTCCCCACGCTCGGCCTTACTGATCACAGCCATAAAGCTCGGTAAGGCGTCAGCAATCTGGCAGCCCAAAGCAATGAGTGTATCCACCTCGCCTGCAATCCATTCCAACTCGAGCTCGTTGACAGGAGACTGTAACGCACCTCGCTCGACCACTCCCTGGTCAAGCGACACCATGATCTCACTGGAACCCGACCTCACGCTCCAATCAGTCCGGTGGAACTCATTGAGGAATACCGGTCTCAAAGCCCCCTGCGCGATCATACTCAACACGGGATCGGGTAGGGGCAATGCCAATAACTGGTCTCGATCCAACTCGGGGCCTAGAAGCGGTATGTTCCATTCCTGCCGACGCGATAAACCACCCTCATCTGGCTGGCGAATTTTGACCGTCATTTCGTGGTCTTGATCGATTGTCCGCGTTCGAATCGCCACGCCCATATGATGCAACTCACTCTTTTGCGTGTCGTAGTAGATGTTTTGTAACCAGCGAGTGTGTAATGGCAATAATTCAGGGGAAAGCGCCTGTGAGACATCGGACACCGTCACCTCTCGCAAGCCAAATTTCAGTTCAAGTTCAATCGCATCTGGAGTTGATCGGGGATTCATCGCACAATTTCCACTTCATAGAGGAGTCTCACCATTCAGACCGAACCTTTAGTCGCCTGGCTTCGTGAAGCCGGGCCGTACATCGAGCAGTTCCGGGGCAAGACCTTTGTGGTCCTATTGTCCGACGCGGACCGCTCAGAAGTCACGCTCAGTCGACTTGCAGAGGACCTGGTACTCCTTAATGCGCTGGGTGTGCGCTTAGTTCTGGTGCAGAGCACGCGACATGGTATTGATGCTCACATCCGCGGCCAAGGCGATCTGAGTGCATACCATGGCAGTCGCCGCATCACCGATGCGACCCTCCTAACGGCCGTTTCTCAACTGGTCGGAGAGTTTCGCTTGCAGTTCCGTGGGCTATTCATGCGTGCACTGCACCGAAACCGTGGCCAATCCGCTCTGGTGACCGGCAGCTTCGTCGCCGCGAAGCCACTCGGCGTGTACCAAGGCGTTGACCACAAATTCACCGGTTCCGTGAGGCGAGTCGATGCTAAGGCCATCCGCGCTCAGCTGGAATTGGGGACGGTTGTGTACCTTGACCACTTGGCGCACTCACCTGCAGGACAACTCTACAACTTGGCCAGCGAAGAGGTCGCCGCTGAGGCCGCCATTGCACTTCATGCAGACAAATTGATTTTGATGGGTCAAACAACGGCCTGTGTCGGTGTCGATGGCAACCGAATTTCCGAGCTGGCATTACCTCAACTGCCGGAAATACGGACATTGCAAACATCCGACATGCAACGCCGTCTCGATGCAGCTGAGCGTGCAATTCGAAGTGGCGTGTCGCGCAGTCACGTGCTCGATGCCTCAGCGGACGGCGCCATCCTGACCGAACTAATGACCACCTCTGGAACAGGCACCATGTTGACGGCACTACCGGTGGCGGTGATCCGCGAAGCTCGCGCAGATGATCTGGCCGGGCTTTTGCACTTGCTTGCGCCGCTGGAGGCTTCAGGCGCCTTGGTGCAACGCTCGCGAGAAAAACTGGAATCAGAAATCCAGCATTTCAGCGTCTGCGAACAAGATGGGCGGATTCTTGGATCGGCCGCGCTGTATCCACTGGACGGTGTCTCTGCCGAATTGGCTGCACTGGCTGTAGATCCGGACAAATCGAAACAAGCTATTGGCTCAAGGTTGCTTGATCACATCACGGTCTTAGCGCAATCGTTGGGGATAAAATCCCTGTTTGTCCTCACAACTCAGGCACCGGATTGGTTCCGTGAACGGGGCTTTGAGCCGGTATCAGTTGATGCACTGCCTGAAAATCGGCAGGCTTTGTATAATTACCAACGCAATTCGTTGATCTTAAGAAAGACACTATAGGACCCACACAATGACTGACTCTCGTCGCCCCCACTCTTCCGTTATCGTAGACGGATTGTCGCAAACTCCATCACGCGCCATGCTGCGTGCCGTTGGCTTTGGTGACGAGGACTTTAAGAAACCACAGATTGGAATTGCCAGCACCTGGAGCATGGTGACTCCTTGCAACATGCACATCAACGAACTGGCTGATTGCGCTGAAGCAGGTGCTAATGCCGCCGGCGGCAAGGGCATCATCTTCAACACCATCACCATCAGCGACGGCATCAGCATGGGAACACCCGGAATGCGTTACTCGCTGGTCAGTCGCGAAGTCATTTGTGACTCGATCGAGACTGTGGTTGCTGGACAAGGCTTCGACGGCGTCGTCACCATCGGTGGATGCGACAAAAACATGCCCGCCTGTGTGATGGCGATGTTACGCCTCGATCGGCCCTCTGTGTTCGTCTATGGCGGCACTATCAAGCCTGGTGTCGAGCGTCGCGACATCGTTTCAGTGTTTGAGGCCGTCGGCCAGCGCGCGGCCAATACCATCGACGACGAACAGTTAATCGCCGTGGAAAAAACAGCAATTCCAGGGCCCGGATCCTGTGGCGGCATGTACACCGCGAACACCATGGCCAGTGCCATTGAAGCGCTGGGGCTCTCATTACCGAATTCATCAGCGCAAGAAGCAGTGTCAAATGACAAGCGCGCAGACAGTGAACGCGCCGGTGCTGCGGTCATGAACCTGATTGAATTGGGGTTGAAACCTTCGGACATCGTCTCGAGAAAATCGTTTGAAAACGCTATCACTATGGTGATTGCGCTCGGTGGGTCTACCAACGCCGTGCTGCATCTGATTGCCATGGCGCAATGTGCCAACATCGAAATTGGGCTGAATGACTTCACCGAAATAGGTCAGCGCGTTCCTGTGTTGGCAGATGTGAAGCCATCTGGAAAATATTTGATGAGTGAGCTTATCGCCATTGGCGGCATCCAGCCGTTAATGAAGATGCTGCTCGACCGCGGCCTACTGCACGGGGACGTAATGACAGTCACGGGTCACACACTGGCGGAAAACCTGGCAGACGTTCAGCCCTACCCAGCAGGCCAAGACATTATTCGTGCATTCGATAACCCAGTGAAAAAAGACAGCCATTTGCGCATCCTGTATGGAAACCTTGCTCCCGAGGGTGCTGTGGCCAAAATTTCGGGCAAGGAAGGCCTGACCTTCACTGGAAAGGCGGTCTGTTTCAACTCAGAGGAAGAGGCGCAAGCAGCGATCTTGGAAGGTCGTGTCAGTAAAGGCTCGGTCATCGTAATCCGGTATGAGGGTCCAAAAGGCGGACCCGGGATGCGCGAGATGCTTTCACCAACCAGTGCCATCATGGGTGCAGGACTTGGAAAAGATGTGGCTTTAATCACTGATGGACGTTTTTCTGGGGGTTCACATGGCTTTGTGATCGGCCATGTCACACCAGAAGCCGCTGTAGGTGGGCCGATTGGGCTAATTGAAGATGGCGACACCATCACCATTGACGCCGAAGCCAATGCACTCATCGTCGATTTAGATGACACCACATTGGCTGCGCGGCGCGCATCATGGAGCCTGCAGAAGACGCTTCCAACGCGTGGCGTTCTGGCCAAGTATGCGCGGCAGGTCAAAAGTGCCTCCCTCGGCGCCGTCACCGACGCAGAGTGATCTAAGCTTCGGTAATCCGGTCCCAGACTTGGTAGCTGTGGGCCGGACTCTCGCCGTGCGCCGCGTGTGTCTCTTCTGAAACCAAGCGGAAGAGAGTCGCATCTGGGCGAGGGAAGTACGCGTCGCCCTGAGGTTGTAGGGCCACTTCGGTCACGTACATCCGATCCACTTGATTAAGCGCCTCTTGATAGAGTGTCGCACCACCGATCACCATCACCTCATCAGCCCCATCCAGATCTGCTTGCGCGGTTGCCAACTGCATCGCGCGTGATAAGTCACCCACCACACGGACACCAGGCGCGGACCAGTCGGGATTGCGTGTGACCACGACATTGGTACGCCCCGGCAACGGCCGACCAATGGACTC
>JGI26088J50261_1001921_pt1 | contig 10816 bp, 8 predicted proteins | sample SaaInl1SG_22_DNA_FD_50261 | JGI IMG/M metagenome (IMG submission 50261)
GGCGCTTACCCAGGTGCCTCAGGAAATTGGCCTGTGGGTCAGCACGCAAGGGTTCAGCCCCATTGCCATTGTGATTTTCATTATTTGTTTTTATCTGATCCTGGGCTGTTTTATGGACAGCCTTTCGATGATTTTATTGACCATTCCGATTTTCTGGCCAGTGGTAATGGAGCTGGATTTCACCTTTGTTACGATGGCAGAATTGCACGCCCACCGGGCGGCCGATGCACTAACAGCCGGTATCCAGCTTGCCCCTGAAATGCTGGAAAGCGTACAAACCAGCCTTGCCGCCGGCATGGAATTAACCCGCGAGCAAATCAAGGCCCTTGAGCTGAGAGGGGTAAGCAAGGGCGCACTGGCCAGGCTAAATACAGAACAGCTGGCTATCTGGTTTGGTGTTCTGGTGCTGATTGTGGTGGAAGTTGGGCTGATCACCCCGCCTGTGGGCATGAATTTATTTATCCTGAATGCGATGGATAAAGACACCCCCATTCAGGAAACCTATAAAGCGGTGCTGTTCTTTGTTGCCTCGGATATGTGCCGGGTTGTGCTTATCCTTATCTTTCCTGTTATCACGCTTGGCGTGCTCGGCTGGTAGGCGGCTCTGTATTAATCCTTATGGGCGCGGCGGCGGCTTGCCCTGATATCTGACCAGAATATCGCCTTCTGCCTGTTTTTCATCCCGGACACCCAATATGATGCCCTTGCGCCGGGATTTGCCGCGATTGGCAATGATTTCATCTGTTGTCAGGGTGGTGCGCTGGCCACAGCGCAACGCCCAGTGATGCAACATCTCATAACCGCTTTGCACTGCCGCCTGATAATCTGGATGCCGCCCTAAATCGACCAGCTCATCCGGGTCTGTTTCGCGGTCAAATAACATAGGCGGTATTCCGCCTTCAGCATGCATAAACTTCCATTTTTCATTGGCGATCATAAACAGCCTGGCATCTTTTGGGCTGACCCCCAATTTACCCGCCAGAGGGGACATGGAATAATCATATTCGCTGACCACATAATCGCGCCATTCTTTGGGGTTTTGCCCATGGATGAACGGCAATAAAGAGCGCCCTTCCAGCCATTCATCGGGCACATCACCTGAGAGAAAATCCATAAAAGTTGCGGCCAGATCAATGGATTCTGTCAAGGCATCGCATACCGTAGCGCGGCTATTATCGGCCTGTGGGCCGGGGTCATATATAATCAGAGGGACTTTTACCGATGGGTCATGAAACAAATCTTTCTCGCCCAGCCAGTGATCGCCTAAATAATCGCCATGATCAGAGGTTACCACAATCATGGTATTTTCCATCTGGCCGCTGGTTTTCAGATATTCAAACAACACCCCCATCTGGTCATCTATCTGTTTAATCAGCCCCATATAAGCGCCCAGAACATTATTTCGAACATCCTCATCCTGAAAGGCTTTGCCGATCGCATTTTGGGTAAAGGCGGCATAGACAGGGTTGGGATCCTCCAGCTCGGAGGGGTGGCGAACAGGCGGCACAAAGCAGTCTTTTCCATACATATTATGATAGGGGGCTGGCACAATATACGGCCAATGCGGCTTGATATAGCTGACATGGCACATCCATGGCCGCGCGCTATCTTCATGCTGCTTTAGAAATTTCAGCGTCTCGCGGGTCAGCCACGGAGTTTCTGAATCCTCCTCACGGATATTTGCTGGCAAATGGCTGTTGGCATAAAGCCAGCCCGATGCCATATCCCCCTCTTCATCCAGACCCGCATTGGCAAAATCATGCCAGGGATTATCCCCGCCATAGCCCCTGTTTTGCAAATATCGATTATAGGCAGAGGGCAATTCATCATAAGCGCCATCCGGCCCTTGCCCCCATAAGCCATCATCACGGGTATATATATCAAAACCGCATTCAGCGACCCGTGCCCCGATAATACTATCCGGGGCAAGGCCTAAACGGGCCATCCCACGCGCATCTGCACGCATATGGGTCTTGCCGATCAGATAGGCATCTGCCCCGATAGCGCGCAAATGATCGCCCAGCGTCATCTCGCCCACCCTCAGCGGAAAGCCATTCCATGCCGCCCCGTGCGAGCTGACATAGCGGCCAGTATAAAAGCTCATCCGTGATGCCCCGCAGATAGGCGATTGCACATAACAATTGGTAAAGCGCACCCCCTGCGATGCCAGCCAATCCAGATTGGGCGTGTGCAAATGCGGATGGCCATAACAGCTTAAATAGTCAAAACGCAACTGATCAAACATCAAAAACAGGATGTTTTTTCTACCTGTTTCAGGCAAAACCCCCTCCGCTCGGCGCTATCTGTTTTTTTTATGTTCGGCTGGCCGGATAAAAAAGGCTAGTCAAACATATCCGGGGCATCTTCGACCAGCTGGTTCCAGATGGTCTGGAAATGCAGCCAGCCAATATAGTCACTGCCGACGTGTTCCCGGCTATATCGGGCACGTTCGGGGGGAATATAAATCGGGTCAATACCGCTGGCCGCAATATCCAGCTGTTGCTGGCAACACCGCTCCAGGGCAATAAACCAGAAAGCTGCCGCATCAATACTATGACGGCTGGCGGTTAACAGGCCGTGATTTTGATGCAAAGCTGCCTTTACCCCTTTAAAGGCTTGTGCAACGTTCGAGCCGGCATGATTTTCCACCGCCACCGCCCCGGCTTCATCGCCGATAACGACATGATCTTCATAAAAGGCACAGGCATCTTGTGTAATCGGCTCAATCGGCCGGCCAGTTGCTGCCCAGGCAGTGCCATAAGTGGTGTGGGCATGGCACATGGCAATAATATCGGGATGGGCTTCATGGACATTGGCATGTAAGACAAAGCCTGCACGATTAACCGCATACTCGCCCTTGATAACCTTGCCATCATGATCGACCAGTATCAGATTGGATAATTTAACCTTGTCAAAATGCACGCACATCGGGTTGGTCCAGTATAATTCCGGATGTTCGGGATCGCGCACCGTCAGATGGCCGGCAAAGCCATAATCGAATTTCTGCAAGGCAAAGGCACGGCACGCCGCGACCAGCCGTTCTTTTCGATATTGCCTTTCTTCCTCGATTGTTTGATTCTCTGGAATTTCCGGAAAAATCAGCCCCTCTTGTTCTGGCTGATAAATTGATACGCGCCCTGCCAGGTCCAACATCCCAGCCTCCTTTTCATGACCAATTATATTAAGGCTAAAATGATTTGACCCTATCGCCGATAAGTCAACTTAAAAAATCCTCTTTTCTCTTCTCTCTTTTCTCTTTTCTCTTTTCTTTGGCCATAGCATGATAGGCATAATTGCCGAATATCGAAAAAGCTTGGGGGGGAAGAATAAATGGAAAAAATCGGATTTATCGGTCTGGGGCGCATGGGCTTGCCGATGGCCAGCAACATCATCAAAGGGGGCTATAGCGTCTTTTGCTATGATGTGGTCGCCAGCCAATTACAGGCCGCTATCGCCAATGGCGGACATAAATGCAGCTCTATTGCCGAAATAGCCGCAGAAGCGGATATTATCATCACCATGCTGCCGAATTCTGCCATCGTGCGCGAGGTAATAGCGACAGGCGCAGATGCGCTCTTATCCAGGGCAAAATCAGGCCAGCTGATTATGGATATGAGTACGGTTAGCCCGGAAACTACCGATTTCATCGCGGCAGGCTGTACAGAAAAAGGTGTGGAGTTTGTCGATGCCCCGGTTGGCCGGCTGGCCTCGCATGCCGATAATGGCCAGTCCCTTTTTATGGTAGGGGGCAGCAAGGATGGCTATCAGCGGGTCCTGCCTTTGCTGGAATTAATGGGCAGTGATATTTATCATTGCGGGGGACAAGGGGCAGGCACGCGCACCAAGCTGGTGAATAATTTTCTGGCGATTTCCTATTGCCAGATGAATGCCGAAGCCCTGTCTCTGGCCAGCGGATTTGGCCTTGATCTGGATAGCACCCTTGATGTCCTCTATGGCACAACAGCGGTAAATGGCCAGTTAAAAATTGCCTGGCCAGCCAAAATACTAAGCGATGACAAAGCCCCGGGCTTTACCATTGATCTTGCCCATAAAGACCTCAGCCTGGTGGTAGAGGCCGCCAATAGTCAGCGCGTTTCCATGCCGATGGCCGCCGCTGCCAGAGAGGCGTTCAGCCTGGCACGTTCCCGCGGCTTTGGCGGGGATGATTTTTCGGCCATGCTGGATGTACAATGCGATCTAAATCAGCTGACGCCGCCGCGCCTGGCAACGGGATCAAAATATAAGCCTGGCTGATATCTGTCTGTTTTTGTCTCTCAGGCCAGCCAGGCCAGCGTGAATAGCGATAAAAAGGATGTCCAGATAATAATCGGGGCTATACGCTCGGTGCTGATGCCATATAGCATGGCAATCGCAAAGGGCATCGCCCCTGCCGGGCCTGCCGCGTTGAGCACCATTAATTGCTGCCAGTCCGCTGGCCAGTCCCCCAATAATAACAGCCCGGCCACCAGCATGGGCAGGGCAAATAATTTTATCCCCGATAGCACAAACACCGTGCGCGAGGGCATCAATGCTGTCCTGGATAATATGACCCCCATCGCAAACAGCGTGATAGGCGCGGTAGATACGCTGATAAAGCCAAGCGCGGTTTTAACAGGCGCAATAACAGACAGGCCAGCCAGATTAAACCCTATCGCAAGGATAATGGTCAGCAGAACAGGGTTTTTGGCAAGCCGTTTAACAGACGCCCCTATCGTTGCCTTTTTATCCGCCCTTAAATTATGTGCCAGCAAGTCCGATGATATGACAAAAAAGGCAAAAACAATCGACGCATCCCAGGCCACAATCGCCACAATCGGAATATTGCCGGCCTCGCCATAAATCAGCGTTGAAATCGGCCAGATATAGAGCAGGGAATTGACAAAAATCATCGCCATCGCCAAAAGCCAGCTTTCCAGGACATCATGGCGCAGGACAAATCGGCACAACAGATAGGACAGGATAAAAATAATCGCCTGCCCTGCCCCATAGCTTAATACCGCCAGATAGTGAAAAGCCGATAAATCTGCCTGACTAAGCAGGGAAAATATCAGGGTCGGCTGTAATACCATAAAGGCAAAACGATTAAGGGTAGCGGCCTCTGCGCGCGAAAACATCTGATATTTGCCCAAAATAAATCCCACCAGTAATACCGAAAATACCGGCAAAATATTTTGAACAAGAATAGTAAGCATGAAACGCCGCCACAAAGGATAAGGGAGCAGAAGATAAAAAGGCTCTATGCTCAACCTGCCCCAGCGCCCGCTTGCCGGTCAATGATAAAGATGCCCGGACAGATTGCTCCTGTCTGGCAAAGCTGGCAAGACAGCAAAAGAGCCATTGCTTTATTATCTCTTTCCCATATAAAAATAATATATCCTGCCTGTCAGGCCGTCTTTATATATCTTTAAAACAGCGTCAACCGGTTGCCCCTCCTTATTATCTGTCCCCNCACACAGAATGCCCCGTTAACGGATTAATATAACAATGCCTTTGTTGCCAAGTTTAAATGACATCCGGGAAGATGCGGTAAAGATGGGCATTACCTTTGCATTGGCGCTTTCCAGTGGCTGGCTGTTTTTTCAGGTCAATATGCCGGCTCCCTATTTGATGGGCAGCTTGTTCGGGGTCTGGATTGCCGGCGGGCTGATACGCCCGATACAGCCCTATTTNGGGGTGGCAAGATGGTTTCACATTCCGGTAATATTGGGGCTGTCTGTCATGATCGGGGCAACCTTTGGCCAGGATCTGTTCCATGAGGCTGTCCGTTGGTGGAAAAGCCTTTGTGTGATGATGGTCACTACTTTTATTGTCTGTATGGCCGGGTATCAGTTACTGACCAGATGGCGGGGATATGAAAAAAGACTGGCCTTTTTCTGCTCGCTGCCGGGCGGACAGGCAGAAGCCCTTATTCTGGCACGCCAGCTTGTCGATAAAGATTATGTGGTGGCGCTTTTTCATTTGGTACGGGTGACGATTGTTTTTGTTTCCACCCCTTTGATGCTGGCATTTATTCAGGGCGGCGAGGCGGTCGCGCTGTCCAATTTGCGTCTGGCAGATATGCCCGGTGTTTTTGATCTGTCACTTTATCAGACAGGGTCATTTATATTTCTGGCGCTGGCCGGCCTCGGCCTGGCGTTACTTTTGCGTTTTCCCCTGCCATATCTGCTGGGGCCTATGTGCTTGTCCATGTTATTTCATTTAATGGGATGGGCAGATCTGCCGCGGGTGAATGAATTTGTAATCCTGGCCCAATTGGCCATTGGCGGCGCGATAGGGGCAAGGCTGGCACAAGTGCCGTTTCACGAAGTGCTGGGCTATCTCAAAGACGGCTTTATCAATGCCCTGCTTATTCTGAGCCTGTATCTGGTCGCCACCTTGCTGATGGCCAGGCTGGACGGGTTCAGTTTTCTGGAAGTCTGGCTGGCCTTTGTGCCGGGCGGCTTATACGAGGTAACCTTGCTTGCCCTTATCTTTGGCTTTGATGTGGCCTTTGTGGCCTTTCATCATACCGTGCGGATTATCCCGCTGTTTTTTGCCATGTCCTTTATCGCCAAAAGATTGCCAGACAGCAGGCCATAGCCCGCCACACGCGCCCCCGACAAAGCTTCCCGGGCGTGGGTTTTGGGGGGGTATAAAATTAAAAAAACAATTGCAACCAAAGGTTAATTGACTGAATGGTTAGATAGTTGCAGTAATCAACGCTGAGCTTAATGGATATTTTAATACTTGGATGTTGCCACAAATGAAGAAGATACAGGTTAAATCTTCGGTATCTGCAATTGACCTTTTTTGCGGTGGCGGTGGACTTACCTACGGCTTGCAGAAGGCTGGCTTGCCTATTAAATACGGTATTGATGCAGACAAAAAATGCCAATACCCCTTTGAAAAAAATACAAATGCAACTTTTATCTGCAAAGATGTGAGTAGTTTAGCAATTGATGAAATAACCAGTTTATTTGGTGATGCTGACATCAAAATCCTAGTCGGGTGCGCTCCTTGTCAGCCATTTTCCACATACAACCACAAAAATGACAACCCAGATTGGGAATTGCTAAATTCATTCTCCAAACTAATCACGGCATTGTTACCGGACATTGTTTCCATGGAAAATGTGCCTCAGCTGATAAAATTTCAAGGTGGAAAAATCTTTTCAGAGTTTGTAGGAGACTTAAAAGACCACAGCTATTCAGTATCCTTCAAAACACTTTATGGACCAGATTTTGGCCTACCACAATCTAGGTCAAGACTAGTTTTGCTTGCCTCTAGATTGGGTAATATTGAACTACCAAAGCCAACTCATGCTAATAGACATCGAACCGTTAGAGATGCCATAGGTAAACTCCCACCGATTGAAGCTGGTGAAACATCACAAGATGACCCCCTTCATCGAGCACGGTCAATGTCGGATACAAACTTGAAACGAATTAAAGCTTCTTTGCCTGGGGGAACTTGGCGAGACTGGGACGAAAAGTTACGTGCCAAATGCCATACAAAAAAGAGTGGTGAAACTTACTCTTCAGTGTATGGGAGGATGAGATGGGACAAGCCGTCTCCTACAATTACTACTCAATTTTGTGGTTTTGGAAATGGTCGTTTTGGCCATCCTGAGCAAAACAGAGCATTGTCTTTAAGAGAAGGGGCACTCCTGCAAGGCTTTCCAAAATCTTACAAGTTTTTTGATCAAAAAAAACCACTTTCTATTAGCAAAATTTCGCAAATCATTGGCAATGCTGTCCCAGTGGACATTGGCAAAGCCATAGGAAAAGCAATTATCCATCATATTGAGGAGGTGGAAAATGGAGGTGCAACAACCAAAGTTTGAAATGAAAATTGGCCTCAATGTGCTAGAGCATTTAGGCATCAACCTCTACAGCAATGTTCCATCAGTTTTATCTGAAATAGTGGCTAACGCATGGGATGCCGATGCTACACAAGTAAAGATAAAGATTGCAGATGATTTTTCCTCAATTGAGATTTTTGATAATGGAACAGGCATGACGCAAAGTGAGGTAAATGAACGCTTCCTCTATGTTGGTTACCAACGCAGAACAAACCAAAATTCAGTCACCGGAATGGGTCGATTGCCGATGGGACGGAAGGGTATCGGCAAATTATCTTTATTCTCAATAGCGGATGAAATAGAGGTTCACACAGCAAAAAATGGTCAACAAAACGCTCTGAAAATGGCTCTAAAAGACATAAGAGGCGCAATAGAGGATAATGAAGCTACCTACCGGCCAGAAGTTGTAAATAATCCAGACTTTGATTTTCAGCAGGGGACTAAAATTATCATCACAGCCATCAGAAGGCGAAACACGATAAGGACTATTCCAGCTTTAAAAAAGAAAATCGCACGTCGATTTGGTATAATCGGCAGCAAAGAAGATTTTCGTGTCTTTGTTAATGATAGTGAAATCACACCAGCTGACCGAAATTATTATGACAAAATTCAATTTATTTGGACATATGGCAACCAAAAGGATGTCGAAACTCAGTGCCAAAATCTATCCTCTCAAGTAGAGCAACGACCAACAAATCTTGAAAACAAAAATATTGATGTCACTGGCTGGATAGGAACAGTGAGTGAGTCTGGCCAGCTAAAAGATCACGAAAGTGGAGATAATCTAAATAAAATAGCCATATTTGTAAGGGGCAAGATGGCTCAAGAGGATATTCTAAGCAGTTTTGGCGAACAGGGTATTTATGCCAGTTACATCATTGGCGAGATTCGTTTTGATGAGATTGACGCAGACGACCAAGAAGATGCAGCAACAAGCAATAGACAGAGTTTTGTAGAAGATGACCAGCGTTACATATTACTAAAACAATTTCTGCAACAGGAACTCAAACATATACAAGCTAGTTGGAATAGCCTTCGAACAACTGAAGGCTCTAAACAGGCACTAAAAATCCCAGAATTAGACGAATGGGTAAAGTCTTTGCCGAACACGCAGCAAAATATTGCAAAGTCTTGGCTAGGTAAAATTTATAGACTTAGGACCAATAATGAAGCTGAGCGACGTCAATTGATGAAATATTCAGTCTTCGCCTTTGAGTTTCATAGAGCCAAAGAAAACTTGGCTGCTTTGGAAGCAATTGACGATCAAAACCTCCAAGAAGTGATGTCAATGTTCAAAGAATTAGATTCTTTAGAAGAGGTTTTCTATGGGCAGATTGTAAAGCAAAGAGTAGGCATAATTCAAAAACTTCAGGAAAAAATTGACAACAACAACAAAGAACGTGTCATTCAGGAATATTTATTTGATCACCTCTGGTTGCTTGACCCACACTGGGAACGAATTGAGAGTGAACAGTTTATGGAGAAACGAATATCCACTTTATTCAGCGATTTAGAAAACTCGCTATCTGAAGAGGAGATGCGAGCACGGATTGATATAAAATATAGAAAAACAGCGGGCACTCATGTTGTTGTGGAACTTAAAAAACCTGGTGTCATTGTTTCAATTTCAGATTTAATTAGACAGATAGAAAAATATCGTTCTGGAATCCTTAAACTCCTTGATGAGCAAAATGATAAAAATCCCTTGCATTTCGTAATATTACTAGGAAGACACCCACGCGAGTGGAATAATCCCAAAGGACCAGAAACCGTTATAAATCTTCTTCAAAATGTAGATGCACACATTGTTCTTTATGATGAACTACTCAAAAATGCCTATAATTGCTACGACGAGTATTTGAAGAAATCTAAAGATGTAAAATCACTAGAGAACATCATTCAAGCAATCGACACAATTGATGCAGATGGCTAGATTAGCCACTCTAAGTCTGAAATTAATTACCCCCACGGGACAGTCTTTGGTAAAAATCCGAAAAAGTGCCCACCAATACCTCTTGGATAATTTATTTGACGCCGCCCCCCTATAGGCGGATGGCAAAACCTTCATCGTTTTTTGCCAAAATGCGCCCCGGGCGAACAGTATGGATATCCCCAACACCGATGGGCAAACAGGCGATATAAACGCGCTGGTAGCACTGGAAAATAGCTATTTTCAGACAGAGAAAAAGGCTGCCTTTGCCCGCGCCCTGAACAGCCCGAGACAGAGGCAGCCGTTTTCCAGCCTTGCGCGGTCAGAGCCTCTGGACTACCCGGCCGCCCATCGTAACAAGCGGGGCGTACGCCTCGAATAATGCAAAGAACTCCCCAATTCTGGGCCAGCTTTGGCCTAACTCAACATGTTTACCAAAATGTGCATCATCAATATGAACTTCTGTCACATTGTAAATTATATTCCCTGTTGTCCCGTTTGACGGGTCCATCATATTGTTCAATTCCGGCGCTTTGGAAATGAAGTATTCGAGGGTGTGTAATTTACCGTCTGCCGGCACCAGAGAATGCGTTTCAGACATCCATTTTGCGTGCGATGCGATCAAATCATCCACCGCGGCTTCGTCCTTTTCCGGCACACGCATGGTGAAACCAAATGTTGTATTTCCAACCTTAAATGTCATCCCTATTCTCCTCTGAAATAAAATTCTGATAGCCCCCGGGCAAAATCAGGCCTCAAAAACAACCGTACCGGAAACCGGATCGGTAACGCCCAATTCTGGTGAAATCTCTTCCAGGAGGTCGCGCGTAGTGTTGAGCAGGGCGATCATGCCTTCACGGGCTGCCACCATCGCCTCTTCGCTCTCCCAGAGACCATAAGCCACATATGTGTTAGCCCCTGTTTTTGCCAAAATGTGAAGTAGTCTGCCTTCCCATTTAGGCACTTTTTGAAAGCGATTTTCAAATTCCCCTTGCTGTCCGTCCTTGACAATAAATCTAACAACATTTGTGTGCTTCGCCATGTTA
>JGI26088J50261_1001924_pt1 | contig 10806 bp, 7 predicted proteins | sample SaaInl1SG_22_DNA_FD_50261 | JGI IMG/M metagenome (IMG submission 50261)
TATGAGCAGCATTCATTTGTCTAATACAGACCACCAGATGAGAGTGAGCCAAAGCTCGCTTTGGGCGCAACACGGGCCTTTTTGCCGCTGGATGTGGTAACCTCGCGGCTGGTCGCTTCCGCCACATCATTAAAGAGCGGAAGGTCACTGCCCATTGCAAAGCCACCATCAAACGTCACCCCAAAGAGCGGCTCTTCGCCCTCGCGGAAACATTCCGAGACGATACCCTCACCAGATGCATCTTGGGGCAAACGCGCACCCGTGATCCGGTCGATCTTGAGAAACTGACAGCTGCTTGGCACATCAAAAGAACCACCACCGTATTTCTCAACCGCTTTTGTCATGAACTGAGTGAAAACCGGTCCGCACATACCGCCACCTGATGCCCCACGCCCAAGGCCGCGCGGTGTATCATGCCCGATGTAGCACCCCGCCACGATGTTCGACGTAAACCCCACAAACCAGACGTCTTTAGCGTCATTTGTCGTACCGGTCTTACCTGCCACGGGCACCGACAGATTTACCGTTGAGCGCGCTGTGCCCCGCTCAACCACACCGCTCAGCATCGATGTCAACTGATAAGCGGTGATAGGATCGAGCACCCGCTCGCGGTTTGAAGTGATCCGAGGCGCAAAGCCGGCCTCAAGGTTTGCAAATTGACAATCCTCACAGACGCGCTGGTCATGCNTATAAACTGTGNGCCCAAAACGGTCCTGCACGCGGTCAACCAATGTAGGTTCAACACGCTCACCACCGTTGGCAAACATTGCATAGGCCGCGACCACATTGAACAATGTGGTTTCCTGACTGCCCAAAGAGTTTGCCAAAAAGCGGCGCATCTCATCGGGGCCGTAGATGCCAAAACGTTCCGCATAATCACCCACAACATCCATGCCGGTTTCTTGTGCCAAACGGATTGTCATCAAGTTACGAGACTGCTCAATTCCTGTGCGCACGGGCGTCGGGCCATAGAATTGCTTCGAGGCGTTCTGCGGACGCCACAGGCCTTGGGGCGTATCAATTTCAATTGGCGCATCCACCACGATTGTTGCGGGCGTGTAGCCACTATCCAAAGCTGCTGCGTAGACGAACGGCTTAAATGACGAACCAGGCTGGCGTTTGGCTTGGGTGGCACGGTTGAACACAGAATGCTGGTATGAAAACCCACCCTGCATGGCCAGAACGCGGCCCGTGTTGACGTCCATTGCCATAAAGCCGCCCTGCACTTCGGGTACTTGGCGCAGAGTCCAGCGGATGAAACTGCCATCTGCATCTGCGGTCATGCGGCGGACGTGCACAACTTCACCCACTTTCAGCAGGTCTGCAGGCACGCGTGCTTGGCGGCTGGTGCTGCCATCGGCATTTTGGCGGCGCGCCCATATCACGTCATTGGCCGCGATAACGCCGCCAGCCTCGGGGTCTGTAACCCCTTCGATCCCAAGGCGCGCACTGTCACCAGACACGCTAAGAACCACCGCTGGGTACCATTTATTTTCAAGCGAGATATCGCGCGAAATATCAACGTTGCTGAGCGCCTCACGCCACGCCGCCTCGTCCCCCAGTACTTCTTCGGGCAGTGTTTTACCCGTAGGTCGCCAGATACCGATGTTGCGATCGTAGGCTTCCAAACCGCGTTGCAGGGCATCAGCGGCCTCAACCTGCATCTCGTGATCGACTGTGGCGCGGACTGACATGCCACCGCTGAAGAACTCATCCTCACCAAAATCGCGGCTCAACTGGCGGCGAATTTCGTCTGTGAAATAATCGCGGTCCGGAAGTTGCGCCTTAAAGCCTTCGTAATCGCCACTTTGTACCGTGCGAAGGGGTTCTTCTTTGGCCAACTCATATTGATCGCGGGTTATATAGCCGTTCTCCATCATCTCGAGCAGAACAAAATTGCGACGCGTCACAGCGCGCTCAACCTGCCGCACCGGATGGTAGCGCGACGGCGCTTTTGGCAGCACTGCAAGATAGGCCGCCTCACTGACAGTCAGTTCAGAAAGACCCTTGTTGAAATAGGTCTGCGCCGCAGCGGCAACACCGTAAGAGTTTTGCCCAAGAAAAATCTCGTTCAGGTAAAGCTCAAGAATTTTGTCTTTGCTAAGTGTGTCTTCAATGCGCGTGGCAAGGATCAACTCTTTGATCTTGCGCTCGGCCGACCTGTCCCCCGACAGCAGGAAGTTTTTCATCACCTGCTGCGTGATCGTCGAAGCCCCGCGCACATCAGAGCCGCGCGATTTTACCGCATCAACCGCAGCGGCAGCCATCCCGCGCGCATCATAGCCCGCATGGGTGTAGAAGTTCTTATCTTCCGCAGAAATAAACGCACCCTTGACCAGCTCTGGGATCTCATCAGCGGGCGAGAACAACCGCCGCTCGCGCGCGAATTCATCAATCACGCGGCCCTCACCGGAATAAATCCGGCTAATCGTCGGTGGGGTGTATTGCGCAAGACTTTCGTGGCTGGGAAGATCACGGCCATACATCCAAAAGACGGCCCCAATGGCCAGCGTCCCAAAGAAAAGCGCCAAAGTCACGCTACTGAAAATCGCACCAAAGAAAGAAAAAATCGACCGCAGCATTTAATCCACCCGAATGCCCTGAACTCTGAATAGGCTATATAGTGGGGGCGCAGGCGCGTCAAAACAACCCGCATCACAGTTGTGCGAAAGACCGCCGCTCATTGACGTGTCCGTTTGGCCAATTCTGCGTCCTCAGCCGCCCAGAGGCGAACCCCAGCCACCAGCCCCAAAATTGCTTGGGCGCGCCATTCGGGGTTGGTTAAATTTGCAAGGTCTTGGGCGTCCGACATAAACCCTAACTCGACCAAAACAGATGGAATATCTGGCGCCTTGAGCACCGCAAAGCCCGCCTGTCTGCGCGGGCGCGAGTTGATCCCGTCAACGCTGGCTTTGATGCCGCCCACCAATAGTTCCGCCAATCGATCGGCGCGCGGTTGTGTTTCACGCCGCGCTAGATCAATCAACACACCTGCTACAGTGTCGTCTTGCCCCACAAGGTCCACGCCGCCCAAAATATCACCACGATCATGGCCGCGGGCCAACTGTGCGCTTGCCGCATCGGTCGCCTCATCCGCAAGGGTGTACACCGTAGCGCCCCGCGCCCCACCGCCGCTTAGCGCGTCTGCATGTAACGATATCAACACATCCGCCTCCGTTTTATGGGCAATCGAGACCCGTTCACGCAAGGACACAAACACATCATCGTTGCGGGTCAAAATAACGCGGTGCCCATCGCGGATCAGCGCCTCACCCAAAGCCCGTGCAAAGCTCAACATAAGAGCTGCTTCTTGGTAGGAACCTACCTCGGCGCCCGGATCAATACCGCCGTGCCCGGGGTCCAAAACAATGGTCAGGCCCCGCTCGGGTACATTCATAGCGCTGTCTTGGACACCTGCCGAACCCTCAGGTGCCAATGCAACTCCGCGCCCATCTGCCTCAACAGCCGCGGCAAAACCGGCCTCATCCGTCTGGCGTAGAACAAAGCTAAGCATCGCGCCGCTGCCGTCTTGTTTGATCCGCATCTGCAATTTTCCAACGGTCATAGGCCCATCCAGCGTGAGCACCATCCGCGACCATCCAGCGCGAATTTGGCCAAACCCAATATCCGTTACACGTTGTGAGCGGATTATATCACCAACATTAGCTTCGCCAGACAGTCCATTGAAATCAATAATAACTCTATGGGGAGCGTTCACATGCTTGATACGAAAAGGGACACCTTGGGTCAGTGACAATTGCACATCAACACCGCGCCAGGTGGGAGAAATAGAACTGTCCTGCACCCGCAAATCCGCCCGTGCCGTCAGCGTTTGTGCCGACAGACCGAATGGCTGCACAACCAAAGCGATGCAGAAAGTAATAGCCAAAAAGAGACAGTTTGAAAAACGGGGCATGACTAACCGTGCTGGTGTTTCATGAACAGTAGCGGACAAGCAGCGTGGGCGCAAAGCTTAGCCCGCACGCGCGGCCATAAAGGCAGTCAGTCGCGCCAACCCTTCAATAATGTCGGCCGTGCCTCGTGCATATGAAAACCGCAAGGTCGTCGCACCGCGCACAGGGTCGAAATCCAAACCGGGGGTTACGGCAACGCCAGCCTCATTCAAAATTTCTGACGCAAACGCCCGGCTGTCGGCTGTGTACTCACTGACATCTGCATAAACATAAAATGCCCCATCCGGCGGTGCGATTTTGTTAAAGCCCGCCTTGGGCAACCCTTCCAACATCAAGCGGCGGTTTTCGCGGTACACATCCATATTCGCTTGCAGTTCGTCATCGCAATCCATCGCGGCTAAAGCAGCAACTTGGGCCACATGAGGGGCACAGATGAACATGTTTTGGGCCAAGCGTTCAACGCGGCGAACCTGATCTTGGGGCACAACCATCCAGCCCACGCGCCAGCCGGTCATGCTGAAATATTTGGAAAACGAGTTGATGACCCACGCGTCATTGCTGATCTCTAACGCCGTTACCGCTTTGGCCTCATACTCAATACCGTGATAAATCTCGTCACTGATGAAGGCGGCACCCTCTTCCGCGCAGGCCTCAATGAGCGCGCGCATCGCATCGTGGTCCAACATGGTGCCAGACGGGTTGGCCGGTGAGGCCACCAACATGCCATCAAACTTGCGCCCACCGTCTTTGGCAGCATCGAAAATATCGCGCGCCACCGGCTGCAGGCGGTTTTCCGCGCGGGTTTGCAGATCAACAGGTTCCACGTTGAGGGCTTTGAAAATCTGGCGGTAGCTTGGATAGCCCGGCGCCCCAATCGCCACGCGGTCGCCTGCATCAAAAAGCGCTGTAAATGCCAAGACAAACGCGCCGCTGCTACCGGGGGTGATGATGATGCGTTCTGGATCTACCGCAACACCGTACCAATCCATGTATAGCTGGCTGATACGCGCACGAAGCGCTGGCAAGCCTTTGGCGACAGTATAGCCAAGCGCGTCGTCTTCCATCGCTTTTGCCGCTGCAGCGCGTGCGCCCGCAGGTGCACCTGTGCCGGGCTGGCCTACCTCCATGTGGATAATTGTCCGGCCCTCGGCCTCAAGGCGCGCGGCTTCTGCCATCACGTCCATCACAATAAAGGGATCAACCGTGCCTCGCACCGATCCTTGCCTTGAAGTTCCCATGATGCCCTCCGATACTGCTTGTAAGTTCAAGATCAAACCCATGCGCGAAGGTCAATCATCATGTCGGCGAAAGTTATCTTGGCGTGTGCGTTGTGTATTGCCGCCATCCCCAGTTACGCCGTGACATTGCTGCGCGATGCGGAAGTTGAACGCGGCCTGCGGTCGATTGCGCAACCTATTTTCCAAGCCGCCGGCCTAAGTGCGTCACGAACCAAAATTCTGCTGGTCGACAATCAATCGCTCAATGCGTTTGTGATCGATGGCTCAGCTATTTTTATCCACTCAGGCCTGATCATGCGCATGGGCCGCGTCGAGGAATTGCAGGCCGTTATCGCACATGAAGCGGCCCACATTGCCAACGGGCATCTGGCACGCCGCGCCGCCAACTTTCAAAACGCGCGCACCGCTGCAGGCATCGGAACGGCTTTGTCATTGATCGTCGGAGCCGCAGCAGGCAGCCCCGAGGCAGGTGCCGCCGCCGCTGTCGGTTCATCAGGTTCCGCGCTTCGCCGCTTTTTCGGGCACACCCGCGCCGAAGAAAGCAGCGCCGATCAATCCGGGGGCCGCTATATGGTGCGCGCAGGGATTGACCCAAGTGCGGCCGTTGATGTAATGCGCCTTTTTCGCGGGCAAGAGGCGCTAAACATTGGACGTCAGGACCCTTATGTGCGCACCCATCCGCTGACCCGTGACCGTATTCGGGCGCTTGAAGCATTTGCCGCAGGCAACGCGGGCGACTACCCAACCCCTGCACTAAACGCCGCGTGGTTTGAGATCATCCAAGGCAAGATCAGCGCCTACTCCCGCGCACCAAGCTGGACACTGCGCCGGACCCGCGGCCAAAACGACCACGTCGCGCTGATGCGCCAAGCAATTGCCCACCACCGCAAACCCGACCGCGACAAAACCCGCGCCACACTAAAGCGGCTTGTCGCCAAAGCACCGGATAACCCTTACGTGCACGAACTTGACGGGCAACTGAAACTGGAAGGCCGTGACTTTGACGCGGCCGTTGCTGCCTACAGCCGCGCTGTGCGCCTTGCACCAAATGAGCCACTTATTCTGGGCGGCTACGGGCGCGCTCTGTTGGCGCTGGGTCAAAATGCGAAGGCCCGTGACACACTTGAACGGGCGCGCGCACGCGATCCTCTTGATGGGCGCATCTTGCGTGATCTTGGTACCGCTTACGCCAAAACCGGAAACAACGGGATGGCGTCCCTTAGCATTGCTGAACGCTATGCGTTGCGGGGCCGTTTGAAAGACGCCGCCATACATGCAAACCGCGCTGCAGGGTTGTTGCCCCGTGGCTCTGCCCCTTGGCAACGGGCCAATGATGTGCTTGCTGCTGCCAAGACCTCAGAAAAAGGAAAACGTTGATGATCAGCCAAACTGCCAAAGCCCTCGCCTTTATGGTGGGAACCTCCCTGCTGGGAACCGCCGCACAGGCAACTGATTTATCTGCGTTAACCGCCGCTGAACGGGCTGATTTTCGCGCTGAAGTTCGCGCCTACCTACTCGAGAACCCAGATGTGTTGATGGAAGCTTTTGCAGTTTTGGAGCAACGCCAAGCGCAACAAGCCGCCCAAAACGATGCGCAGCTTTTGGCCGTAAACGCCAAGGCGCTTTATGAAGACCCCAACGCATGGGTCGGCGGCAACCCTAAGGGTGATGTGACAATCGTTGAGTTTATCGACTACCGCTGTGGCTACTGCCGCAAAGCACACTCGGAAGTTGAGCAGCTGGTCCAATCGGACAAAAACATCCGCCTCATCGTCAAAGAGTTCCCGATCTTGGGCCAAGACAGTCTACGCAGCTCGCAATTTGCGATTGCTGTAAAGCTGCTGCACGGAAATGACGCCTACAAACTGGCCCATGATGCGCTGATTAGCCTGAAGCAAGGCACGTCTGACACCACATTGGGCCGCCTTGCAAGCAGCCTTGGCTTCAACGGTGATGAGGTGCTGGCAAAGATGAACGGTGTGGAGGTCAAGGCGATCATCGATGACAACCGTCTGCTGGGCCAGCGTCTATCTATTACGGGCACGCCGACTTTTGTGATGGGTGATCAAATGGTACGCGGTTATGTCCCCTTGGACGGGATGCGCGATATCGTGGGCCAGGAACGCAGCTAAGCTGCGGACACTGGCATCAATCATGATGTGCCCTCCGTTTTGCATGGCATCGCGGGCATTAAGGATCAGGTTTAGCACCACTGTTTCAAGCTTACCTGCATCCACATAAATCGCGGGCAGCCCCGTAAAGATGCCAAGTACAATCTGATGTCGGTCGCCCAGCAAACGTGCCGCAAGAGTGGTGACCGTATCACAAATCTCGCTAACGGAGGTCTTGCGCGGCAAAAGGGTTGAACGGCGTGAAAAGGCCAGTAACAGGCTTGTCAGATCTGCCCCGCGCCACGCTGCGTCCTCAGCCTCACGCAGCAGTATTTCCAACTCCCACGGGTTCTTGGCCGTATTGCGCATCTCAAGGTTGCCCAAAATTACTGCGAGCAAATTGTTGAAATCATGGGCGACACCAGCCGTCAGCTGACCCACCGCACGCAAACGGTCCGCGTCACGTTCACCCTCCTGAACGATGGTGATGGTGTCGCGAAATTTCGACAGTCTAAGCACTGCATAAGCAAGATACATCCCAAAGCCAGCCACTGAAATGGCCATGATTAGACCATTTGGGTAAAACCCAACCCGCGCTGAATGCACAGCCCCCATGCCAGCCGCACATAAAATCAAAAGCATCAGTTCAAGGCGCAAAAACGTCGTTGTCATCGCCCTCATGGACACCAGTCGCGCAGTCTCACCCGCAAACAACAGCATACCCAACACCTGTGCCGTGGGTTGCGGATAGGCGAACAGATACAAGATCAGACCAAGCAGCATGATGACCGTGACCGCAAACAAAAAGCCAACCCACAAAAACAGGCCAAAGCTGACGTACCGCGGCATCAAGCTGACCGTGGTCGCATATACAACAACCGCAATCCCGTAGGCCCCAAACATCAGCACGAACGCCGCATCATCCAGCCAAAAAGACAACATAATTGAGGCTGTCGCCATGATCGGAAGGCGCAGCCACATCTCGGGATTACTAAAATTATCGTTGGACTTTACGCCGCGCAAATCAAAGCGACGCTGCACTAAATTAACTACCATCACGCAGCAGTTTATACACCGCTTTGACAGCTGTCAGATGTTAATTACGCGCAATTTGAAAGTTATTCGGCCGCAGGTTGGTCCGCTTCAATTGCTTCTGCACGTTTTTCAACTTGCTCGACGATATGATCGACCATCTCCGCATTATTCATCTTATGGCTAGCCTTACCCGCCAGATAAACCATACCGCTACCCGCGCCGCCGCCGGTAAACCCGACATCGGTCATCAGCGCTTCGCCGGGCCCGTTCACGACACACCCAATAATCGACAGCGACATCGGCGTTTTTATATGTTCAAGGCGGCGCTCAAGGGTCTCAACGGTTTTGATCACGTCAAAGCCTTGGCGAGCACAACTGGGGCACGAGATAATATTGACGCCGCGGTGGCGCAGACCCAGTGATTTTAGAATTTCAAAACCGACTTTGACTTCCTCAACGGGATCGGCAGACAGGCTAACGCGGATCGTGTCTCCTATGCCCATCCACAACAGATTGCCCAAGCCAATCGCCGATTTGATGGTGCCGCTGACCAAGCCACCTGCCTCAGTAATCCCAAGGTGGATCGGCGCATCCGTTGCATCCGCCAGCTTTTGGTAGGCCGCAGCAGACATAAAGACGTCGCTGGCTTTGCAGCTGATCTTGAACTCATGAAAGTCGTTGTCTTGCAGAATCTTGATATGATCGAGACCACTTTCAACCATCGCATCGGGGCACGGCTCGCCGTATTTTTCAAGCAAATGCTTTTCCAGACTACCCGCGTTGACTCCAATCCGAATTGAACAACTGTGGTCGCGTGCCGCTTTGATAACTTCCTTGACCCGCTTTTCATCGCCGATATTGCCCGGATTAATCCGCAGACACGCAGCACCGGCCTCAGCCGCCTCAATGCCGCGTTTATAATGAAAGTGGATATCCGCAACGATCGGCACGGGGCTTTCGCGACAAATCTCTTTCAACGCTTTTGACGACGCCTCATCAGGCACCGAAACGCGCACAATATCAGCGCCCGCATCAGCCGCCGCCTGTACTTGCGCAATAGTACCTTTGATATCCGTGGTCAGCGTGTTCGTCATGGTTTGCACCGCAATCGGCGCATCGCCCCCCACCGGAACCGAGCCCACCATAATCTGGCGGCTCTTACGACGGTAAATGTTTTTCCATGGACGAACGTGATTGATGGACATCTGGCGGCCTTCTTTAAGTGTCAACCGTACCTTACAGTGCCGCGCGGGCAAGCGCCACGTCAGAGTTCACCGCAAGCGGATTTCTTGCACAGTGATACGAAATTTCACGCCAGAGAAAAGTGGAATTTGGCACCTTAGCCAGCGGCCTACTGATCAATCAGCGCTTTCAATGCCGGTGATGCGTCCGTGTCCACAACCGAATATTTCGCACTGATATCTGATGCCGTAAGCGACACATTGCGCTCAGTGGCTGAACCGGACCCAACAGGACCAACCAGCGCGTCACCAAGCTTGAGGTAGAGCGCCCCTGCATTACCCGCCCGCAACAGAGGACCGTCCACATCTGCAGGAAGAGTATATTGCTCACCCGGCTGCAAAGTCTTTTCAAACACGCGCGTTCCTTTTGCGTCCGTGATGCGCACCCATGAAGGTTGCGATGCAACAAGGCTTACACTGCCTTTTGCTGCAGCGATGCTCTCAATAGGGCGAGCGCTCGGGCGCGGCAAAACATCCGGGGCATCAAGGTTTTCAAGCAGTGCGAAAAGCTCACTATCTTCCAGAGGATCAGCAACAGAATAGGCTACACTCAGGTCAGCAGACGCAAGTTGCACGTTGTTTACAGTCGTTGCACCCTGCCCTGCGGGCCCAACGATTTGTCCGTTGACCTTGAAATAAAGCGATCCCGAATTGCCTGCCCGCAAAACGGGTGTCTCTTCGGTGACTGGCAGTGCATAGTTTTCACCTTTTTCGAGGACTTTCTCAAACAAGATAGAACCGTCGGCGCTTCGCACGCGCACCCATGTCGGGTTCACGGCAAACAAAACCACTTCCGGCGCGGGGCCGTCTACGACTTGAACCTGCGGGGCCCCGGCGGGTACATTCAAAGCAGCAAAATCAACACCACCTGTGGCAAATGTTCCGACTGTGCCTGGATCAATTGTAACAATCGGCGCGTCACGCGGGGTGAAAACCGGCACGTCAAGCGCCTCGGGGCGGTACAGCCGGTCTAACGCATCGTTGTTGCGCGTCGGCGCAAGTGCAGCGGTTTGGGTGCCAGAGCCCGACGCGCCAGTGTTTAGCTGCGGCGCAGGCGCAAGGGGGTCGATGCTTGAGGCGACCACGGGGGTCTGCTCCACCGGTGTGAATTCAACTTGCTGGACTTGGCGCAAAATGGACATGCCACCAAACCCCATGCCACCGATTAGCGCAATCATAACGGCGACTGTACCAATAGCACCCGTATCAATACGCGCAAAAAGCGGTTCGCCTTTGGGTACAAACGGCGTAGCAGAGTCGTCGAATA
>JGI26088J50261_1001925_pt1 | contig 10804 bp, 10 predicted proteins | sample SaaInl1SG_22_DNA_FD_50261 | JGI IMG/M metagenome (IMG submission 50261)
TTGGTTGATGCATCGTCTAACCAACAGTTTTTCTCAAATATTTATGAAAACGTTATTGGTGTAGAAGCAGACCCATTGACTCAGGCTTTGTACGTTAGTCAACTAGATAGCGGTGAGCTTTCCCAAGCTGGGCTGGTTGCCGTTGGTGCAAATGCATCAATCATTGAATCTCAAATGTCAGAGCTTGCGACTTGGCGTGAAAGTGGTTTGGACTATCTAGGGTTTTAGACGCTTACTTACGTTGTGATCAGCCGTGTGTTACCGGCAGACAATAAAAACCCCACGAGGGAATGTGGGGCTCTTAAGGGTAGTCTCAAATGAAAGCATCTGTAGGCAGACTTCCTTGTCCAATGCTCCAAAGCTCATGCTAGTTATCGGTGTCAATTAGATTCTCTTGAGCGCCACCCCAAATTTACAAGAGGGAGTTGAGTTGTGCTCTGGGTATTTCTAGTACCAGCTCACACTTGGGAGAAGCTGATTTTCTAAACTCAGTCCTTATGACCCCTGAGCAAATATTTGATGCCCTCTGCCAGGCAAATTAATGTTTGCGCTGAAAGGATCTTGAGTCACTGAACAGAATTTAGTTTTTTTATTGAACTTGTGCCGAAAAGACCCAATGTTTTCCATCACACAACCCGGTTTTTAGAGAACAAAAGATCATGACGGAATTTACTGGAACACTTGGATCAGACGTAATCGAGGATTCGATTGATGATGATCGTGTATTTGCTCTCGATGGAAACGACATCATTATTAATAGGGGCGGAAGCGATTACTTTGATGGTGGCAAAGGTCAGGACACACTGCGAACCGATGTAACCGGTCTTGAAGAAGCTACATTAAATTTTGATACCGTGTCTGGAATTCATGGTCGTTATCAGAGTGACGTAGGTCAGGACACGATTGTCTCAATAGAAAACTTGACGGTTATCGGAGACTGGGATGTTCGAGCTACAGGTGGTGACGAAGATAATGTCTTTCGCCTAAGTTCGGGAGACGATGTTGTTGAGGCAGGCGGTGGTAACGACGTAATTTACGAGGGTGGCGGTGACGATATCATTTCCGCCGGTGTTGGAGATGATCTCATTTATAATCTGGGCGGAAGTGATGTATTTAATGGCGGCCCCGGCACTGACACAATTTATACCGANCTTTCGCCATCGGTTCTCCGAAATCTTGGGCTNGAGCCTTTCTCTTTTGAGATTAAGCTCGATCTGGTCGCTGGGTTTCATGGTCGACCTTCAGGGACTATCGGTGCGGATGTAGTTCAGGGTATTGAGAACTACACGTTGGATGGTGAGTTTAACAGTCAATTATTTGGTGACAATAACGCAAATGTATTCATAGGTGGTGGTGGATCTGATCTGCTCGAAGGTCGGGGTGGCGATGATCAATTAAGTGGTGGTGAAGGAACAGACACTGCTCGTTACACCAATGCAAGATCTGAGTATGTCGTTACTACAGAGACTGGCTCCGAAGGACAAACACTCTATCGTGTGACATCGTTAGACCAAACTGAGGCAAGCGAAGGGTCAGACCTTCTGTTCTCAGATATTGAACTATTAGAATTTGCTGGTGAAGTGATGACCATTGAAGACGCTTTGGTTCCTGTGACTGAGGTGACTGAGGTGACTGAGGTGACTGAGGTGACTGAGGTGACTGAGGGTCAGTATTCACTCACTGCTATCGCCAACGTATTTGGGTCCATTATGTTCCTGGATGGCTTAACGGAAACCGTTACGGCCTCTTCCCATACCATTGAATACAACGGAACAACATTTGATTACGCAGAAGTGGATGGAATCATTACAACCGTTGTCCGTGATGGTGAATTTACCAGTGAGTTTGCGGCAGAGATTGCTGAGTCTTTCCCAGATGCCGCAGGAATCAGTTACAGCACAGCAGTGGCTTTAATTGGCCAAGCGAATATGGAATCAACACTGTTGGCTGTTGCAGGTGCTGACGGGAATTATGTTGGCTGAGACGGAGATTGAGTACATTTAGAAGCCATTTTTCAATGGGAATTAGCTAGGTAAACAGGGGTAGGGAATACCTCTGTAGCTAAGACAGGTGTTAGCCCCTCTAATTCCCATTCAATTTAGACTGTTTCTGCTTGTATTGTCGGGTCTGCTGTTCAATCAGCGCAGTTTCCTATGAGGCTTGTTGGGAATATGGTGCCTAGCCCACATAGTTGCCGTCCGCTCCCGCTACCCCAAGGATTGTGGCCTCCCAATTCTCTGAGCCGATTAGGCCCAAAGCTGTACTGTAGGTGATTCCAGCGACCGAAGGATATGCATCAGCAATCTCCTGTGCGAATTCATCGGTAAAATTTCCGTCACGAGCAACAATGGATGTGAACGAATCAATAGAGGAATAGTCATATGATTGGCCATTATGTGTAATCGTGTGTGATGTATCGGTTAGTGTCTCATTTAAACCCTCGAGCATGAGGGTATTGCCGAGTAATTCGACGATGACCGTTACCTCACTAACAGTGGCATCTGGATCCGTAGGGACTTCGGTTTGTGGATTCGTCAGGGTGCTTTCAGTCCAGTAGCGGAAATCAATATCACGATTGGGTTGAAACTCCGGCTTCACTACCTCGCCTTGGGATTGTCTGGCCGATCCATCATACCAGTCATCCAGTGTGGTCATACGATCAAAATGGTCACCCTCGGCATAAATCACTGCGAGAACATTGTAGCCTTGTCCATTCAGTGATGATGGGATTTCAAGAAGCACATAGTTCTCATCAGACGTCGTTGTGAATTGTGAAATAATCGGCTGATATGCCTCGAAACTATCATTGTATCCCGGGAATGAAATCTCATCATATATCGTTCCTGACTCAATATTTATTTGGAACACTTCCCCTCCCGGAAACTGGAAGCTGTTTCCATAGGAATAGGAGAAAGGGAGTGCCTCCTCTAATTTGAACTGAACTTCAGAATTAGTGATTTGCGTTGCGTTATTGGAGTCGTCATTGACGACCAAAATAGCAGGAAAGGTGTAGATTGCTTCGAAACCTGAATTAGTCATTGTCTTTTTTCTCTTGGTTTATATGTTTACAATTAGTACTAATGACATGTCACCGAATTTNAATGGGNATTAGCGAGGTNTAGAAGTGTAAGGAATACCTCTGTAGCCTAAAAAGGTGTTACACCTTCTAATTCCCATCGAAATTAGCTCCTACCTAATTATCTAAATCCAAGTCCAACTGGACCATTGGAATAACTGATGGCCGTTCGGATGCTCTCCTGATTTCTCGATCCAGTTCTTTGAAGACTTTACGCATTCCGGGAAGTGATTCTTCAGCTACCATGTAGATGTCGAAGTCAAATCTGTCTCGAAATCGTTCATGTGATCCTTGCTTCGATGCCTCAGTGAGGTAGTAGCACAGGTGTTCATCCCTCAGCATCTTGGATCGACTCCAATGTGGGTCGAGAGGGCACAGTGGAGCAGAGCATCGGTTAAACCGAGGGCATTGTCCGGGATGACGCTTGTTCATACTTCACCCCCAGATTCACTGAACACTTGTGACCATTGTTCGTGACCATCTGGAATGACTGCTTTTACAAATTCATCTAGTAACTCAGTGCGGAAGATCATGTAGTTGTATGAGATATCTTTGCCACAGCTCGAGCATGTTTCCCAGATGGGTAGGTAAGCACAGGCATGCGCAATAAAGTCATATGCTTCGGGATGTGTTTGTTCCACACCATCTGAGAAAGCAAGCCAATCATTTCTGTCGAAACAAAATTCAGTCACACCATGCTCATATTCTTTTGTATCAAGTGGTGGGATACCCATCCGTTCTAGCTGTTGAATGATGATTTCATAGTGCCTCGGAATTGGAGAGTCGATGAATCTGCTCATACTGAACCTCCATTGCCTTGATTGACTTGATGACTGATCCACTGATCAATTGCGTGTTCAGGCCAAGCAGATATCTTGGATCCGATTTTGATTTGCTCGGGGAATAATCCCTTTGCTATGAGTTTGTAAATTTGTGAGCGTGATAAGCCCACTTTGAGTACGACTTGTTTCAGTCGCAGTAAACGATTTGTTTCGTTCATGAAGTTCATCCTCTAATCGGTTTATGTGAATCGACGTCGATGGATGAATTAAAATTTGGATCTGCTATGTCAGCGAGCGGTTGGCTTAATTTGGAAGGAATTGGCTTAAATTGGAACTCCAAGTTACTCGGTTATTTGACGATAGGTAAGAAGTCTGCGCTCAAAGCCTCTCAAATCTATCTCAGTGTCTTGTAGATAGAAAACTTCTTCTCCGCTAGCTGAGTATTTCTTTTCAAAACCGCATTCTTCTTTACGGTCCCACATATAAGTCCAAAGATCACTGTTTGTTGGTTCTAAGCCTTTCTCTTGCACATACCGATTGGCGTACTGACATAATTTCTCCGCCACCTTATTCTTCTTTGGAATATAGATCGGCAGGAAATTCGTTTCGTCTTTTGAAGCGTTTTGTACGACGAGAACTTCTGTTTTTGAAATATGGTCAATTAAATTGACAAGGTTCCACAGTGTAGTTTTGTCTGTTTCATCACCTTGTTGTTGGTCATACCACCGACAGAATTTCACGAATGATAGCCCGAAAGCGTTAGCAATCTCGTGTTGAGTCATGCCGCTGTTCATTGCTTTGTGAACTTTTTCCACGGATATGCCTGTTTTAAAAAAATCACTATCCATCGTTACTGTGCGCCGGAATACAAATACTTCGCCCAAGCTTCCATCAATTTGAATCGCTTCTCAAGTTGATCGCCACGTGCATAGGCTCTCTCTGTTGCGTTTGGAAGCTTGTGAGACAAAGCATACTCAGCCAATTGAGTATCAAACTCAGTCTCTTCACCCACCCAATCACGGAAGGTGCTTCTAAAGCCATGAACTGTAATATCACTTCTGTTCATGCGCTCTAATAATTTCAGCATCGCATTGTCGCTCATGGGCTGATCAGCTTTGCCTCCGGGGAACACGTAATCACTAATTCTTGGTAGTTGTTGAAGAATTGCTAATGCCGCAGAACTGAGTGCTACTTTAAATTCACGCTTGGTCTTCATTAGGTTGGCCGGAATAGTCCACGTCTTGGCTTCCCAATCAATCTGATCCCACGTCATGAAGCGAGTTGGTTTTGTACGACTGCCAGTCAAGATAGTGAACTCTAGAGCTTTGGCTGATACAGCATCCTGTTGCCTTAATTCAGTCATGAAGGCAGGGGCATCTGTATAGGGGAGGGCGTTCATGTGGCCATCTGTCCCTTCAGCTAGATTTTTATTCCGCTTGATCGTTTCAGGGTCTACATATGCTTGATCAAGATATCCTCTCCACTGAGCAGGATTCTGGGCAGTTCGTTTCTCAGTCACGATCGCAAATGCAAATATGGCTTCTAGTCGTTGTCGTACTCTACTGGCCGTTTCGGTCTTTATTTCCCAAATGGGGTCTAAGCACTTTCTTATATCAGTAATGGATACATCAGCGACTGGGAGTGATCCGATATGAGGTAATACATAATCTCTCAGCGTATTTTTAATTTGTTGCCTATGCTTTGGATTGGTCCAACCAGATTCATTGCGCTCGTACCACTCATCAGCACACATCTCAAAAGTCACTACGGTCTGCCGCTTCTGATCCTCTAATGCTTTGAGTTCAGCCTTCTGCTCTTTGACTGCATCAGTTGGGTGTATTCCCCGACTGACTAACAGTTTGCACTTGAGTGCATTGTCACGAGCCATAGCGAGGCTATTGGTCTTTGGGTGATAGGCACGTAGTCCATGCCATGTCCTTTTACCGTTCAGTTGATATCTGTACATCCAACGTTTGTTGCCAGCCTTATCAACCTCTAGATACAGACCGTTCCCATCACTGTATCTGTCTGGCTTTACGAGTGCTTCTATCTGTTTGACTGTCAACTTAGGCATGGTACAACCTCATATCTTTGTACCACTTATTGTACCGCATTAAAGTGAGTTATAGAGATATGTAAAGAAACAATAAGAGACTNATAATATTATATATGTATNTATATTAGTAATTTATACGTGCATACGCATACGAGAGTGGTCGGTGATGGATGATAGTATGTAGGACGTCCGCTCCGCCATTATTACGCAAGAAGCCACGTATCACGTGGCTTTCTCGTCCCTAAGGGATAGCTGTTCAGTAAATAAGCCTTCAATCAATCGCCTCAAGCCCGCTCACAACGATATTTAATCAATCTGGCAGTTTGATGCGGATAGCATATAGCAGTAACGGACAGGACAATTCATTTGTTGCTCTATCCATTCCTCTCTTTCGGGTAACCTCTACTTTCAAGAAACCTGGTATGGCCTCTCAGAATGTTATGAGTAAAGCTGACGCTGCAAATCGGAAGAAAGCCGACTCTCTCCAACCACTGCGTTCATTGGCACCTTTTATTGCACCTTACAAGGGTCTACTAACAGTTGCTATGCTGGCACTGCTGATCTCTTCGGCGGCGCTGTTAGCCATGCCAATAGCTGTCCGAAACGTGATTGATCGAGGGTTCTCTGTCGAGGATGCTGCGAATATCGATCGTTATTTTGTGATCTTACTGTTGTGTGTTCTCGTCATTGGGTTTTTTGGTGCAGCGAGAGCCTGTCTCGTAAACTGGCTCGGCGAAAGAGTCGTTGCAGACATTCGCACAAAAGTCTTTGCTCATGTGATTTATATGGACCCCGCATTCTTTGAAACAACGAAAATCGGGGAAGTCTTGTCGCGACTGACTGCGGATACAACTCTGATCCAATCTGCATCCGGCGTTAGTATTTCGATCGTGCTACGGTCATTGATTCAATTTATCGGTGGTCTGTTGTTATTGGGCTATACCAGTATCGAGCTACTTGGGGTTCTTCTTCTTATTTTCCCATTAACTGTCTTGCCAATCATTGCCATCGGGCGATCGTTACGAAAACTCTCACGCGATAGTCAGGACAGGATTGCAGATGCCAGCGGTCAAGCCACTGAAATACTCGGGAACGCAGAAACCGTGCAGTCATTCACTGCAGAAGATTTTGAAATAGGGCGGTTTTCGGCTTCTATTCAGGAAAGCTTTCGTACAGCTGTCCGGCGGATTAAAGTGCGTGCACTATTAACGATGGTTGGGACAGTCAGTGTATTTGGCGCATTAATCTTCGTGCTGTGGTTAGGCGCGAAGGAGGTGCTAGCAGGAACAATATCTAGTGGTGAACTCGGTCAATTCGTTCTGTATGCAATGTTTGTTGGTGTTGCCGCAGGATCCTTAAGTGAAGTCTGGGGTGAGGTCCAGCGAGCGGCTGGCGCAATGGAGCGACTGACAGAGCTGTTGCAGATGGAATCCAACATACGGATGCCTAATGTCCCGGTCGAGCTTCCCAAACCTTGTCATGGTGCAATTAAGTTTGACCAGGTAATTTTTGGTTATCCGTCTCGAAAAAATGAATTTGCAATTAGAGATTTTTCGCTTGAAATAAAACCGGGCGAACATGTTGCGTTTGTTGGGCCATCAGGTGCAGGTAAGAGTACTCTATTCCAACTCTTACTCAGATTTTACGAGCCTCAATCGGGTCGGATTTATATTGATGGTGTCAACATCAATCATGCCAATCCCAAAGATATCAGGTCCGTCATGGCGATGGTTCCTCAAGATTGCGTGATTTTTGGTGATAGCGTGGCGGAGAATATCCGTTTCGGTCGTCCAACCGTGACCGACACGCAGGTAATCGAAGCAGCTAAAGCCGCATCGGCTCATGAGTTTATTAGTCAACTTCCAGATGGATATGAAACCTATTTGGGAGAAAAGGGAGTCAGATTATCCGGCGGGCAGAAACAGCGAGTAGCAATTGCCCGTGCAATTCTCGCAGATCCAGCCATTTTGCTACTCGATGAGGCCACAAGCGCTCTGGATTCGGAAAGCGAACGACTGGTTCAATCTGCATTAGATACGTTGCAGAACAATCGAACTACCTTGATCATTGCTCACCGACTTGCAACTGTCCTCCAGGCGGATAAGATCGTCGTCTTGAATGCCGGTCGAGTTCTTGATGTGGGTAGGCATAGTGAGCTGGTGACCCGTAACGCGATCTATGCGCAGATGGTGGAGCTACAATTCAACGAGGTCGCCACTCCCAAAATAGGTCAATCGGTGATGTCTGATCCGTTTTAATCGAGGCCTTCAGCATGTTGCGCCTGCGTTTTCTTTGCAGCGACTCAACGAACTTTAGGAGTTCGTGGAGAAAGGTTTGATGACTGAACAAGAGTACAGTTCTCTGGTGCCAAGACACGCGACCATTGTCAGGGAATTGCCATTAATTGTTACCTTATCCGGTCACCACCGCAGTAGTTATGGTATCTAGAGTGATTCACGTTTAAAGAGTGCCGAAATGCTTTGTCTTAAAAGTCTGCGATTATCATTACTAGTATTTGTGATCCTCATTTTTGTATCTGCGAACTCCGTCAGTGCTGAAGGTATCTATAGCAAAGCTGATGCTACTCAAATGTTTGAAATGTCGATGAGCGAATGGAATGCGAATGTAATGGCTGTGCAGACGAAGGGGGCAGGGCAAGCGCTCGGAAATCCCACAGATGGTTTCGGGTTAGCCATTCAGACGGCTGATGAATATCTAATTGTGCGGCCGAATTATCGATCTCCAAATCAACCCGAATTCCTCAGCGTCACAATAGGATATCCGCCAGAACAGGCCCAATATTTGACTGAGACGATACTCGAACAATTGGTAGCTCTTTCAATTAAACAATTAGCGCCAGAGTTTGTGATGACGGCCAAGGTGAGGAAAGTTGACCAGGGAGTAGCGATCATGGCAATCATTAGAAAGCACGATCCCTACTGACAAGTTCATCCATGGAATTAGGGGTAACGTGGCAGCGGTGGCCTATTTTGCCGTCTTCTCGACCCGGTCACCCCTCTTTTTCCAAGCCCTACTTTACCTTGTTGTCTTGGTCCTTTGGTTTTCGAGCCCTTTCTGTTCGAAAAACGAAGAATGTGAAGAACACTGCTGTAATAATTACCCAGTGTCCGATGATGTTGTAGCCGATATACACTAATTCGACTGTGTAAATACCAAAAGCGATGCACCACATAGCAGCCAACAGAATGCTCAGTAAATACTTGTATTCCATAGGCGCAAATTTGAGCGCATTCTTTGAGGCGTCTAATAATCCAAAGCCAAACTTACTCAAAGCAACCCATCCGTTTTCTTCAAATGCTTTCAATATTTTATTCATTTTCATTTCCTCGGATTGATGGAGTAGAAATCCTATCTGCAATCACAGATTGGGCGATCTCACCAATGAACACCCAAGCAACGTATCACATGTGACTCGCGCTGAGATGAAATTCGCTGGTGTTGGATGCAAAAGCACGTGAAATCTCTTGAATCTCAAAGACCCCTAAGTTGGTTGTAAGATCGGGTTCTTTATGATGGTCCCGATTTGTTGCCTGTTTCGGACTCCACTATGTGAAGTCTTTGGTTTGATCCGATTCTCAGCCAAGCCGATAATCATCTGCTCATAAGACATACCAAGATTGAGTGCGCAGGAACGAAAAAAATATCCTTTCTTAAGACCAGGCATCAAATTTGCCTCCATGAAATGTGGGATCCCAGACGCACACATTCGGACATCAATTCGCCCAAAAGAAGTTCCACCAAGAACTCGAAAAACTGATTGTCCGAGGTCAGATAGTGCTCGATGAATCTTTTGATCCGTTACAGATAAAACTTCTTCTGCATCGTTTTTCTTGGTCTGAAAGTCTAGGATGCGATGTCCTTCCGTATTCTTCTCAGCTCGGATCTCGATTGGCATTGCTGTGAGACGCTTCGTAGAATCATTTTCAATAATTCCAACGCTGTATTCGTTGCCGGGCAGGTACTGCTCAATTAAAACATCGCACCTGAGTGAATCGAATAACTGCTGGATTTTTCGTTGCATCTCTAAATGAGTAAAGGCTAGGGAAGCACTGTCAATTCCTATGCTATCGCCACAGTTGGCGGGCTTGATGAACACGGGAAATTGCATATCAGTAGGGAGTTGTAAAAGCGTCTCTCCAGGATGCACTCTGATGTAGGGTGCAGTTGATAAGCCAGCGCGCTGCACAAGTTCCTTGGCAACTGTTTTGTCATACTCGCAATCTAGTGCGCTTTTTGGAGATCCAAGATACGGAATTTGATGGTGATCGAGAAAGTCATTGAGCCAGACGTCCTGGTCATGGAATTGGAAATATTTGACCCCAGAAAACACCAGGTCAGGCTGGCGCTTAGCTAGTTCCTCAAGATCATTTCGGTTTTTAATGGTTGTGATCGCAACCTTCCGAAAGCGCTTGCAAAGAATAGTTTGGATTAATTTGGCGTCCAGCGTAATAGCAACATTCTTCGATGGTTGCGCTGTTGGTACGATCACAATCTCAATTCGTCCAAAAGTGCGAGACGACGTTGTTCTAAACGGTTGAGAGCCTGAGTAACGATTTGAATGTTTAGTGTGAGCAGTAGCAAGAGGGTTTTTTAGATGTGGCGGTTGCGGCATCGGACCAGTTTGTATCTCCGCAGTGACTGGATCTTGTAATTGGAGAGTGTCTTGGATCGCTCCTACGTCAAGGCAATGCTCGATTTGTTTTTTCATTGACATATCCTTAAAAACGTTCAATGCGGATGCATTGACTCATCGGTGTCAGACAACTGGGAAATAGCTCAAGGTTTAGAGATGCTGAACTGTCTAGTCAGATCTGCGAATTTAGCTAGAGAGAAAGAAAATTGAGAAGTCCCGACGGCTTTGAATCACTG
>JGI26088J50261_1001926_pt1 | contig 10803 bp, 5 predicted proteins | sample SaaInl1SG_22_DNA_FD_50261 | JGI IMG/M metagenome (IMG submission 50261)
TCCAAAAAGGCTTTTTTCCCCTCCTGGGCTTCTTCCATTAAATAATACATCAAGGTAGCGTCTCCTGCCAGTTGCATCAACCCGTGCTGGCCGTCTAGCTCGGCATTTAAAGAACGCTTAATCATTCGTAGTGCGAGCGGACTGCGTTGCTGCATGATGCTGCACCATTCCATAACCGTGTCTTCCAACTGGTTCAAAGGAACTACTTTGTTAATCAATCCCATTTCCAGTGCTTCTTGGGCACTGTACTGCTGACAGAGAAACCAAATCTCACGGGCTTTCTTTTGACCCACATGACGCGCTAAATAGGAAGAACCAAAGCCTCCGTCAAAACTTCCTACTTTAGGACCCGTTTGACCAAAAATAGCATTGTCACTAGCTATTGTCAAATCGCAAACCACGTGAAGGACATGGCCCCCACCTATGGCATACCCATTGACCATTGCTATGACGGGCTTGGGCAGTTCTCGGATACGCTTGTGCAAATCCAAAACGTTGAGTCGAGGCACTCCGTCTTCTCCAACATATCCGCCTACCCCTTTTACATTTTGATCACCTCCACTACAAAAGGCCTTATCGCCAATACCCGTAAAAACCACCACATCGATGTCGTTGCGTTCACGACACACTTCCATCGCTTCCAACATTTGAATATTGGTTTCTGGACGGAAAGCATTGTAAACTTCAGGTCGATTGATGGTAATTTTGGCAACTCCTTCACATAACTCAAATAGGATGTCGCTGTAGTCTCCTAAAGATTCCCATGTTCTCATATATTGCTTTTTTTTTACGAAAATATAGATTTTGAAGCCATTGTTTTAAAATAATCCAGTAAAACCGTATCATTTAGTTTTCGTGGGGTTTGGATTTCTAAAATTTGTGGGGCCGTATTTGTGTTAAAAAAGCGCGGTAACTTTCTTTTTAAAGCGCCTAAGGAAGTCGCTTTTCTATATTTACATCCAAATGCCTTGGCCACATACCGAGCATCGCGTTGGTGTATGGTCTCAAAATACGTATCGTATTTGGTACTGTCTTTTTCACCAGGCAAGATTCTAAAGATGCCCCCTCCCCCGTTATTGATGAGGATAATTTTAAAGTTGTTCGGAATGTAATTATTCCATAATCCGTTGATGTCGTAGAAGAAACTCAAATCGCCAGTGATCAGCACCGTAGGTTGTTCGCTTAACTGTGCAGCACCCACTGCGGTAGCTGTGCTTCCATCTATTCCACTGGTCCCCCGATTACAAAAAACAGGGGTCTCCGCTGGCCAAGAAAAGAGTTGCGCATACCGAATCGAGGAACTGTTTGCCAATTGCAACGGGTAACCCGATGGCCACTTAGCAGCTAGAAACTCAAAGACTTTGAGGTCTGAAAAACCTACTTTTTTGAGGTATTCTTCTCCAGAACCCTGAAACTGAGTGTAGGGTTTGCGAACGAAAGTTTGAAAATCACTCACACTCTTTTTTTGTCCCGAATACAACGTTTTAATAAAGTATTGAGGCGTCGTTTTAAGGTGTTCTGTTAGGCAGTAGTACGTATTGTATGCCTTTTTTACATCCACATGCCAATGCTGCTGGGGGCGATATTTTCTCAAAAAAGCTTTGATCTTTTTGGAAACTACCATCCCGCCAAAGGTCAAAAGGATTTCAGGCTGGAGTGCAGCCCGCCATTTTTCATCCACTTGTTCCATCGGAGCCATAAGTGTATCGATGGAGTAGATTGCATTGGAGTGGCTCAGATTGGAGGTGGTTTCCGTAAAAACTACGACAGAAGGATCTTCACACAAAGCCTCCACCCACTTTTGTTGGATACTGTGGGGAGGCAAGACCCCAACAATAACCCATTTTTTAGTATGCTTGTGCCAAAGCTCGGAGAGGGATTCTAATTGAGATTCCTCAATTTGGGGTACTGCTTTGTCCGTTTTCACTCCTGGAAGAGGGACTTTTTCAGAAGTCGTGTCATAAAGCGGTTCTTCCAGTGGAAGGTTTAGATGTACCGGACCACTCTGCTGAAGAGCAGTTTCCAATACGCGTACAATCTCTTTTTCGTTGTGCTTTTGATGCTCCTTTTGAATTTCTTTTACCACTTTTGGAGTTGCCAGAGGAGGTAGGAGTGTTTGCATGGGATTCTCCAGTAGGGTTTCCGTGGCGTGAATTACGTCGGGTTTTAACACCGCTGCCGTTTCGAGATGCGGTTCAAAAACCCCCGTTTGGCGGATAGTTTGTCCATCGCCAATGTCAATACGGTGGGGCATACGATCTGCAGAGAGAATGACCAGTGGAACATCGCTATAATAGGCTTCGGCTACGGCAGGATAAAAATTGAGTAACGCAGAACCGGAAGTGCAAACCAGAGCTACAGGCTTTTTAAGTTGTTGCGCCATGCCTAGTGCAAAAAAAGCGGCAGCACGTTCATCGACAATACTGTAGGTTTTAAAAAAAGGCAAGGAAACAAANCCGTTAGTAAGTGGAGCATTTCGGGAACCTGCGCAAATCACAATCCGTTCGATACCAGCAGCTTCGCACAGGCGAACAACCGTTTGGGCAAGGGGAATCGAGGGATATGTACTCATGCTTCAAGAATCAACTTCCAGGCCCAAAAGTACAAAACCCAAAGGCATAAACGAAAGACTTTATAGGACTTTTACGAGGGTCAGTGCTTTTCGTTGGGTTTCCTCCCATTCCTTTTCAGGTTGGCTTTCCGAGGTAATTCCAGCCCCTACATACAAACTAAATATTCCCGCTTCGTAGGAGGCACATCGTAAATTGACAAAAAGATGTGCTTCGTTTTTACTCATAGGACCAAAATATCCAGTGTAAAAAGAACGGTCGTAACTTTCCTCTTTTTTAATAAATTCTACGGCTTTTGCCTTTGGAATCCCTCCTACAGCTGGTGTGGGATGTAATGCCTTTGCCAAAAGGTGCAACGACTGCTGAAATTTGGGCAATTCGAACAAACTGCTCCGATGGACTAGATTTCCCGCTCGAATAGTGCGCGGGGAATGTTCTTTTATTTCCCCCCTAGTAAAAAAGGGCTCCAGGTCCTCGCGAATTTGTTCCACTACGAGTTGCTGCTCCTCGATTTCTTTCTGCTTCCAAACCACAGCTTCAGTGGATTGGTGTAGTTGGGTTCCTGCTAAAGCTTCGGTTTGTAAGCCTTCCCCAGTCTTCTTTAAAAACTTTTCGGGACTAGCACCCAACCAACAGCCGCCCTTCGGATGGCTCCACAAATAGACCATGGCTTCGTTGTAAGCCCCGAGTAAATCCATAAATACGACGATGGGACTTTTGCTCGTTCGGTGTTCTATTTTACGAGAAACGACCAGTTTTTTAAAGCTTCCTGAAGAAATGGTATGTACTGCCTTTTGGACCAATTGAACAAAAGCCATTTTTTCCTGTTGGGTTTCTGCTAGTGGGATTTCTGGAATAGATTGCTGTTGCGCTTTAGGAATTGGAAAACTCTTTTGAAGCGTATTGGGAATAAAATAAGTGGGGGTTTCGGGATCAAATGGTGCCAGGGCAAAACCCGAGTCATTTAACCTCATTGTGGTATGTAAGGTGTTGTCCTCTTGAAAGTAAAGTTGTACTTCGTCAGACTGAGGAAGACAAAAGGCTACAAAGGGTTTTTGCTCTAGCCAAAGTTGTTCCAATTGGGTTTGGAGCGCAAGCGGTGGTTCCATTTACGATTTTTTACGGCTGTAAGTGGTAAGCTTGCAAAGCGAAATCAGATTTCCCGCTTCGTCTTCTACACGGATTTCCCAAAGTTGAATACTTTTTCCTTGGTGTTGTGGACGGGCAGTAGCATAGACAAAGCCAGCTGCAATACTTTTTAGATGATTGGCGGTGATTTCAATTCCACGAACTTGGGCGTTGGGATCTTTGTTTAAAACAAAAACAGCAGCGCTTCCCACACTTTCTGCCAAGGCTGCAGTGGCCCCTCCGTGCAATACTCCGTCGGGTTGATGGACTTTTGGAGTTACAGGCATCCGAGCTTGTAAAAAGTCTTCACCCACATCCGTATATTCGATCTCCAAGGTCTCCATCAAGGTGTTTTTACAAATCCCATTGGTCAGTGCTAAAACCTGCTCCTTTTCCATGTCTCTTTTTTTTGCTAAAATAAGAAAAGCTGCTGTGAAGACCGCCCTTTGTTGTGACAGACCTACTTCTTTTTTCAACACTGATTTCCTTAAGGTCATTGAGCAAGGTCGAAATGACCGTGGACAATACCTTATTCTTTTATGGAGAAAGGTCATTGAGCAAAGTCGAAATGACTGTGAACAATACCTTGTTCTTTTTTTGGAAGAAGGGCACTTCGACCACTTCGACCACTTCGACGGGCTCAGTGGCCAAAGCTCAGTGTCCGAAAACGGTCATTGAGCGAAGTCGAAATGACCGTGGAAAATCCCTTGTCCTTTTTTGGATAAAGGGCACTTCGACCACTTCGACGGGCTCAGTGGCCAAAGTTCAGTGTCCGAAAACGGTCATTGAGCAAAGTCGAAATGACCGTGGACAATACCTTATTCTTTTATGGAGAAAGGTCATTGAGCAAAGTCGAAATGACCGTGAACAATACCTTGTTCTTTTTTTGGAAGAAGGGCACTTCGACCACTTCGACCACTTCGACGGGCTCAGTGGCCAAAGTTCAGTGTCCGAAAACGGTCATTGAGCAAAGTCGAAATGACCGTGGAAAATCCCTTGTCCTTTTTTGGAGAAAGGGCACTTCGACCACTTCGACCACTTCGACGGGCTCAGTGGCCAAAGCTCAGTGTCCGAAAACGGTCATTGAGCGAAGTCGAAATGACCGTGGACAATTCCTTATCCTTTTGCTTCGTTTTCTTTGGTCAAGCAAAGAAAATGAAGAAGTTTCTTATTGTTCATTATCTCTCAATAAAACGAATAGCTCCCCTTTTCTTAACGCCAGTTTTTGAAAGTCAAAATAGGGATTACAGCCCGCGACAATGTGCACTAGAGAAAAAAAACCTGCTGTAAAGACTACAGCAGGTTTATTAGGAGCAACTAAAACCTCAAATTCACATTATTTGCATCCTGTTTATTCTATTCCCAAAGCCGCTTCAATCTTTGCTAAACGTTCTTTAAGCGCCTTGATTTCAGCATCTTTTGCATCCAGCTGCTTTTGCTGTTCAATAGTATGTAAATACAACTCTTCTACTTTTTCCAAATTGCTTTGGATGTTTTTAGAAATGTTCCAACCTTCAGAGCTTACTTCCTCGCGGCTTTGAACCCCTGGCAAATGCTTATGAGTTTTTACAAAAGATTCTACTTCTTTTAAAGTGGGAAGGCTATAATTATTGTTATAGGAGGAAACACCTTCAAAATAACTTTCAAAAACATAATCAGGATAAGTGTACGATGCTGTTCCAGATCCCCATAGTTCTCCATTCACGAGTGCATTCCCTTCAACTTCTAGTTTGTAAACTCTTGAAGCAGTATCTGCTGTTGTTTTCCCAATTAGCAAAGTTCCACTGCTTGTGAGCGTCATGGCTTGATTTCGAGGGGAGGATGTACTTGCGTAGGTATAAAAACGCATAGCTGCTCCATCAGAAGGAACTGTATGAGCGGTAGTATTCCCTGCTATAAAATCAATTCTTCCGCCATCTTGGGAGGCATTATTTCCATAAAGATCAATATTCGGTGCGCGTGTTCCACTGTCTCCATCTTCTTCTCCAGCAATAAGGCGCAATCGTGCTTCAGTAGCGCCTTCAATTCCAAGAATTGCAGATGGACTTCCTGGCGCTGCATATGTTCCTGGATTTCTAAGCAAAGTAGACGATCCTAAACGCGTAGCTTGATTAACCGTCAAAGTCCCGCTTACTGTGGTACTGCCTAAGGTCGCTAAAGAAATTTCTTGAGAAGTTCCTCCACTAATCCCTACTGTTAATGAAGCAGTAGCAGTATTGTAATTTAAACCGTTAATGTTTTGTGCAACTCCACCTCCAGTGAGGGTCGTCCAGGTAGTGGTTCCTGTCGTGGCATCTTGCATGCTTAAGACTTGGCCATTTGTTCCTCCTCCTATTGGCAAGGTATAACTTGTGGTAGTATAGCTTGCATTAATGGTCAAGGCCCCGTTTAAAGTAGTATTCCCATTTTTAAGCATCACCAAAGCATCAGATCTAATTATAGTACCTGCATTTTCTGCTCCATTCCCAATCACAAAAAGACGGTCTGTTTGGTCTGTAAAGGGGTTGTACCCTGAAGCATTGGCACCAGAAGGATGAGCGGTATTAAAAAGCCCTAAAGTGGTTTGACCATAACTTTCTGCAGTTGTCGCAGCTCCCCATGCAGTGGATAAGGTTCCTGAAGCGGTTGTTAAAGCACCCCAGGCGGTTGATAAGGTTCCTGAAGCGGTCGTATTTTGACCCCAAGCGGTAGCATAGGCACCAGTAGCTTCTGTATTTTCTCCCCAGGCAGTGGCATTATTAGCCGTGGCTTGTGTGAATTGTCCCCAGGCGGTCGCTCTAATACCCGAAGCGATGTTATCTGATCCCCAAGCCGTAGCATTGCTAGCCGAGGCTTCTGTGTCTTCTCCCCAGGCAGTACTCCGGTCTCCTGAGGCTTCTGTATTGTATCCGAAAGCGGTAGAACGGTCTCCTATGTTGGCGTTATTCCAAGTAGTTCCTGAAGCATAGCCCGCACGGAAAGCACCTTTACTTTTGTCAAAAAAGAAACGTGCATCATCTGCTGTACCAACGATGTTATCAAATTGAGTAGCTCCAAAGACAAAATCATGTGTAGCCGTTCCTACTCGGCTTAACACTGTGGTACCACTTACTATAAAGGTCAAATCCTCTGGCGTAGTCCAAGTGGTCGTTCCTGAACTTGCGTCTAGCATGGTCAATACTTGGTCTGTAGCTCCTTTTAGATTAGGCAAGGTATAGCTGGAAGTACCTGACCTTAGGGTTAAAGTTCCACTCACCGTGGTACTTCCTAAAGTTGCTAAAGAGAGCGTTTGACTTGCTCCATCACTAATCGCTATCGTTAGACTATTCGTTGCAGAATTAAATACCGATCCTGTAATGTCTTGGCTAAAGTCATCCAAACTTACCGAATTGGTTCCAGAGATACTCAATACATCCCCTGTCAAACTCAAAGTCTGTGAATCCGTTCCTGAGTTGTCTAGAGCAGATAAATCAACTGTACTACTCGTTCCATTTGTAATACCTACTGTTAAAGAGTTGGTCGCACTATCAAAGTTTAAATCGGCAATATCTTGATCCAATTGAGATAAATCGAGCGTTTGACTCGCTCCATCACTAATCGCTATCGTCAGACTATTCGTTGCAGAATTAAATACCGATCCTGTAATGTCTTGGCTAAAGTCATCCAAACTTACAGAATTGGTTCCAGAGATACTCAATACATCTCCTGTCAAACTCAAAGTCTGTGTGTCCGTTCCAGCCCTTGTAATGGGCAACTGTCTTAGATTGCCACTAGTATCTGCCACTACCAGGACATCGGTAGCCACTCCCGTGGGTAGGTTGGTGATTTGAACGGTGCCACTCACAGTTAAATCCCCGTTTATACTGGTGTCCCCATTTTTAAGTATAACCAAAGCGTCTGAACGACTGGTAGTTCCTGTTCCATTTCCAAGGACGAATAAACGGTCTGTAGGAACAATGCCTGTTTCACTAGGCGTGCCTGTATGTGGGGTATTGTATATTCCTAAACTGGTTTGTCCAAAACTTTCTGCTGTTGTGAATGCTCCACCCGCCGTACTTGTACTCCCAGATGCTGTAGCTGTCCAACCCCATACGGTACTTACACTGCCGAGCGCTGTAGAAGACAGTCCCCAAGCAGAACTGTAGTTTCCTGATGCTTTGGTATTTAATCCTCTCGCATAACTTGAGTTACCTGCCGCTTCGGTGGTTCTTCCAAAGGCTGTGCTCCAGTCTCCAATGGCCTGTCCACCTCCCCAAGAAGTGCTATAAGATCCAGAGGCAGTAGAGGAGGTCCCCCCCCAAGACATACTGGCAAATCCAAGTGCCTGGGTGTCATTCCCTAAGGCGATGCTGTAGGTGCCAGAGGCGACACTTGCACGCCCCATGGCAACAGAATAATTTCCTGTTGCGGATGTATCTAACCCCCCTGCAAAAGAATATTGACCAGAAACTATGCTATTGCGACCGCTCGCAAAAGAATAATCGCCAGAAGCTTCCGCGTCACGCCCAGAGGCATAAGAATAATGACCAGATGCTATACTATTGCGACCGCTCGCAAAAGAATAATTTCCTCTAGCGCCAGTGGATGTACTAACAGCAGTTTGCACAGAGAGGTCCACTGCATTAGTACCTATATCTCCGTGATGTAAGTGATTGGATGCCAAAAGACGGTAGCCTGTTTTCCCCCCTTCGTTAACTTGAATAAGTTGTCCGTGTGTAGCCGTACTGACCAATGTCAAGGTAGAAGAATTGATATTGACTAAGGACAGCGTACCACTGGTAATTAGGGTTACTGGATTTCCGCTTTCAATAACTAATTCCCCTTCTGTAGTAGAGGTAGAAGTGGCAAAAGAAAGGTTCTGGTCGTCAGTTCCTGTATTGTTAAAATAGGCCAGGTCTAAGGTTTCTGTTACAGTAGTATTTTCAGGTAATAGCTGTAAAATTGTTCCACTCAAACTGGCTGTAATGGTCTGACTGTCCGTATTGGTGAATACCGTCAGGTCCACACTGTTTCCATTTTGAATGCTTAGTGTGGTTCCAGAAAGCGTTAGGGTTTGGTCATCTCCCCCCGTAGGCCCTGCAGGTCCTGGAGGTCCTGCGGGTCCAGTAGCTCCTGTCCCTCCACGAGGTCCCGACTGACCGATAATGGTAGATAAATCCACTGTATTTCCACCGACAATGTTCAGCATGGAACCGTCAATTAATAAGGTAGGGCTACTGGTCGTTGCGCCCAGGCTTACAGAAAGCCACTGGCTGCCGTTCCAGACTTCCAAACTTCCCGTGTCGGGGTCAAAATAGAGTTCACCAGCTTCTGGAGCGTCGGGTCGGGTTAGCGAAGCCCCACTAGTCGCACTTTCCCAAGTACGTACCACTAGTCTTTTTCCAGTGGCATCTATTGAAATTTCTTCATTTAAATACTGTACTTCATTGCGATCCAAATTGTAGATCATCAATCCTAACGGAGCGGTCTGTTTGTCAATACCATTTCGTTGGGTTGTCGTTAAACGAGGGGGTAAAAATCCCTTATCTGTACTTTCCAATTCAAAAACGGTAAAGGGTGAGATTTGGGTGGGGTTGTCTCCCACTTTCACTTGACTCCAGCTGAACTGGGAAATCAAAAGNNAAAAAAATAAAACGAGAGGTAGGTAAAATTGTTTCATGAAGTGTTTTGTTTAATTCGGGGTTAAATGGATTTATTNAGCGTTTCTCCAAAGGGAACAGCCTNGGAAAAATGTTGCAAAGTTTACTTTAGTAAAAGAAAAAGGATTTAAAATGCCCTGTTTTTTAGGAGCCTTTAAGACACCGAAGGGTGACGCGTAGGTCGTATGCATGATTTGTAGATTTGGTTAAATGTGTTTAAATTTAAAAAAAACCTAAGTTTAGGACTAAAAATCTTTAATTGTACTTTTTAAATACTGAAAATGAGGGCTTTAAAAATTTTTCGAACACGAAAAATGTAAATTTAATTTGTAGGAATTTTACTACAAAACAGGAAGTTGCAAACCTGTTTTAAAATAAAAAAAGCCCTCTGAAATTCAGAGGGCTTTTTTATATCAAAAGAAATAAAGGGTTATTCTTTTACTTCTTCAAAGTCCACGTCTTGTACATCGTCACCATCTTTTGCTTGGGCGTCGGGTTGGGGTGGAGTCTCTCCTGCAGCGGCTCCTCCGGCTTCGGCTTGGGCTTTGTACATTTCTTCNGAGGCGTTTTTCCATGCTTCATTGATGGTTTCTAGCGCTTTGTCAATTGCNTCTAAATCTTTGGATTCATGTGCTTTTTTCAATTCTGCTAAAGCCGTTTCAATCGGTGCTTTTTTCTCNTCAGAAAGTTTTTCTCCGAATTCCTTCAGTTGTTTTTCGGTTTGGAAAATCATCTGATCCGCACTGTTTAGCTTTTCNGCTTCTTCTTTGACTTTTTTATCTGCATCCGCATTCGCTTCTGCTTCCTTTTTCATTTTCTCAATTTCTTCCTCGGTCAGTCCAGAAGAGGCTTCAATACGAATGTCTTGCGATTTGTTGGTCGCTTTGTCCAAAGCACTCACTTTGATGATTCCGTTGGCATCGATATCAAAAGTCACTTCAATTTGTGGCGTACCCCGTTGCGCTGGTGGAATGCCATCTAGGTGAAAACGTCCAATGGTTTTGTTGTCTGTCGCCATAGAACGCTCTCCTTGAAGTACGTGGATCTCTACAGAAGGCTGGTTATCTGCCGCGGTAGAAAAGACCTGAGACTTTTTGGTAGGGATCGTCGTGTTGGACTCGATCAGTTTGGTCATCACTCCTCCCATAGTTTCAATACCTAGGGAAAGTGGCGTAACATCTAAGAGTAAAACATCTTTTACATCTCCAGTTAAAACTCCTCCTTGGATTGCCGCACCAATGGCTACTACCTCATCTGGATTTACTCCTTTGGATGGCTTTTTACCAAAAAACTTTTCTACTTCTTCTTGGATGACTGGAATCCGAGTGGATCCTCCTACGAGAATCACCTCATCGATATCACTTGTTGAAAGCCCTGCATCGTCCAATGCTTTTTTGACCGGCGTCATGGAACGTTTGACTAAATCATCAGCTAGTTTTTCAAAATTGGCTCGTGTTAAACTGGTCACCAAGTGTTTGGGTCCAGAA
>JGI26088J50261_1001931_pt1 | contig 10790 bp, 6 predicted proteins | sample SaaInl1SG_22_DNA_FD_50261 | JGI IMG/M metagenome (IMG submission 50261)
CGAGTCTAGGATAGGCACGAATTTCCTGCTCATTTAGAAAACGTCCTGCACCTGCAAACAGTTCAAAAACGTAATTACTTTGGTTAATGAACTTATAGCCTAAGGTCACGCCAAGAGCGATACCCACGTATTCTTGTGTATATAAGGTGCCGTAATTTCCAGTGTCAGAATCATAATCAAAAAAATCAGTTTCACCAGCGCTTATACCAGTAAATACTTCAGTGTAGAGTCCTTTATTATCTAATTTATCTCTACGTTGAAAATAGATTCGATAGAACGGAGCGAATTCAAATTTCTCATAGCGATATCCTTCATCAATACCGAAATTGACAAAACCGTAAGCGCCAAAGCTTGAAGTAGGGTTTATATACCGCTCATAGGTGATTCCAATAGCTGGCATAACCAATAGTTCAAACATGTTTAGCTTGAGTTCATTTTTTTCAAGTGTTTGAAGTGAAATAGTTTCACTCTTGTCTTCCTGAGCAAACAGAGCGCCAGAAATAAAAACGAGGCTGTAAAATAAATTATTTAGTTTCATAATTTTTTTTAAAAATACATCACTCAAATTCTATACCATATACCAATCTGAGGAATATATTTTTATAACCACGAGGATTTTTTATCTTCGTATAAAAAGGATTTGAAGGTACTTTCATATAATGTTAACGGAATACGTGCAGCGCTAAATAAGGGATTTGCCGAATGGCTTAAAGTGTCCCAAGCAGATGTTATTTGTATCCAAGAAATTAAAGCCCTTAAAGAGCAAGTAGACACCAAAGTATTGGAAGACTTGGGTTATCATCATTTTTGGTTTTCTGCTCAAAAAAAAGGCTACAGTGGAGTCGCTATTTTTTCTAAAATCAAACCCAATAAGGTTGAATACGGGTCTGGAATCGATCATATGGATTTTGAGGGGAGAATTATTCGTGCTGATTTTGATAAAGTTTCCATAATGAGTCTGTATTTGCCTTCCGGAACAAATATTGATCGTTTGGAATACAAGTTTAAATTCATGGATGAATTTCAAGACTATATTAATGAATTGAAAAAGGAGTATCCCAACCTAATCATTTGTGGAGATTACAATATATGTCATGAGGCTATTGACATTCATGATCCTGTTCGAAATAAAAAGGTATCCGGTTTTTTGCCAGAAGAGCGTGCTTGGTTGGACGGATTTATCAATTCAGGTTTTATTGATTCTTTCCGTTTACTAAATTCAGAACCTCACCATTATAGTTGGTGGAGTTATCGTGCAAATGCACGAAATAACAATAAAGGATGGCGAATTGATTACGCTTTGGTTAGTGCGCCTTTAAAAGAGAATATCAAGAGATCATTTATTTTACCCGAAGCTAAACATTCGGATCATTGTCCAGTAGGACTTGAACTAAATTTTTGAAAATGAAAAAAATACCCATTATAACATTTTTCACGCTAGCACTTTTGACTTCAAGTTGTGTGTCCACTAAAGTGTTCAATGATTTAGAATCAAGATATGCTACTTTAAAAGTAGAGCGAAATACACTTGAGGCTTCACGGGACTCCATTCAAAAGGCATGGGATCTTTTGGGCTCCAAATGGAAAGACACCAATCGCTATTTAAAACGTTCCCGAGATAGTGTATCAGATGGACTTCAAAAACTGAGAAATTTAAAGAAGGAATACACGCTATTGGAGCAGAATAGTGATAAAAAAATTCAAGAGAGTATTGGTGCCAATAATGCGCTNTTAAAGGAGATTGCNATAAAAGAAGCTCAATTATCNGCCCGTTCNGAACGAGTAGATCAATTGGAAAATTTAATGTCAGAACAAAAAGAAGCTTTATTAGAATTNAAACAACGTCTTTCAGATGCACTCTTGAACTTTGAAGGAAAAGGATTGACCGTCGAACAAAGAAATGGAAAGGTCTATGTTTCTATGGAAAATAAACTTTTATTCAAGTCAGGGAGTTGGAATGTGGGAAGTGAAGGACAAAGAGCACTTGGTCAATTAGGAACTGTTTTGGCAGAAAATCCTGATATAGTTGTCATGATAGAAGGACATACAGATAATGTGCCTTTTAGTCCAAAAAATACACTAGAGTCCAACTGGGATTTATCTACAAAAAGAGCAACTTCTGTTGTAACTATTTTATTAAAAAACGAATTGATTTTACCGCAAAACTTAACTGCAGCAGGACGAAGCGAATACCTTCCTATAGCGCCTAACTCTAATGTAGATGGTCGAGCAGCAAACCGAAGAATAGAAGTGATATTAAGCCCTCAATGGGATGAAATTAATGCACTTTTAAATAACTAAATTTATGGAATATAATTTTTTACCAGAGACTGATATAAAAGTCAGTAAAATTTGCCTTGGTACAATGACTTGGGGTAGACAAAATAATGAAGCAGAAGGGCACAGCCAAATGGATTTTGCTTTAGAAAACGGAGTTAATTTCTTTGATACGGCCGAATTATATCCAGTACCTCCACGTCAAGAGGAGCAAGGAGATACCGAGCGGTTTATNGGAACCTGGTTCAAAAAGACNGGAAATCGTGAGAAAGTTNTTTTAGCTTCAAAAATCGCTGGTCCTGCTCCCTTCACTCAACATATCAGAACCGACAAAAGTTTTTCAAAGAAGACGATAGATACAGCAGTTGAAGGAAGCTTAAAGCGACTTCAAACCGACTATATTGATTTATATCAAATTCATTGGCCAGAAAGAAACACCAATTACTTTGGAAAAAGAGGGCATCAATATGAAAAAGGGGAAGTTTGGGAAGAAAATTTTGAAGAAGTCTTGGATGCATTAAATGCACATGTAAAAGCTGGAAATATTCGTCATGTGGGTTTGTCAAATGAAACACCATGGGGTACCATGCGCTATTTGCAAGCACAAAATGAAAATCGCCCAAAAATGCGAACAATACAAAATCCCTACTCTTTATTGAATCGTACTTTTGAAACAGGGAATGCCGAGGTATGTCATCGTGAAAATGTGGGTTTACTGGCCTATTCTCCACTAGCTTTTGGGGTTTTGAGTGGGAAATACCGTCAGGGGAATAAACCTGAAAACGGAAGAATCACCCTATTTCCTAACTATAATCGATATAGTAACGACCAATGTAATTTGGCTGTAGATAAATATCACGAGCTAGCCACCGCCAATGGAATGACACTGACTCAAATGGCTTTATCTTTTGTCAATGATCGCCCTTTTGTAACGAGCAATATTATTGGGGCCACGTCTCTAGAACAACTCAATGAAAATATCGGCACCGCTTCTATTAAACTCTCTAGTGAGGTTTTACAAGCCATAAATGAAATTCAGGAACTAGTTCCAAATCCAGCACCTTAAAGGGTTACTGTGCTTTGGATTTTATTTATTCTAAACGTGTCTTGTAATGCGGCCTTCTTGTGATTGATTAATGATTATTGATTTTTGCTTTCCTAATTTGATGTAACAAAACAGCGTTTTAATCGTCTTACATTTATATTATTAATTTAGTAGTATTAATAATCCTAAATACTTAATCTTTTAACACCTAAATAATGAAAACAATCAAACTATTCGCTCTAGTATCATTTCTATTTTTAAACTCGAGTATTTATGCTCAAACTGCCGAAGAAATCATTTCAAATTATTTTGAAAATACGGGAGGATATGAAAACTGGGGGAACCTAGAAGGAATTAAAATGGTGGCCAACATCAATCAGCAAGGGATGGAAATTCCAATGGAAATATATCAACTCAAAGATGGGAAGCAGATGACTGTGATCAATTTCCAAGGAAAGGAAATTAAGCAAGGAGTCTACGATGGAGAGCGCTTATGGTCTCATAATTTCATGACAATGGAAGCAGAGGAGAGTGATGCAGAAACGACAGCTAATTTCAAATTAGACACTAATGATTTTCCAGATTCCTTTTATGACTATAAAGCGAAAGGATACACCATTGAATTGATGGGAACTGAAGATTTTCAAGGAACAGAAACCTATAAAATTAAATTGGTTAAAGAGCCTAAAACGAATGAAGGTGTTAAAGAAGAGGACATTTCTTTTTACTATTTCGACACTGAAAACTTTGTGCCTATTGCGATAGAAAGTGAGATAAAATCAGGTCCTGGAAAGGGAATGACTATGGAAATATCGTTTAGTGATTACGAAGAAGTAGATGGACTTTACTTTCCTTTTTCAATGACACAAGGAGTGAAAGGACAACCTGGACAGCCTATTACGATGAGTGAAGTCATTTTGAATCCTACAGTTGAAGCTAGCGATTTCACTCTTCCAGAAAAACAATAATTGTACCCATAACAAAACCATTTAATGAAATATTTATTTTCGAGTTCAGTAACTGTTTTTTTGCTGTTCTCAGCTATCGTTTTTGCACAAAGCAGTAAGTCCAAAGAAGGAAAATCTCTTTTTGGAGATTTAACAGCCAGACAAATAGGACCAGCCCTAATGAGTGGAAGAATCAATGACCTTGAGATTCATCCAACGAACAATAAAATTCTCTATTTAGGTGCAGCAGGGGGAGGAGTATGGAAGTCAAATGATGGAGGAGCTACTTTCAATCCTATTTTTGATGAACATATTCAATCCATTGGGACAGTTACTTTAGACCCTAACGATCCGGACAATACTATTTATGTAGGAACTGGAGAAACCTGGACTCGAAATAGCGTTTCTTATGGTGATGGTTTATACAAATCCATTGACGGGGGCTCAAATTGGAATAAAATTGGCCTAGAAAATTCAGAGCGAATTGCAAGCATAATTGTTAATCCATCAAATAGTCAGGAAGTTTATGTTGCCGCTTTGGGAGCCCTATGGGGAGATAATGAAGAACGAGGTGTTTTTAAATCTAGTGATGGTGGACAAACTTGGGAGAAAATACTTTATGTGAACCCCAAAACAGGTTGTGCAGACTTGATTATGGATCCGAATGATCCATCAATTCTATATGCATCAATGTGGGAATTTAGAAGAACAGCATGGTCTTTTGATTCAGGAGGAGATAATAGTGCCCTTTATAAATCAATAGATGGTGGAAAGACATGGAATAAAATTCATAAAGGCTTTCCTAAAGGAAAATTAGGAAGAATGGGTATCGCCTTAGCTCCTAGCAATTCTAATAGACTTTATACTGTAATTGAAGCAGAACAAAAAGAAGATAAAGGATTGTATTCGAGTGCTGATGGTGGTCAAAGTTGGGAACAACTGAATAACGATTTTGAAATTACTGTTCGCCCGTTCTATTTTTCAAGAATAGTGGTAGATCCCAAAGATGAAAATGTGATTGTAAAGGGGGGCCTATCAGGTTCTATTTCAAGAGATGGGGGTAAAACCTTTAGAAGCTTGGGGAATATGCACAGCGATATACATGATATTGTATTTTCAAATATTCACTCGGATATAATGTATTTTGGAACAGACGGTGGAGTTTACAGAAGTTGGAATGGTGGAACTACTTGTGAAATCGTAGAAAATTTGCCGCTCTCACAATTTTATCAGATAAGTGTAGACGATAAGACTCCCTATAATATTTATGGTGGACTTCAAGATAATGGTTCTTGGTATGGCCCTTCTTCTTCCCCAGGGGGAATAGAAGCAAGAGACTGGAATTCAATTGGAGTTGGAGATGGTTTTAGAGTGTTAAAGCACAGCACTAAAGAAATCATTTATTCTGAAATGCAGGGGGCAGAAAACGTCTGGCGGATCGATACTGAAAACAATTTGATCAAAACAATTCAGCCCTTACCCACTGATTTACACAAAAAATTACGCTTTAATTGGAATGCTCCAATGGCCTTGTGTGCATCTAATCCTGACAGAATTTACATGGGAAGTCAATTCCTGCATCAGTCCGATGATATGGGTAATTCATGGAAGATTATTTCCCCAGATCTAACTACTAATGATCCTGCCAAACAAGATCAAGATAATTCGGGAGGCCTTTCTATGGACAATTCCGGTGCTGAAAATCATACGACTATTTTTACAATCGCACCTTCAGAACTCGATGAGAATATTATTTGGGTGGGTACAGATGACGGCAATGTGCAGGTGACTCAAGATGGTGGAAAAACTTGGACAAATACTGTAGCCAATATTCCAGGTCTACCAAAAAACACCTGGTGTTATCATATTGAAACGAGCACGATTGACAAAGGCACGGCCTATGCAGTTTTTGATGGGCATACTGCCAACGATAAAACTCCTTACGCGTTTAAGACTACTGATTTTGGAAAAACGTGGGTAAATATTATTTCTGATGATGTAGAGGGAGTGGTTCGTAACATTCAAGTAGATTATGAAAATTCAGATTTGCTGTTTTTAGGGACAGAACTGGGACTTTATATCACTTTAAACGGAGGTGAAAAATGGTATAAATTCACAAACAATATGCCTGCTGTAGCGACTCATTATATTGCGCTGCAAAAAGAAACAAATGATTTAGTTTTAGGAACGCATGGTAGAGGAATTATTATTATTGACGATATTTCTCCTCTGAGAGAACTAAATGAAGCAACACAAAAAAAGACATTACATTTCTTTGAAAGCAAACCAACGGTCATCAAAGAAACTCAGAATTTCTCTGGAAACTTTGGGAATGAAACTCAATTTGTTGGGGCAAATAAGTCTAGCCAAGCCCAAATTAAATATCATCTAAAAAAGCGACACACTTTTGGTAAGATGACCATGGCAATTGTCAATTCAGAAGGCGATACTCTTTCTGAATTAACTCCAGGAAAATCAAAAGGAATAAATATTGTTAATTGGTCTTTCCGAAAGAAACAACCCAAAGTAGCCAAAGGGAAAACATTCTCTTTTGGAGGCTTTACTACTCCAGTGCTTCCGGCAGGGAAGTATATCGCAAAAATAACTAAAGGAAAGCAAACATTTGAACATCCATTTGAATTGGTTTATGATGCCAAAAGTACAGTGTCAAGTAAAGATCGAGTGTTTAAGCATAAAACGGTAAATGAGATTTATGAAATGATTGAAACGCTTGCTTATAAAGTCTATATTTTAGACGCGTATTTGGACTATGCAACTTCATCCCAAAAGAAAAAATTAATCAAAAAGTTGAATGCACTCAAAGAAACAATGGTCATCACAACTGGTGATAATTATGTTGGGGCAGCAGAGCCACAATTGAGAGAGAAAATGACGGCTATTTTTCAACGTATAGAGCAAAATTATGGTGCTCCTACACCCGATGAAATTCAAAATTTAGCTACGATTAAAAATAGATTTAACTCAGCAGTTGAAAGCCTAGAAAAAATCATAAAGAAGTACAAACTGAAACGAATGGTTCCTGTAAAATCTCTTGAAGAATACTTGAAGTCATAGCAATTTTATTAAAAGCGCCCTTTGGGGCGTTTTTTAATTTTATGAAAGCAGCATTTTTGAAAGTAAATCTAGTCTAAAACAGGGATTGCTTCAATTAACTTTTGTGTGTATGCGTTTTTGGGATGGGTGTAAAGTTGATCCGCTTCTTGTAGTTCAATAAGATGCCCTTTCTCCATTACCATGACTCGATCTGACATGTATTTTACTACGGCTAAATCATGAGAAATAAAGAGGTAACTTAAATTTAACTCTTTTTTAAGCTTATTCAAGAGATTGAGAACTTGAGCTTGTACGGATATATCCAAAGCGGCAACACTCTCATCACAAATTATAAGCTTTGGTTCCGTGGCTAATGCTCTAGCGATTACGGCGCGTTGCCGTTGACCCCCCGACAGTTCGTGTGGATAACGATCCAAAAAAAGTTCATTCAACCCCACTTGATTAAGAAGTTCTTTACCACGTTTAAATTGTGCCTCTGGTGAAGTTGCAATTTTGTGAACATCCAGCACTTCAATTATTGTATTCCCGATGGTTTTTTGAGGGTGTAATGCTGCATAAGGATCTTGAAAGATAAATTGAATTTCTTTCCTCAATTTTCTTAAGGCTTGAGTAGATTGGACAATGGGTTTCCCTTCATAAAAGATACTTCCTTGAGAAGGGGGGTCTAGATAAATTAACGCTTTAGCTAGGGTGGATTTTCCACATCCTGATTCTCCAACAAGACCAAGGGTTTCTCCAGGAAAAAGTGAAAAATTAAGTGAGTGTATCGCTTTAAACTCCTGTTTTACCCCACGCCATGTTTTTTTAGAATAAATTTTTTCAAGTCCTTTAACTTCAAGTAGGGGAGATTTTTTGTACAACTCTAAATGCTGTTTTTGTCGTTCTTTTGTCGAGAGAGTGACGGGTTTAAAATCACCGGATTGATAGTCTGCTAGGGTGGGAAGTCTTTCAAGTCGAACTTCTGTTTTAGGTCGAGCAAAAAGCAATCCTTTTGTATAGGGGTGTTTGGGGTTTTTAAAAATAGTAGCAGTAGTGCCCTCTTCTACAATTTCTCCCTGATACATTACAAAAACTTTATCCGCTAATTGTTTCACCAAAGCAAGGTCATGGGAGATAAACAAAATACTCATCTGGTATTTCTTTTGTAAGGCTTTTAGGAGTTGAATAATTTCCTTTTGAACTGTGACATCCAAAGCAGTAGTTGGTTCATCTGCAATAAGGAGTTTGGGTTTGCACAGTAAGGCCATAGCAATCATAATACGCTGTTTCTGTCCCCCACTAAGTTGATGAGGATAGGACATTAAGATGCGGTCTGTATCTGAAAGTTGTACTTCTTTTAGTACTTCTATAATTAAATTTTTTTGCTCTTTCTCTGAAGTTGTGGTGTGTTGTTTTAAAACTTCTTGAAGTTGTTTGCCACATCGCATGGATGGATTTAAACTAGATTGAGGTTCTTGAAAAATCATTCCAATGGATTTACCTCTAAGCTGTTGCCAGTTTTTGGACGAGAGTTTAGGAATGTCTATTCCATCAAATACCATTTTATCTGCTTCAATCTCTGCTTTTTTGGGTTGAAGGCCCAAGAGAGAAAGTGCAGTTATGGATTTTCCACTTCCTGATTCTCCAACTAGGGAGACAATCTCTTGTTCTCCTATTTTAAAAGAAATTGTTTTAAGAATCTGAGCATTCCCAATATGAAGGGACAGATTTTTTATTTCAATCAAGTGTTTTTCACCAGATTTTTGTTTCATTCACTTGTCTTACAGGTTTTGTTTTTTCAGTTCTGCTACTGCATGATTAGCAGCTCTTGCTGTTAATGCCATATAGGTTAATGAAGGGTTTTGATTGGCTGAAGAGGTCATACAAGCTCCGTCAGTAACAAAAACATTAGGAACACCATGAACCTGATTGTGTTTGTTTAATACAGATGTTTTGGGATCTTTCCCCATCCTAGCAGTTCCCATTTCATGAATTCCTTTCCCGATTGGAGCATTAGAATCAAAAATATTGACATCTTTAAATCCTGCATCTTCAAGCATTTCAGCAGCTTGTATTTTCCAGTCCTCTTTCATGATCCGCTCATTCTCTTTGAATTCTGCATCAAACACAATGGTGGGAAGTCCATATTGGTCTAGTTTTTCGTAATTCAAAAACATCTTATTTTCATGATAGGGTAAAACTTCACCAAAGCCTCCCATTCCAAGAGACCATCCACCGGCTTCTAAAACAGCATTTTTAAAATCTTTTCCATAGGCAAGTTCACTCACTGCTTCTGACCAATTTCCACGTCCAGCACCTCCTTGATAACCATATCCTCTTAGAAAATCTACTTTTTTGGAACCCTTACCAAGATTTCGGAATCGAGGAATATAGAATCCATTTGGACGTCTTCCGGAATAATATTGATCATTAAATCCATCATAGTTGCCCGAGGCACCGCTTCCCAGTTGGTGGTCCATGATGTTATGACCTAATTCTCCACTTTCATTTCCCATGCCGTTTGGAAACCTATTCGATTTTGATTGCATTAAAATAGCGGTAGAGGCCATAGAGGAAGCACAGAGAAAAACTATTTTCGAACGGAATTCAATAGATTCTTTTGTCAAAGCGTCAACCACACGGACTCCAGTTGCTTTTTGTGTTTTCTCATCATAAAGTACTTCGGCAACAATTGAATTGGGACGTAAGGTCATATTTCCTGTTGCTTCAGCAGCGGGGAGGGTGGAAGAATTAGAACTAAAATAAGCACCAAATGGACATCCTCTATCACAGCGNTTTCTAAATTGACAAGCAGTTCTTCCGGCACCTTCTTTTGAACCTTGTGTAATGTGAGCTACTCTTCCAATGGTCATTAACCGATCATCGTAGGAGCTGGCAATACGCTCTTTTAAGTGAGTTTCAAGGCAATTTAATTCCATTGGAGGAAGAAAATTACTATCAGGTAGATGAGGTAAATTAAGCGCTTCTCCGCTAATTCCAATATGTTTTTCAACATGNTCATACCATGGGGCAATGTCTTTGTAGCGTATGGGCCAATCGACGCCATAACCGTCTTTTGCGTTGGCTTCAAAATCAAGATCACTCCAGCGATAGGTTTGTCTTCCCCAAATTAAAGAACGTCCACCTACTTGTTTCCCACGAATCCAGTCAAAGGGTTTTATTTCATCGTAATTGTGTTCAGAATCTTTATTATAAAAATGACGCTTGGTTTCATCAAATCCCCATCTTCTCTGTTTATCGTAGTCTTTAAGAATTTCATTTGGTGTGGCACCTCCATGAGGCATATCCCAGGGATCTAAATGCATCGTGGGATAATCTTCTACATGTTTAACCATACGACCCCGTTCCAAGACTAAGGTCTTAAGTCCATTTTCACATAATTCTTTAGCGGCCCAACCTCCACTTACCCCTGTGCCCACGACTATAGCGTCATACTGTTCTAAATT
>JGI26088J50261_1001932_pt1 | contig 10789 bp, 8 predicted proteins | sample SaaInl1SG_22_DNA_FD_50261 | JGI IMG/M metagenome (IMG submission 50261)
AGTCGCTGGACCTCATTGGACAAGAAATCAATATCAAGCAGTTGTTCGCGTTTATATTTTGGTGCATATTTTTCAATCGCCTCCACTAGTGTTAGACGATCAAAAGCACTTTCAAAATCAATCTCTTTTTCTTGGTAGATNAATTTGAGCTCTAATCCACAAGCTTTAATAGAGGCACGGATGCATTCTTCCGTGAAGTTCATTAACCACTCGTAATCGGTATAAGCCGCATAAAACTCCATCATGGTGAATTCAGGATTATGGCGAACGCTTAGGCCCTCATTTCTGAAATTTCGGTTTATCTCAAATACCCGATCAAAACCTCCTACCACTAACCTCTTAAGGTATAACTCGGGAGCGATTCTCATGAACATTTGCATATCCAGCGCATTGTGATGGGTCACAAATGGTTTTGCACTTGCGCCACCTGGAATAGGATGCAGCATCGGGGTCTCAACCTCTAAGAATTTGTGTTGATTCATGAATTCTCGAATCGACTGAATCGCTTTGGATCGGGTTAAAAAGGTTTCTTTAGTTTCCTGATTGACCATCAGGTCAACATAACGCTGACGGTATTTCATTTCCTGGTCCTGAAGCCCATGAAATTTTTCCGGCATGGGTCTTAATGACTTGGTTAATAAAACAATTTCCGTAACTTCAACCGTTAACTCCCCGGTATTGGTTTTAAATAGTTTTCCTTTGGCACCAAGGATGTCGCCCATATCCCACTTTTTAAAAGACGCATATAATTCTGGATTGTCTTCCGTATTCACCAGGTCTCTTGCAACATAAAGCTGTATCCTTCCAGAGACGTCTTGTATAGTTGCAAAACTTGCCTTGCCCATTACTCTTTTTAACATCATGCGGCCAGCAACAACAACCTGCACTGACTTTTCTTCCATGGTCGGCTTATCAAAGTTGGCGTAACTCGACTGCAGCTCGCTCGCCAAGTCTTCTGGTTTAAAGTGGTTTGGGAATGCGGGGCCAAGCTTCTTAAGTTCAGCTAGCTTATTTCGTCGCTCTTGAATGATTGAATTTTCATCGAGTTGCTGATTGTCTTTTTCTTCCAACTTATACCCCTTGTTTTAAACTTTCTATAATAAATGGGTCCAGGTTACCATCCAATACTCCTTGAGTATTTCCAACCTCAACACCGGTCCTTAAATCTTTAATTCTTGACTGGTCAAGAACGTAGCTGCGAATTTGATGACCCCACCAATATCCGACTTGGCATCCTCCAACGCTTGCTTTTCTTCGTTTCTTTTTTCCATCTCAATTCTATACAGTTGAGATTTCAGCATGTCCATGGCCTGTGCTTTATTGCGATGCTGTGACCGATCATTTTGACACTGAACAACGACCCCCGTCGGCTCATGCGTAATTCTAACAGCAGAATCGGTTTTATTGATATGCTGTCCACCGGCCCCAGATGCGCGATAGGTATCGATTCTTAAATCGGCGGGGTTAATTTCAATATCGACAGACTCGTCGATCTCCGGGTATACATTAACGCCAGCAAATGATGTATGCCTCCGGCTACCCGAATCAAATGGTGATTTTCTTACCAAACGATGAATGCCTGTTTCAGTCCTGAAGTATCCGTATGCATAATCACCGGTAATTTTGACTGTTGCCCCTTTTATTCCAGCGACCTCACCCTCCGTGATCTCCATCACCTCAGTTTTAAACCCTTTTTCTTCACTATAACGAAGATACATCCTGAGTAACATGTTGGCCCAATCCTGTGCCTCAGTTCCACCGCTGCCGGATTGAAAATCAATAAAACAATTGTTTGGATCAAGAGGGTTAGAGAACATGCGCTTAAATTCCATCCGGTCGAGATTTTTTTGAATGTTTTCAGTGTCACTAAAAATGTCACCCAAGGTATCACAATCGGACTCACCTTGAGCTAGCTCAAAAAGCTCTTGATTGGACTCAATCGAATTAGCGAGTTTTTCAAATTCAGAAATTGTTTCTTCTAGTATTCTTTTTTCTTTGCCAATTTTTTGACTTAATGCATGGTCTTCCCAAATTTTTGGATCTTCTTGTTGTTTGATTAGTTGATCCAATTGAGTTTTTTTAGCATCTAAGTCAAAGATACCCCCTTAGGGCTACAAAACGATCATTAACATCACTAAGGCATTGTTTTAATTGATTAAGTTGTTCAGCTTCCATAAATGTCTAAATAAATTATTTTTGACATTCTATCTTGTTTTTAGAAAAGATAAAATTGTCATATTTCTGTCACACTTGGATAATAAAATACGCCTAGCAACTATATTAATAACTCAGGAGTTTTTACACATGGTATCAACATTCAATAAAGCAGTATTAGCAACTATAACAACAGTTGTGACTACATCTGTTTTTGCTGCCGACATCGTTAAAATTGACGGCTCATCAACAGTTTATCCAATCACAGAAGCCGTAGCTGAAGAATTTCAAAAAGAAACTGGGATTAAAGTTACCGTTGGCGTTTCTGGAACAGGCGGAGGCTTTAAAAAGTTTTGCCGTGGTGAAACCGTAATATCTGATGCATCAAGACCAATTAAAGCGAAAGAAATTAAAAAATGTGACGAAGCGGGAATTTCTTTTATTGAAGTACCGGTAGCATTTGATGCATTGACAGTAGTTATCAATAAAGACAATGAATGGGCAAAAGAAATGACGCCTGCAGAATTGAAAAAAATCTGGGGTCCTGATGCTCAAGGAAAAGTGATGAACTGGAAACAGGTGCGTGAAGGTATGCCAGACCAGCCGTTAAAATTATATGGACCAGGTGCGGACTCAGGCACATTCGATTACTTCACTGAAGCCATCATTGAGAAATCAAAGTCTATTCGTGGTGACTTTACTGCCTCAGAAGATGATAACGTTTTAGTTCAGGGTGTAGCTGGCGACAAAGGTGGTATGGGCTATTTTGGCCTTGCCTACTATGTTGAAAATAAGGATAAATTAGGTGCGGTTAAAGTTCAGAATAAGGAAGGTAAGTTTGTAGAGCCATCACTCGAAACGGTAATGAACGGGTCCTATAATCCTCTCTCACGTCCTTTATTTATTTACCTCAATGCAACTAAGGCAGCATTTGATCCTAAAGTTAAAAAATTCGTTGAATTTTATTTAGACAATGCCGCAAAACTTTCTAAAGAAGTTGGTTATGTGCCATTCTCAACTGCAGAATACGATGCCATTAAAAAGCATTACAAAACTTTAAAAACGGGTTCTGCTTTTAAAGATGGTCCAGCGATTGGATTATCTGTAAAAGAAATTCTTGAAAAAGCTGCAGACTAAGTTTTATTAAATAGCAATAGAAAAAGGGGAATTTTTTCCCCTTTTTTTAATTGAATCGTCACAAAACTATGTAATAATTTACCTGCGTTTATATTAATACTGTTTAAATTGTATATGGCCCAGAAAAAAATCATCAGCCCAGGATTAAAGAAAAATATTCGTCGTAATTTTCTCGAAAGATTGATTGAATTGTCTCTTATGTTATCTGGGTTAGCAGCGGTATTAATTACATTTGGAATCGTGTATATATTAGTGACCGAGTCATTACCTTTCTTCGACGCCGTCTCCCTAAAAGAATTTTTAACCTCCACGGTTTGGACGCCATTATTTGAAAGAAAAAATTATGGAATCTTACCGTTAGTTTCTGGAACGATAACCATAACCGGTATTGCCCTTTTAGTTGCCATTCCTCTTGGGACCATAACCGCCGTTTATCTCTCCGAGTTTGCTACCCACAAAGTACGCGAAATAGTTAAGCCAATTTTAGAATTACTGGTTGGCGTTCCTACTGTAGTTTTTGGCTACTTCGCTTTATTGCTTGTTACACCGTTATTACAAAAAATTTATCCCGATCTACCTACATTTAATATGCTGGGTCCAGGAATAGTTATGGGCATTATGATAGTTCCTTATATTGCATCCGTAGCAGAGGATGCCATGCGCGCCGTGCCAATGGCCATGAGGGAAGGTTCGTATGCTATGGGTGCAACCAGATTCCAAACTGCAGTGACTGTAGTTATGCCGGCGGCCTTGTCTGGAATCATTGCAGCATATATTTTAGCGGTAAGTCGTGGCATTGGAGAAACCATGATTGTCGCGATCGCAGCAGGACAGCAACCAAATTTTACTTTTAACCCNGTTGAGAGTGCTGCCACCATTACCGCTTATATTGTTTCCGTTGCTTTAGGTGACTTGGAGCATGGCGGAATAGGTTATCAGAGTATTTTTGCTGCCGGAATGGTGTTATTTTTAATGACATTATCCTTAAACATACTAGGTCAGTGGACTCGAAAAAAATTCACTGAAAGATATTAACTTATGGCCTCTACAATTAAACCTGCTAAAGACTTAAATGCCGTCCGCGCATTAATAAAAAAACATAAAAAAAATGATCGTTTATTTTCTGTGATTGGTATCTTTGTTATAGCTGCATTAGCGATCGCNCTTTTAGTTCTCTTTTTAGATTTGGTGATTGATGGATATCCCAAAATGAATCTGGAGTTTTTTTCTAACTTCCCTTCAAGAAAAGCCGAAGGTGCTGGGATACTATCCGCATGGGTTGGTTCAGCACTCGTCCTTACCGTGACTTTTTTTGTTGCCGTTCCTATGGGTGTAGCTGCCGGTATATACCTAGAGGAATACGCAAAAAAAGGTTGGTTTTCAGATTTAATCGAAATTAATGTGGCGAACCTAGCAGGAGTGCCCTCGATTATTTATGGCCTATTGGCGTTAGGTCTTTTTGTATACGAATTTGGACTGGGAACAAGTATATTGACTGCTGGGCTAACACTTTCATTACTCATGCTGCCGATTGTGATTGTCTCCACTCGAGAGGCCATTAGAGCCATACCGGTTCACATTCGTGAAGCGGCTTATGCCGTTGGAGCGACAAAATGGCAAGTAACCTTACATCACGTTCTTCAGTATGCTATGGGAGGAGTCCTTACGGGAATTATTATTGGCATGGCAAGAGCAATAGGAGAGACAGCGCCAGTCATTACTATTGGTGCTTTAACATTTATTGCCTTTCTTCCGCCAGCGCCTGTAAGTGAAGTTATGCCATTTATTAATTTCAATTGGCTTGATGCTGGATTCACGGTACTCCCAATTCAAATGTTTAACTGGATTTCGCGTCCTGAGCACGCATTTCATATTAATGCAGCTGCAACCGGAGCGGTGATTATTATTTTAACTTTATTAATGAATGGCCTTGCAATTCGTCTTCGTTATAGTATTCGAAAGAAAATTAAATGGTAGGATTAAACTAATGGGAAAACAAAACGAAATAATTAAAGCCGAATCAAAAAATTTTGATTTTCATTATGCTGATGGAACGCACGCTTTAAAAAATATAAATTTACCTTTATACGAAAAGAAAATTACTGCGTTAATTGGTCCTTCTGGTTGTGGTAAATCGACATTTTTAAGATCATTCAATCGAATGCATGATCTCTACCCTGGCAATAAATACGATGGTGAAATAATTTTACATCCAGATAATACCAACATTCTTCACACCAAAGTTGATCCGATAGAAGTTCGAATGCGTATTAGTATGGTTTTCCAAAAACCAAATCCATTCCCCAAATCTATTTATGAAAATGTTGCCTACGGCTTAAGAGTCCGTGGTGAAAATAATAAACGGCTCTTAGATGAAAAAGTTGAGGAGGCATTAAAAGGAGCTTCCTTATGGAATGAAGTAAAAGATAGGCTACAAGATTTAGCTTACAACCTATCCGGTGGTCAACAACAACGACTGTGCATTGCCAGAGCGCTTGCTACGGATCCAGAAATAATGCTTTTTGATGAACCAACCTCTGCGTTAGACCCTATAGCTACTGTTAATATTGAAGAGCTGATGAGTGAGTTAAAGAAAAAATTAACCATCTTGATTGTTACACATAACATGCAACAAGCAGCGAGAATTTCTGACTATACAGCCTACATGTATCTTGGCGAAATGATTGAATTTGACGAAACGGATACAATTTTCACCAAACCTTCAAAAAGAGAAACAGAAGATTACATTACTGGAAAATTTGGTTAATTTTTTTAAAGAGAAGAACTATGCCTCTAAGGCATTCTTGATCAATTGATTTGCCTGCATAGCTTTATCAAAATCTTTACATTCCGTCATTATTCTAATCAGTGGTTCAGTGCCTGATTTTCTCAATAAAACTCGACCCTTTGATTCCATAAGAGTTTCCGCACTTTTAATACTTTCTTGAATAACCTCTGAATCGAGATTCAGATCTGTTTGAATTGGTAAGTTGACTAAAATTTGAGGGTACAGTTTTATCTCGTTTACAGCATCTTGTAAGGAAATCTTTCTTTCTTGAATCGCCTTTATGACTTGTAACGCAGAAATTATTCCATCCCCGGTTGAATGAATATCTTTAACAAAATATGGCCTGAATTTTCACCGCCATAAATCCAATTATTATCATCCATCATCTCAGAAACGTATCGATCGCCAACATTTGACCTCAGAAAAGGAATGTTTTTTTCTTTTAGCGCCTCTTCCATCGCTAGATTTGTCATCAGGGTTCCAACCACACCGCCTTTAATTTTATTTTGAACGCATTCATTGGCAACAATAATGTATAGAAGCTGATCACCGTCCACGATATCTCCCGATGCAGTGACCATGAGAACCCGATCTCCATCTCCATCAAAAGCAATTCCTAAATCAGCATTAACCTCTTTTACTTTTGACTTCAATAAATCAAGATGCGTAGATCCGCAGTCTTGGTTGATATTTTTTCCATCTGGCTCAACACCGATTTTTGTAATATGAGCACCCAGCTCAGAAAATATTTTTGGTGCTACTTGGTAAGTTGCCCCATTAGAACAATCTAAAACTATTTTTAAGTTATCTAAATTAAGATTTCTTGGAAACGTATTTTTGCAAAACTCCACATACCTTCCCTGAGCATCCTCAACCCTTTTTGCTTTGCCTATTTCTTCAGAATCTAGACCCTCTATGGAATCAATATATTTTTCAATTTCAATTTCAATTGAATCATCTAATTTTAAACCGTCTCCAGAGAAAAATTTAATCCCATTATCTTGAAATAAATTATGCGAGGCGGATATCACAACGCCTACTTGTGCTCTCATTGCTTTTGTAAGATAAGCAATTGCCGGAGTTGGAATTGGGCCAGTTAAATAAACATCAACACCCGCAGCTGAAAATCCAGCTTCAAGTGCCGATTCAAGCATGTACCCAGACACTCTTGTGTCTTTACCAATTATGACTGAAGGTTTCTTAATATTACCCACTCTATTGGTCAGTACTTTTCCAGCGGCATAAGCCAACTTAGAGAAGAAGTCTGCAGTGATGGGAAATTTTCCAGCCTTGCCTCTAATGCCATCGGTTCCAAAATACTTTCTCATTAATGACCCTCTAAATATTTTTTTGTCACGGTAACGTTATGAGTTCGAATTATACGCGCTCCTTGACTTAATAATTGCTTAGCAAAAAAAGCACTAGCCTCATCTAAGAATTTTGCATCAGTACCTACTAAATTTTTTAACATACTCTTGCGAGATAACCCAATTAGAACTGGATAATTCATATCTACCAGTTTATTAATTTCTTGATAAAGCCTCCAATTGTCCTCAAAGGTTTTTCCAAATCCAAATCCTGGATCAATTATGATTCTTTCTGATGCTATTCCCATCTGTCCACATTGACTTATTCTTTCGGTCAAAAAATCTTTAACCGTTGTTTCAACACTCTTAGTATAAATGGGATTGTTTTGCATTGACTGAGGTTCACCTTGCATATGCATTAAGCATATCATGGCATCGCTATATCCACTTACTACTTCCAGGGCATTTCCATCAGACAGCGCTTTAATATCGTTAATTAAGTCAACCCCCATATCCAAGACTTTTTCCATAACTTCGGCCTTATACGTATCAATAGACAACAACACATTCGTTTTTGACTTGATTAACTTTATTATGGGCATGATTCTTAAAANTTCTTCAGATGCTAGGATAGGTTTTGCTCCCGGNCTTGAGGACTCTCCTCCAATATCAATAATATCTGCACCTGATTCAATCATTTGGTGAACGTGATCAAGCGCTCTATNAGGATCTANATACAGACCACCATCCGAGAAGGAATCGGGGGTAGCATTAAGTATACCCATGATCAGGTTAGATTTATTTTGAAGTTTTTGTAATAATTTCATAAAATAAAGCAGCTTTAAACTGCCTTATTTTACTTTGTTTTTGCTGTCGGTTGTGGAGAAGTTACTGCCGGACCTGAACCTGTCCCTTTATCGTTTTTTGGGGTGCTATCGTTGGATGCGGTCTTCGGTTCGCGTACTTTTTTTCCTGCCATGATGTCATTGATTTGTTCAGCATCAATGGTTTCGTATTCAAGAAGAGCTTTAGCCATCACCTCTACTTTTTTCTTATTTTTTTCAATAATCTTTCGGGCCACAGCATATTGTTCATCAAGGATTCTTCTAACTTCAGAATCAACCTTTTGTTGAGTAGCTTCAGAAATAGTTTTTGAAGGCATGCCGAATGTTGACTCATTTTGGTTGTCTGTGTAAACCATTGTCCCTAATTTATCTGACATACCGTACTTCGTAACCATGTCTCGAGCTAACTTGGTAGCCCTTTCAAAATCGTTAGAAGCGCCAGTAGACATTTGCTTCATGAAAACCTCTTCAGCAATTCTTCCACCAAACAGAATTGAAATTTCTTCAAGCATCTTGTCTTTAAAGTTACTAAAGCGATCGAACTCTGGGAGTTGCCATGTTAGCCCAAGCGCCCACCCTCTTGGCATAATAGTTACTTTATGAACTGGGTCAGCTTTTGGTAATGATTTGGCAACTATTGCATGTCCGGATTCATGATAAGCGGTATTAATTCTTTCATCTTCTTGCATTACTAGGGATTTTCGTTCTGGGCCCATATAAATCTTATCTTTAGCATCTTCAAAATCTTGCATGGTGACCGTTCTATGCCCACGTCGAGCAGCAAATAAAGCTGCCTCATTGACTAAGTTTGCTAAATCAGCTCCAGAAAATCCTGGAGTTCCCCGCGCCAATATATCGGCTTTCACATCAGCATCACCCGGTATTTTTCTCATGTGAACATTAAGGATTTGCTCCCTGCCTTTGATATCTGGCAACGATACAGCCACTTGACGATCAAATCGTCCAGGCCTCAGTAACGCTTTATCCAAGACGTCAGCTCTGTTGGTTGCTGCAATCACAATAACCCCTGAATTTGCCTCAAAGCCGTCCATCTCAACCAATAATTGATTCAGAGTTTGTTCACGCTCGTCGTTACCGCCACCCATTCCAGCGCCACGATGTCTACCAACTGCATCAATTTCATCAATAAATACGATGCAAGGTGAGCTTTTTTTAGCCTGTTCGAACATGTCCCTAACTCTCGCAGCACCCACACCGACAAACATTTCCACAAAATCTGATCCAGATATTGTGTAGAATGGAACCTTAGCCTCACCAGCAATTGCTCTGGCTAATAAGGTTTTACCCGTACCTGGAGGGCCTACCATTAAAACGCCTCTTGGTATTCTTCCGCCTAATTTATGAAATTTATTTGGGTCTTTAAGGAAGTCCACCAACTCCGTGACCTCTTCTTTAGCTTCGTCGCAACCAGCAACATCAGCAAATGTTGTTTTATTTGTTGCCTGATCTAACTGTCTTGCTTTACTTTTTCCAAATGAGAAAGGGCCGCCACCTTTACCCCCGCCCTGCATTTGCTTCATGAAGAATATCCATACTCCGATTAAAAGTATCATTGGGAACCAAGAAATAAAAACACTCATTAACATTGACTGCTTCTCTTCAGGCTTGGCTTCAACAATTACGTTATTTTTTAATAAGTCTGAAACCATCCACGGATCTGTTGGTGAGTATGTGGAAAATCTTTTACCGTCGGCCGTAATACCATTGATGTTTCTTCCATCAATTTCAACTTTGGAGATATTTCCAGATTTTACCTGTTCCATAAATTGCGAATAAACAAGTTTAGTTTCAAACCTATTAGCGGGTGAAAATTGATTGAAGACCATCATCATTAATGCCCCGATAGCCAACCAAACTAAAATTGTTTTAAGTGTGTTGTTATTCAAACTTTATCCTTAATTTATTTTATCTTTAAAGTTATTTTACAGCTTTTCTAGACCAATTAAAAAAAATTCAGCACTTCTATCTCTTGAAGATTCAGGTTTTTTAATAATTACTCGCTTAAACACATTTTTCATGGTTTTAACAAATTCTTCAAAACCCGATCCCATAAATGTCTTGACTAGAAAATTCCCTTTTGGTTTCAACCAATCTTTTGCAAATTCTAAAGATAATTCGTTTAGGCCAATTATTAATGCCTGGTCTCTAGTCTTATTACCACTAATATTGGGGGCCATATCGGATATTACAAGGTCAACCGGTTGATTTTTTAATAATAACTCTAATTGATCAAGAATTGCATTGTCTTGAAAATCGCCTTGAATAAAAGTCGTATTTTTGACCCCCTCCATAGGTAAGAGGTCAATTGCAAAGATTTCACCCGATTCACCAATGATTGAACTTAACGCCTGAGACCAACTTCCGGGAGCAGAACCCAGGTCTACGATACGGTTATTTTTTTTAACAAGACTGTATTTTGCGTTAATTTCGATGAGTTTATACGCCGCACGGGACCTATAACCGTCGTGCTGAGCTTTTTGCACGTATTTATCGGACAAGTGTTCTTTTATCCAATTACTTTTTGTTCTAGTCTTTTT
>JGI26088J50261_1001935_pt1 | contig 10785 bp, 10 predicted proteins | sample SaaInl1SG_22_DNA_FD_50261 | JGI IMG/M metagenome (IMG submission 50261)
TATTTGTATTAATTAACCCTTAAAACAATATTATATGCAACTTAATAACTTTACCATCAAAGCCCAAGAGGCACTTGGGGAAGCCCAACAAATTGCTATGGGATATTCACATGCAGAAATTGATGTAGCGCATTTATTTAAGGCCTTATTTAAAGCAGACCAACACCTCATGCCGTTTCTATTAAAGAAAATGGAGGTCAATGTACCCATGCTACAGCAGATATTGGATCAAATGTTGGTTCAAAAAGCCACTGTACAAGGAGCGGAAATTGGTTGGTCAAGAGAAGCGAGCACAGTATTACAACAAGCCATTCAGGAATCAAAAAAAATGAATGACGACTATGTGACCCTGGAACATATATTTTTAGCCATTTTCAATACAAAAAATCAAATGGCTCAAGTATTAAAAGACCAAGGAGGGAACTCAAAAAATTTAGAAGCAGCCATTCAAGAATTGAGAAAAGGGAATAAAGTAGCTTCCAATGACGCAGAAGCCACTTATAATGCCCTTGAAAAATATGCAAAGAATTTAAATGCACTCGCAGAAAGTGGGAAATTAGACCCTGTCATTGGAAGAGATGAAGAGATTAGAAGGGTTTTACAAATTTTATCTAGAAGAACAAAAAACAACCCCATGCTTGTAGGNGAGCCTGGAGTAGGTAAAACAGCTATTGCAGAGGGCTTGGCCCATAGAATTGTACAAGGCGACGTTCCAGAGAATTTAAAAGGAAAAACCTTATATGCCTTAGATATGGGTTCTCTAATTGCTGGAGCCAAATACAAAGGAGAATTTGAAGAGCGACTTAAATCAGTTATAAAAGAGGTTACAGACGCCAATGGAGAGGTGCTATTGTTTATAGATGAAATTCACACCCTAGTTGGTGCAGGAGGCGGAGACGGTGCCATGGATGCAGCCAACATTTTAAAGCCTGCATTGGCGAGAGGGGAGCTCAGGGCTATAGGCGCCACTACTTTAGATGAATTTCAGAAATACTTTGAAAAAGACAAAGCCCTAGAACGAAGGTTCCAAAAAGTACTCGTAGACGAGCCTAATACAGAAAGTGCTATCTCTATCCTAAGAGGTATAAAAGACAAGTATGAAGCCCANCACAAAGTTCAGATAAAAGATGAAGCCATTATTAGTGCGGTTCAGTTGTCTCAACGCTATATTACCAATAGATTTTTACCAGATAAGGCCATAGATTTAATGGACGAAGCGGCCTCAAAACTCAGGATGGAAATTAATTCTAAACCAGAAGAATTAGATCAATTGGACCGAAAAGTACTTCAATTAGAGATTGAATTAGCCGCCATCAGGAGAGAAAAAAGTAAAGAGGCTGTAAAGTCTTTAGAAATGGATCTGGCCAATTTAAAAGAGAAAAGAAATGAGATATTCACTAAATGGGAAGGAGAGAAAAATGAGATTGAAGCGATCCAAAAAATTAAAAAGTCACTAGAAGATTTAAAACTAGAAGCAGAACGTGCAGAGCGAAATGGAGATTTTGCCAAAGTAGCAGAAATTAGGTATGGTCAAACCAAAACTTTAGAAGACCAACTGGGCGTACTTCAAGAAAAATTGAGTAGTCAAAACAATGAGGACAATCTGATTAAAGAAGAAGTCACCANTGAGGACATTGCAGAAGTAGTTTCTAAATGGACCGGTATACCTGTGACTAAAATGTTACAGACAGAGGTAGAAAAGCTATTGAATTTAGAGAAGGTGCTTCACAAAAATGTAGTGGGACAGGAAGAAGCAATTATAGCAGTATCTGACGCTATTAGAAGAAGCAAAGCAGGGCTCCAAGACACAGACAAGCCACTAGGATCATTTTTATTTCTAGGAACTACTGGGGTAGGAAAAACAGAATTGGCCAAAACATTGGCCCAGTTTTTATTCAATGATCCCAACGCCATGACCCGAATAGACATGAGTGAGTACCAAGAAAAGCATGCCGTTAGTAGGTTGGTGGGTGCACCTCCAGGTTATGTAGGATATGAAGAAGGCGGGCAATTAACAGAAGCCATTAGAAGAAAACCTTACTCGGTTGTTTTATTAGATGAAATTGAAAAAGCCCATCCAGACACTTTTAATATACTTCTTCAGGTGTTGGATGAAGGTAGATTAACAGACAATAAAGGGAGGGTAGCNGATTTTAAAAATGCGATCATAATAATGACTAGCAATATTGGAAGTAGTATTATTCAAGATGCTTTTGATCATGAAACANACATTGAAAAGGCTACAGAACTTGCTAAAGAAGGCGTTTTAAATGCTTTAAAGCAACAAGTTAAGCCTGAATTTCTTAATAGAATAGACGACATTGTCATGTTTAGTCCTCTCACAAAAGAACACATTAAGGAGATTGTTAAAATTCAAATGAAACAATTGCAAAAACAGTTAAACGAAAAGCAAATTACCATAGACATTAGTCCCCAGGGTATAGCAACACTTGCTTTAAAGGGTTATGATCCTCAGTACGGCGCTAGACCGCTTAAAAGAGTGATCCAAAAAGAAGTCTTAAACAAACTGTCTAAAGCCATATTGGGTGGTGATATACATACCGATAGTGTGGTATTAATAGATAGTTTTGAAGGAGAAATTATTTTTAGGTCCCCTGAAAAAATAAGCATATGATCCAGTTTATTTCTGCTATTATTAGAAAAAAAGGCCATCTTGATGGCCTTTTTTTTATATTTATAAAAAAATAAGCATGCCCACAAAAGCAGACAGGACCAAGCAGTTTATTATAGAAAAGGTAGCCCCTCTATTTAATAAACACGGATACGCAGCAACAAGTCTTTTCCATATCACAGAGGCTACAGGACTCACTAAAGGGGCTNTTTACGGAAATTTCACCAACAAAGAGTCTTTGGCGCTAGCAGCTTACCAATTCAATAGTCAAAATTTAATCAATCAACTGGAAAAGGTCATTCAAGCAAAGACCCATCCATTTGAAAAACTAAGTGCTTTTACCAACTTTTACAAAAATTACCGTCAATTCACAACGCCTATTGGCGGATGCCCTATCCTAAATATAGGTGTAGACGCCTTAGAAAATAACGATGCTTTATCCGATTCAGTGAAAGAGACCATTAAATCGCTAGAGAAAATGGTCACTAAGGTACTCACCAATGGAATTGAAAGTGAAATTATTCATGTTAGGGTGCTACCAGCGCAATTTTCAAAACAATTAATCACTATGCTACAAGGCGCTGTAAGTATGTCTAGCATCACTGGAGATTATAAGTACCTTACCAATACCGTAATGTATTTGGATCAATTAATTATCAGAGAAATTAAACTCGTTAAAAACTTTTAGAATGAAAAAATACATCACCCTACTTTCCCTATTGTTCATTTCGCTATTCAATGTTACACCAATTAATGCGCAAGAAAAAAACGAACGTACCACCAGTGTGTATTTTATTAGACATGCAGAGAAAGACAGGTCTAATCCAGACGAGAGAAACCCTCACTTAACAGACCAAGGAATACAAAGGGCTGAAAAATGGGCCCATTTTTTTAAAGACATACCCCTAGATGCTGTTTACAGTACAAATTACCANAGAACCATAGAGACCGCCTACCCCACTGCCCAACAAAAAGGTCTGGAGNTTATTAACTATGACCCTAGAATATTAGACCCATCTCCATTTGTTAACAAGCACAAAGGGAGGACTATATTAATTGTAGGTCATAGCAATACAACGCCTGCATTTGTAAATGCATTTTTAGGAGAAAAAAAATATGAAGACCTATCAGACACAGATAATGGAAGCGTATTTTTGGTTCGTTATAGCGATTTAGAGAAAAACGCAGTACAATACCATGTAGATTAAGCTACTTAAATGTATTTTTGCACCTATGCAACCTAAAATAAACATTAGAAACAAAAGGGCTAGATTTGAGTATGAACTCCTTGACCAATTCAATGCTGGAATTGTACTTGGAGGTACTGAAATTAAATCTATTCGATTGGGAAAAGCCAATATAACGGAGAGCTTTTGCGAGTTTAATGAACGTGGAGAATTGTTTATAGTTAATATGCAAGTAGAAGAGTACAGTCATGGTTCGCATTACAACCATAAACCAAAAGCATTAAGAAAACTACTCCTTCAAAAAAGAGAGTTATCCAAGTTATTTAAGGAAGTAAAGAACACTGGACTAACCATTGTCCCTTTACAATTATACCTCACAGATAAAGGCTTGGCAAAACTGAATATTGCCTTGGCTAAAGGAAAGAAATTATACGACAAAAGAGAAGCAATCAAAGAGAGGGATACGAAAAAAGACCTGGCTAGAATCAAGAAAAGTTTCAATGCTTAAATTCCTGTCTAAAATTTATTTTACCTCATTTAAACGTTCTTTTTTTTGTTTTTTCTTTTGTGCCGTTGTGCTAAACGGCTACGGCCAAAAACTAGCCAAAACATTAGCNCCACAATACCAATGGGAGTATAGTTATAGTGCAGCTCCACCTTCCACCCCATNTGATAGTTTACGCCCTAGAACACCATTTCAAAACTGGGCTTTAGGGTATGCTTGGGAAAAGCCATTTCCGGATAGAAGCGTTCACAACTTCTACTTAAATCCAATATTGCCACAAATAAATATAAACCGCGTTCAAGGATTTGAGGCCAGCCTTATGGCTCATTATAAGGTAGCCCCTCATACTATTTTTAAGGCAAAATTAAATTATGGATTTTCTGACCGTATTTTCAGACCAATATTAGCCCTGAGCAGGGACCTTAATTCACAGCACACTTTGAGCATAATAGCTGGGAATGAATTGCGTCAATTCAACCAATCTCCAGCAATTGTTCCAAGGGCTAACAGCATTAATAACTTATTTTTTAGAAATAATTATGCCAAACTTTACGCCGTCAATTTTTTAGCTATTTCACATTATTTCAATAGTGAAAACGCTCATGCCTTTATGCTAAAAAACAAACTCAGTATAATTGAAAATTCTGCCGTCTATAATAATCAAAACACCTATTTATTCAATAGAAATGAAATAGTAGCGCAGGAGAATAACACCATCTCTCCCATAGGCATTGCCAGTGGATCATTTGAATCTTTCAGTCAAATTGTACATGAGCTAGTAGTTCAATTTGGAAGAGAAAATGAATCTAAAACCTATTTTAGCCACCTTGGTATAGCAATTAAAAATAGNGTACCTCTGAATGATCCAGAATTATTTCAACCAAATAAAAATAGTNCGGATATGCCTGTAGAAATTTACAAGCCCCATGTAAATTGGTCTTTTCAGCACAAACAAATGATAGAAACAATTGCTTTAGGTAGCTTTAAAAGTTTTGTGCAAGTGGGTGGTTTCATCAGAAGCTCTGAACTTCCATTTACAGATCTAAAACATTTTAACGGCAATGAAACATCCGTAATGAGGGGGTCTTACTTAGAGGTGTTTGGCCTCTTGCCCTATTATAAGTTTAGTACAAATGGACACTACTTTCAAGGACATTTTGAACAGAATTTCAAGGGTTTTTTATGGCAAAAATTGCCCTTCATAAAAAAACTGAATCTCCATACTATAGTGTCCTTCAAGACACTTCACACTCAAGGTAGGAACCCTTACCAAGAATTCGCTATTGGGCTTGGAAATATTGGTGTAGGAAGGACCAAAATATTGAGGGTAGACTTTTTTAAATCACTACACAAGCAAGAGATGAATGCTGCTGTTAGGGTTGGATTGGTCTACTAATTCTTATTTTCTAATAAAGGGACAAATTTAAAAGATCCATAAGTCTGACGTTCAAATTTTAGNTCACTTACTCTTGTGTATCGTGTCATTTCCTGCTCTTTATCTCCTACAGGTATGACTAAATACCCGCCAATTTTCAACTGCTCTAAAAGTGGTTTTGGAACAAATGGTGCTCCAGCAGTCACAATAATACCATCAAAAGGGGCCGCTGTTTCAAGTCCAATATAGCCATCTCCAAAAAGATGTTGTTTTGGCCTGTACCCTGCTTTNTTGAAAAATATTTGGGTCTTTTTAAATAGTTCAAGTTGTCTTTCTATAGTGTATACTTGAACCCCTAATGCAAGTAAAATAGCTGTTTGGTAACCACTACCTGTACCTATTTCTAAAATCTTATCTCCTTTTTTAAGCTGGAGTAATTCTGTCTGAAAAGCCACTGTATATGGGTGAGATATGGTCTGGTCTGCCCCTATGGGAAACGCCTTGTTTAAATAGGCATGGGATTCAAAGCTTGAATCTAAGAACAAATGCCTAGGCACTTGCCTAATCGCATCTAAGACATTGGTATCTACTATGCCNTTTTCTTGAAGTGTCTTGGCTAAAATATTTCTTAAACCCTGATGTTTAGGTGAGTTGAGCAAGTCTTTATAATTTAGTTTCGAAGATAGGAAATATACAAAAATGATTAATTACAAAAACTACAAAAAGAATGGGTACATATCCTTATTTTTGTAATTAAAACATAAACAATATGCTCAAAATTGGCGTTCTTGGTGCAGGACATCTTGGTAAAATACACTTAAAATTAGCACAAGAATCTTCTAAATACCTTTTGGTAGGTTTTTATGATCCTGATATTAAAGCAAGTGAACTACTCAGCAAAGAAATGGGATACCATTATTTCAATTCCATTGAATCACTTATAGATGCTGTAGACGTTATAGATATAGTAACGCCTACCCTGTCACATTTTGACGTAGCACAAAAAGCGATTACCAAAGGAAAACATGTATTTATTGAGAAGCCAATCACGACAACCATAGAAGAAGCCAATGCATTAATTGCCTTGGCTGAAAAACACGGGGTAAAAGGACAGGTAGGACATGTAGAACGTTTTAATCCTGCATTTAAAGCCGCAAAAGAGCATATAGTTAATCCAATGTTTATTGAAACACATCGGTTGGCTGAATTTAATCCAAGGGGCACAGATGTTCCCGTTGTATTAGATTTAATGATACATGACATTGATATAATACTCAGTGTAGTTCCGTCTGCAGTAAAAGAAATTCACGCTAGCGGTATTGCTGTTATTAGTCAATCTCCAGATATTGCCAATGCAAGAATTCTTTTTGAGAATGGATGTGTGGCAAACCTTACAGCGAGTAGAATTTCTATGAAGAATATGAGAAAATCTAGGTTCTTTCAAAAAGACGCTTACATCTCTGTAGATTTTCTTGAAAAAACTTCTGAAATAGTTAGAATGAAAGATGCACCTAAAAATATTGGCCCTTTTGATATGGTACTTCAAAATGCAGAGGGAGATCAAAAACAAATTTATTTCGAAAAACCCACTGTAGCACCTAATAATGCAATACTAGAAGAATTAGATTCTTTTGCTTTAGCCATTTCTAACCAGACAACGCCTGTAGTTTCTTTACAACAAGGTGGAAAAGCCCTTGAAATTGCGCAACGAATTATAAATTGCTTTTAATGGATACAATTAAAAATATAGCAGTGATTGGTGCTGGAACAATGGGAAATGGAATTGCCCATGTTTTCGCACAGCACGGTTTTAAAGTTTCGCTCATAGACAGAGAAATATCTATCTTAAAAAAAGCATTAGAGACCATTGAAAAAAATCTAAACAGACAAGCTGATAAAGGCCAAATCAACAGCACTGAAATACCTGAAATATTATCCAGCATCAGCTTGCATAGCAAGCTAGAAGAAGGTCTTGCTCATGCTGATCTAGTGATTGAAGCTATTGTTGAAGATTTAGAAGTTAAAAAGATTTTGTTCAAAAATTTATCCAATATAACAGCTGCCAATACTATTCTTGCATCCAATACTTCTTCTATCAGTATTACCCAATTAGCACAGGCCACTTCTAAACCTGAAAAAGTAATTGGAATGCATTTTATGAATCCAGTTCCACTAATGACTTTGGTAGAGGTTATTTCTGGTCAAAATAGCAGTCAGACTACCATTGACGCTGTTGAGTCATGACACAAAAAATTGGCAAAAAAGCTGTTCACGCCAAGGACTATCCCGGATTTATAGCCAATAGAATTTTAATGCCCATGATTAATGAAGCCATTGAAACGCTCTTTCAAGGTATTGGAAGTATTGAAGGAATTGACGCTATTATGAAAGGTGGCATGCGGCATCCAATGGGACCATTACAACTGGCAGATTTTATTGGTTTAGATGTCTGTTTGTCTATTCTGAATGTATTATACGACGGTTTTAAAAACCCCAAATATGCCCCTTGCCCATTATTAATTAATATGGTAAACTCAGGACTATTAGGCGTGAAATCTAAAGCAGGTTTCTATCTTTACACAGACCTAAAAAATCCAATTGTAAATCCAAGTATTAAAATATAAGTATGTCTATTTCAGAAAACTTGAAGTTTTTTAAAAATGAGCTCCCAGAAAAAGTTAGCCTAGTCGCGGTATCTAAAACAAAACCATTAGAAAACTTGCAAGAGGCGTACACCTTTGGACAGCGAATTTTTGGAGAAAACAAGATTCAGGAAATGACAGAGAAGTGGCAGCTTTTGCCTAAAGACATTGAATGGCATATGATAGGTCATGTTCAGACAAATAAGGTGAAATATATGGCGCCATATGTCTCCTTGATTCATGGAGTTGACAGGCTTAAAGTATGGAGTGAAATACACAAACAAGCACTAAAAAATGACAGAATAATTCCCTGCTTACTTCAAGTTCATATTGCAGATGAAGAAACCAAGTTTGGGTTTTCAGCAGATGAGATAAAAGATATTATTACCCATAACACTCTTTTAGAATTTCCTAATGCCAAAGTAGTAGGATTAATGGGAATGGCCAGCAATTCTAATGACCAAGATAAGGTAAGGGCTGAATTTAAGGGACTTCGAAAATTATTTGACTCAGCCAATGAAATGGGCTGTGATTTTGAGGTGCTTTCTATGGGTATGAGTGGAGACTATACTATTGGGATTGAAGAAGGAAGTAATATGGTCAGAGTAGGGAGTAAAATTTTTGGCAGTAGAAATTATTAATATGAAATATGCAATTCTCGATATAGAAACAACTGGTGGAAAATACAATGAGGAAGGAATCACTGAGGTTGCCATTTATCAATTTGACGGAAATCAAATAACAGACCAATTTATCAGCCTTGTAAATCCAGAAAAAAGCATTCAAGCGTTTGTAGTAAAACTGACTGGTATTACCGATAAAATGGTCATAGGTGCTCCAAAATTTCATGAAATAGCCAAAAGAATTATTGAAATAACGGAAGATTGCATACTCATAGCGCACAATGCACAGTTTGACTATAGAATTTTAAAAACGGAATACAGTAGGTTGGGCTATGAGTACCAGAGAAAAACACTTTGTACTGTAGACCTATCAAAAAAACTAATTCCCGACATGGAATCNTACAGTTTAGGAAAATTAGTAAGGGCATTGGGAATACCTGTATCTGACAGGCACAGGGCAAATGGAGACGCCCTTGCTACACTTAAGTTGTTCAAACTACTGTTGTCAAAAGAAGCAGACCACCAAACTATATCAGAACTTACNCGTTCAGAGAATACGGGTATATTGACTNACAAACAAGTAGATTTGTTGGATCAAATACCTAATGAGACTGGTTTAGTCAGTTTTTTAGACAAAGAAGATCAAGTCATTTATGTCTTGGCCAGTGACCAGTTAAAAAAAGACATTACCCAATTATTCACCAAACAATCTAGTGTAGCCAAGAGTGTGAATAAAAAAATGAGACAAGTAAAAGTAACCCTAACAGGCAGTCTTTTAATGGCTCAAATGAAATACCAATTGACATTGACAAAATTTAGGCCCAAATACAATAGAATGCCTACAAAAAAATCCCTACAGACTTCTATAGANATGAACTATCCTTTTCAAGACGGTTTAATGATTGACAAGGGGAGAAATGAAGGAGAAAAAAGTGTTTACAGGATAAAAAGTAACCAATTGCACTCACTTGGGTATATTGAATTGAATTACCAGATAAACAATGAAGCTATTTTAGACCAATTGCTCAATACAGTAAAGGAAAACAATCCATTGAAAAAGACACTGCTCAGTAGTCATTTAAAAAAACCACTAAAACTGCACTCCTTAGAGGTCAAATAATTAGGTTATCTTAGGACACCGCTTAGGCCAATCATTTATTGAATAATAATCAAATAGCGTCCACAATAAAACAAACAGACTTTGCAAGCCAATAGATTAAAAAAAATCAAAATAAAAGTTCACGAAATCATCTACGAAGCAGACACCCCTATGGGGAAAGCTTTTGATGTGCTATTGGCAGCTTTAATTCTTTTTAGTGTACTTATTGTTATGCTAGAAAGTGTGGCGAGTATAGATGCAAAATACCACAAACTACTCTTGGGATTTGAGTGGGGAATTACCCTCTTTTTTACTTTGGAATACTTTGCTAGGGTTTTCTCCATTGAGAAGCCTAAAAAATACATATTTAGTTTCTATGGCATCATTGACCTTTTAGCTACAATACCGCTGTATCTATCCTATATTTTGGCAGGATCACAAGTCTTATTAGCTTTAAGAGCATTTAGGCTATTAAGAATATTTAGAATTCTAAAGCTAGTGAGTTTTTTAGGAGAAGCTTCTGTATTAAAGCAAGCGCTTAAAGACTCTAGGAATAAGATTTTAGTATTTATTTACGCGGTGCTCATACTTTGTGTGATTATGGGTACTTTCATGTATTTGATTGAAGGCAGTGAAAGTGGCTTCACTAGTATACCCAGAAGTATTTATTGGACCATTGTAACCCTTACAACGGTTGGCTATGGAGACATAGCGCCACAAAC
>JGI26088J50261_1001947_pt1 | contig 10763 bp, 11 predicted proteins | sample SaaInl1SG_22_DNA_FD_50261 | JGI IMG/M metagenome (IMG submission 50261)
TGGGGCGGGTAAATCGCGTTTGGCACTGGCCATCAGCGAGGCAGAATCGCGCTATGATATTCACTATGCCGATACAAAGGCAACGCCTGTTGAGGGTGGGCGCTATCAGCTATCGGGGCATAAGGCGGTTGTGCTGGGCGCAAGCGATGCCAGCCATCTGGTGGTTTCTGGCAAAGTAGAAGGGGGCGGTGATGGCATTGGCCTGTTCCTGGTGGATGGCAGGGCAGAAGGGCTGAAATTGCGCTCTTATCAAACTATTGATGCCCAACTGGCAGCCGATATCTGGCTGGAAAATGTACCTGCCAGCTGTATTACAGAAAATGGCGGGGATATCCTTGCCCAGACTGCGGCCGCCGGGGCGCTATGTTTATCGGCCGAGGCGGTAGGGCTGATGGATGTGATGAAAGATGCCACCATTGAATATGTTAAAACCCGCAAGCAATTTGGCCGCTCTATTGGCTCGTTTCAGGTGATACAGCACCGGCTGGTTGATCTGTTGATGGAGATTGAGCAAACCCGCTCTGCTACATGCTGGCCGCTGCCCATCTTTTTTCTCCGTCCGATATCCGCGATAAACATATCTCTGCTGCGAAAAATCTGGCCGGTCGGATAGGCAAACTTGTTGCCGAGGAAACCGTTCAGCTGCATGGTGGTATCGCGATGTGCTGGGAGACTGATATCGCCCATTATGCCAAACGCCTGACAATGATTGACCATTATCTGGGCGATAGCGATTATCATTTAAAACAGATGATGCGCCTTTCTGCTTAAAGGCCTCCGGATAAAGGAAAAAGCTCATGTCTCAATCCACAATCATTATTCGCTCAGACGGGCCTGTCTTGCAGGTGATTAACAATAATCCCGGCTCGAAAAACTCGTTATCTGCCGGCTTTATCGATGGTTTTATTGAATTGCTGGAAAATATCGATCCCTCTCTGGATAAGGGGCGGGTGATTATTTTAAGCGGGGCAGAGGGCTTTTTCTGTTCTGGCGGCAATCTGGACGGATTAAAAAAACGNTCCCAAAGCGCATATGATCAGCGCAGAGGCACTGTCGATAAAATCAATAAAATGATTCTGCTGATGCGTGCCTGTCCGTTGCCGATTATCGCGGCGGTTGAAGGCGGCGCCGCCGGGGCAGGGGTCGGTCTGGCACTGGCCTGTGATATGATTTATGCCGCAGAAGAGGCATTTTTTATGGCAGCTTATGTTAAAATCGGGATCACGCCGGATGGCGGTATGACCCCTTTTATGGCCGAAGCTATCCCGCGCTGGCTTATTGCACAAATGGTCTTTACCGGTGATAAGATGCCGGTCAAACGGCTCTATGAGCTAGGCGTGGTAAATGAGGTTACGCCAAAGGGCGAGGCGGTTGCCGCTGCAACAAAAATGGCAGAAAGGCTGGCAAATGGCCCTGCCCAGGCGCTGGCGATGGGCAAAGCGCTGATAGGGTCTGCCCGCCTAAGCCCGCTTGGGGCACAGCTCGAAGACGAAGCCCATATTGTCGCCACCGCCCTTGGCAGTGCAGATGCCCGTGAAGGCATTACAGCCTTTCTGGAAAAACGCGCGCCAAAATTTGCGTGATTGCGGGCATATAAATTTTCTTTTGTTCCTTCTGCAATGCATAACTTTCCATTGTTTGATAAACAAAAGTGATAACAGCATTGACGGCTATGAAAAATTTCATGCATCATTTTAGATATTAATAACCATGGGTTATGAAATGTTTAAATATTGAAATGGGAGGAAATTTCATGAAGAAGTTATTTACAATGCTGGCTGCCTCGGCAGCCGTGCTGGTTGCTACAGGTGCAAGTGCAGATACATTTGTGCGTATGGTATCTGGCCCATCCGGGGGGTCATGGTATCCGCTCGGGGCAAAAATCATGCAAGTGATGCAAGACGAGATCCCCGGAATAGCCACCTCTAATACCTCAGGCGGCGGTATCTCCAACATTAAAGCGGTTAATGGCGGTGATGCGGAAGTAGGTTTCTCTTATGGCCATACCACCGCAAACGGATTTAATGCCAAGGGTAAATTTGATAAACCACAAAAGAATGTGCGTCACTTTGCAACCCTTTACCCATCCATGTTCCAGGTGGCCGCGCGCGCCGATAGCGGCATCAAAACTTTTGCAGATATGAAAGGTGCAAAAATTTCACCCGGTAAGGCACAATGGACAGGGACAGCTTTTGCTGAAGCCATTCTGAAGTCTTATGGTATTTCATTTGATTCTATCAAAGCCAATGGCGGTATTGTGCATCATGTGGCCTATACCGAATCCATTGCGCTGATGAAAGATGGTCAGGCAGATGTGTTTATGGCAGCAACCAATATGCCACAAGCCTCATTCCTGGAGCTGGAAACCAGCCCTGGCATTCGTTTTATTGGCCTGTCAGAAGCCAAGATGAACGAAATCATCGACGCAAATCCGGGCTTTATTCCTGGTAAAATGCCAAAGGGCGTTTACAAGAGTGTGACCGAAGATTTGAATACTCTGGGGATTGTTGTCAGCATGGTGGTGAATGCCGACCTGCCTGATGAGCTGGTCTATAATATGTGTAAAGTATTCTGGGCAAACCACGCGACTTTTGCTGAAGTGAAGTCCGTCTGGAATAATGTGAAGCTGGAAAATGCTCTTGATGGTATGGGTGCGCCTCTGCATCCTGGTGCAAAGAAGTGCTATGAAGAGCTGGGCGTAAAAACCTCTTAAAAGTCTCCTCAAATAAAACATGACAAACGGATCCGGTCTTTAAAATATTTTCATAAGAGGCCGGATCCGGCAAAGTGGGAAGGGTCATAGGGGAGGATAAAATGACCGACAAGGCATCACCAAATGATGTGCCATTCAGTCTGCCGGAAGAAAAAAGATTACCCGGATTTTTTGAACGTTTACTGGTTGCCCCGCGCCAACTTGGCCCGGTTCAGCTTGTTTTAATTTTTGGCGCGCTTATTTCTGTTGGCCTTGGCCTCTATCATATTTTTGTTGCGGTATTTGGCCCGCCTGAGGGGCGTTCTTTCCGCTCTATTCATCTAAGTGCCATGCTGGTTGGCGATTATGATGTATCCGCTGATGCGCGCTTCGGTTACCGAGCCCCTGAGAACGGGCGCGAATAAACTGGGTGCATTGATTGATCTGGTCATTATTTGCGCTGTTTTCTTTGTCCAGATTTGGACGTTATGGGATATTGATGCCTTTCATATGCGCTATGGCGAGAAAGAGCTGCCTGATCTGATTGTTGGCGGTATCCTGATTTTATGTATTCTTGAAGCAACGCGCCGGGCGGTTGGCTGGGCGATGGTGGCAATAACGTCATTTTTCATGATCCACGCGCTCTTTGCCAATCACTTTTTTGGCCTGTTCTATGGCCCGCCTGTGCGTTTTGGCAAATTTATTGATACTTTATTTATGAGCTCGGACGGTATTTTCGGCATTCCGTTATATGTCTGTGCGACCTATATCACGCTGTTTATTATTTTTGGTGCGCTTCTTATTCGTACCAATGCCGGCCGCTTTTTTATCGAGCTGGCCGTATCGTTAACCGGTCATCGTATCGGCGGGCCTGCCAAGGCAGCGGCGGTGGCCTCAGGCTTTATGGGTACGGTATCGGGATCGGCTGTTGCCAATGTGGTAACCACCGGCTCGTTTACCATTCCATTGATGTCCAAGGTTGGTTATCGGCCAAAATTTGCCGCAGCGGTAGAGGCTTGTGCTTCCTCAGGCGGTCAGATCACGCCGCCAATTATGGGCGCGGCGGCCTTTATTATTGCCGAATTTCTAGGTGTGCCTTACACGCAAATCATTATCGCCGCCGCCATTCCGGCGCTGCTCTATTTCGCGACCATTTATTTTATGGTGCATCTGGAGGCAGAAAAAGAAGGGGTGGGCAGGCTGTCCAAAGCCAATCTGCCCAATTTTGCCGAGGTGTTTAAACGCGGCTGGTATCTTTTACTGGCGCTTGTTGTGTTGGTGGTCATGCTATTGCTTGGCTATACGCCTATGCGTGCAGCCTTTTTTGGCATTGTGGCGCTTATTGGCCTCAGCTTTATTCGTGCAGAAACCCGTCTCAGCCCGGTCGATATAATGGCGGCTATTGAAAGCGGTATTCGGGCAACTGTGGCTGTTTCGATTGCCTGTGCCTGTGCGGGTCTGATTATCGGGGCGGTGTTTGTTTCCGGGCTGGGATTGAAATTTACCCAATCGGTGATCGAAATATCAGGTGGCAATTTGCTGATGCTGCTTGCCCTGACCGGGGTAGCGGCCATCATTCTGGGGATGGGCATTACCACAACAGCTGTTTATATCACCGTGGCCGCGCTGATTGTGCCAGCGGTGATTAAGGCAGGGGTAGAGCCGATAGCTGCCCATATGTTTGCCTTTTATTTTGGCGTGGTTTCCACTATTACCCCGCCGGTTGCGCTGGCCTCTTTTGCGGCGGCGGCAATTGCCAAAACGCCGCCTATGGCAACGGCACTGGAATCAACCAGGGTCGGGATTGCCAAATATCTTGCCCCGCTGATTTTTGTCTATAATCCGTCTCTGCTGTTTGTAGGGCCTTTATGGCTGACCACGATTTCTGCGGTTCAGGCGCTGACGGGTTTATGGGTGTTATCACTGGCTATGGAAGGCTGGTATCGCGGCCGATTACCGTCTTTCCAGCGTCTTGGGTTGCTGGTTGGCGCGCTCGGGCTGTTATTACCGCCCAACATCATACTTGGCGGTATGCCGAGCTATTATTTCTGTATAGCCGGTCTGGTTGTTTCCTCCGTTTTGGTCATGCAAAGACGGATACAAACCGTGGGGTATCAAACATGATAAGACAAATCTTTATTGGCAAGCCCTTGCATTGGCTGGTATGCGCGCTGTTAATTCCGGTGGGATATATCGCAGGTAATGCGGTATTTCATGTCACAAATTTTGTTATGTGGGCATCTGTATTATTCGGTTTAACCTTTGTGATGATTATCACTTTCTGGCTGACAAGCGATAAGGGAGATCAGCTGACCCGCGATCCCATCCCCGACGAAGATGAGGTTAAATTAAGAGAATATGTCGACTAAGCCATCTGCCTCAAAGCCGAAGCGTGCGGCAGATATTCTGGTAGAGGCCTTGTGCGAACATGGGGTTGACCGCCTGTTTCTGGTTCCGGGCGAGAGCTATCTTGCGGTACTGGACAGCCTGTATGAAGAAACGCGAATAGATGTGGTGACCTGTCGTCATGAAGGCGGGGCAGGGTTTATGGCGGTAGCAGATGCCAAGCTGACCAAAAGCCGGGCGTGGTATTTGTCAGCCGCGGGCCCGGGGCAACCAATGTTTCTATCGCCGCCCATCTGGCTGAACAGGATGGGGTGCCGCTGGTGATTTTTGTCGGCCAGGTGGCTGAACATGAACGCGGGCGCGGCAGTTTTCAGGAAGTCGATTACACAGCCATGTTTGGCCATATAGCCAAATCTGTTTTTGAAGTGTCCAATCCGGATAAATTATCTGAAACCATTTCCCGTGCCTTTTGCGATGCACAGACCCCGACCAAAGGCCCGGTGATTATCTCTGTCATGGAAGATATGCTATGTGCCGAGACCGATATCCCCAATTTTCCTGTTTTAAAGCCGCCTGTTTCAGGCGTGGATACGCGCCATGTCCAGCAGGTTAGAGAGGCGATAGAACAGGCCGAACGTCCCCTGATTATTGCCGGCGGCGGCTTTGATGCGCTAGAGGCACGCCCTGCCCTGAAGGCCTTTGCAGAAGCCTATCAGATACCGGTGGCAACCACTTTCAAACACCAGCAGATTTTCGATAATCGCTCGGATTTATTTGCCGGGCATCTGGGCTTTAAAATACCGCCTGCCCATCTGGCCTGTCTGCAAAAACATGATTTGCTGATTGCCCTTGGTACGCGCCTTGGCGATACCCCTACGCAAAATTACCAGTTGCCGCGCCTGCCAAACCCGGATGCGCCCATCATTCATATTACAGATGATGCACGGGTCATTGGACGCGTTTTTCCAACCCATCTGGGGGTTGTCAGCCATCCGGCAGATTTCTGTGATGCGCTGGCCAAATATGCGCCAACGATGCCAGAGGGGCGGGCAAGCTGGGTGAAGGAAATTAAGGATTTCATGCAAAATTTCCGCAGCTATACGCCCAAAACCCCCGGGGACGGGATGGATTTTTCGTATGTGGTGAACGCGCTTTCTGCCCAGCTTGGCGATGCGGTTATCCTGACGATGGATTCAGGCAATTTTTCATCCTGGGTGCATTTATTATGGCCATTTAGCGGGCGCGAACAGGTGCTGGCGGCGATAGGCGGGGCGATGGGNCTTGGTTTACCAGCCGGTATTGCGGCTGCCCTTCGTGCACCGGAAAAACCGGTTATCTCTTTTGTCGGGGATGGCGGGATTATGATGACAGGTAATGAGCTGGGCATCGCTGTTGCCCGGCAAGCACCTGTCAAGCTGGTCATCGCCAATAATNACAGCTTTGGGACTATTCGCCTGCATCAGGAAAAAGCCTATCCTGAACGGGTGTCCTCTACTGCACTTTTAAATCCGGATTTCACCGCCTGGGCGCGATCTTTCGGGGCCTGGGCAGAAACCCTCGACAGGCCGGAAAATGTCAGCGATGCTGTTGCGCGTTTTCTGGCACAAAAGGGCCCGGCTGTCCTGAACGTCCTGACCAGTACAGAATTGGTGTCGGCCTTTATTTCGGTTGCGCAAATCAGAAAGATGCACTCTTCGTGAAATAAAGCTGTTTGGCCGTTACGCGCCCTTTTGGCTGGCCAGAAATTTTTCCACCTCTTTTCGAGCCGGCATGGAAGGGGCAGCGCCCGCACGTGTGACCGCAATAGCCGAAGTCGCACAGCCAAAATGNACCGCCTGAATATCGGTTTGCCCTTCTGCCAGCGCNGTGGCAAGGGCNCCATTAAANGCATCACCTGCCCCGGTGGTTTCCACCACCTCGCCGGCATGATAGGCCGGTATCAGCCCATGGCCATATAGATATGCCCCTTGTGCGCCCATAGTGATAATCGGTGTCCCTACCCCTTTTTGTGCCAGCGCATGAGCTGCTTTTTCTGCCTCTTCCAAGGTGTGTACCGGCAAGCCTGTCAGGGCTTCGGTTTCTGTCTCATTCGGGGTGATATAATCGCATAGCCCGAAGATTTCGTCTGGCAGGCTGGCCGCAGGGGCAGGGTTCAAAATAGTGATTTTGCCATGTTCCCTGGCCAGTTTCAGCCCTTCCAGTGCCACCGCGACCGGCTGTTCCAGCTGGGTCATAAATATCCGGCTTTCTGTAATAAGGGTTTTGTTGTGATGCAGGATATCGGGGGTGATTTTCCCGGCTGCCCCGGGCGCTATGATGATGGCATTATCCCCGTTTTTTGTATCAACAAAGATAAAGGCAGCCCCTGTATTATTTTCTTCATCCTCAATGATGGCGGGTTTTACCTGGGCATCCTGCCATGTTTTCAACGCCAGCTTGGCGAAATCATCCTTGCCCAGACGCGTGATAAAACTAACATCCCCGCCCAGCTTGCCAGCCGCAACCGCCTGATTAGAGCCTTTGCCGCCTGGCCCCAGCACAAAGCTGTCCCCTAAAATGGTCTCTCCCATCTTTGGCATACGCGCCGCCCGAAAAGTGGTATCTGCAACAAACACCCCCAAAATAACGATCTGTCCCATTTGTGCTCCTTTGCCCGCTGCCAGTGCGGTTATTCGCCATACGGATATCTTGTGCAGATAAAATTATCATCTGCATGGTTGCGCGCCTATCAAAAAGATAGGCTGGCCAGAAAGATGGCCAGAAAGATGGCCAGAAAGATGACCAGCGCAAGGCACAAGATTTAACGGGTACAAGATTTAACGGGTACAAGGCTTATCGGGCAAAAGGCTTAATGGGCAAATAATACCGGTGTCTGACATTCTGTTTTTACGGTTTCAGTTACGCCGCCAAACCATTTTTCCAACGTGGCAGACAGGCCATACGCCCCCATCACCAGCAAATCTGCGTGCCGGGCTTCATCCAGAATTACCTGACCGGTGGTTTCTGTCCCGCTGGATTGGGTGTTAATCGTGGCTTTCAGCCCATGTGCGGCCAGATAATTGCCGATATCGCTGGGCTGTGTGCGGCTTTTGGGATCGACGATCAATACATCAATTTCCCTGAACCGGCCCAGGANAGGCAAGGCAGCTTTTAGCGCCCGTGCGGCCGGCCGCGAGCCATCCCATGCAATAACCGCGCGTTTATCAAAGCCGTTCACCTTGTGGCCGGGATGGAGTTGCAAAATAGCTGTACTGCCTNTCATGGCCAGTTCCGAGGCGGAAAAGGGGTTGCCGGCAATNGCCAGGTCAAAATAGGCAGAAAGCTTTTCCCATTCCTGTTGCATAAAGCCATGTGTGCCATACCATTCCTGGGCGATATTTTTTTCAGCACAGAGGGCGCGAAAGGCTTCTGCACTGCGCTTTAAATTTATCTCGGCTGCCTCAACAGAGGCTGAAAGCATATCCACATAGCTGCCATCCACNGGAACATAATGGTTAAGCGTATCCTCGCTGGTGGTAATGCCGGTCAGGGGTAAATCCAGTAAAGCGGCGAGCTGGCAAGCCTGATATGCCTGTTTTTCGGGAAATGCCCCTATAGCGGACATCAAAAATGCAAGTTTCATGGCCTGGCTCCTTATTTAAGTTTCATCGGTGATGGATAAAAAGAGCAAAGCATAAATTGGCGGTGATAAAATTGATTCAGATCAATTACGGCGCAGAATTTTTGATATTTGCGTCCCTTTGTTATATCGCGTAACCTATAGCTGTCAGGATGGGTGGTATGACCAGTTGCACCTGTTGCTGTGTTTCACTTTTAAAAAAAGGCAGGCAGAACCGCCCTGCTATAATAAGAAAGATGACCGCACCTCGTCCAACTACCCTTGCCCCGTTATATCTGGATTGCGGCGATTGCCCTATCCGAAAACAGGCGATTTGTGCGCGTTGCCAGCCAGATGAGCTGGCAGAATTAAACGCCATTAAAAGCTATCATACCTATAAAAAGGGCGAGATGATCGCTTATGCTGGCGGTGAGATGAGGCATGTTGGCACGCTGGTAACCGGGCTGGCATCCATATCACAGGGGCTGGAAGATGGCCGGCGCCAGATTATGGGTATTTTATTGCCAAGCGATTTTGTCGGCGCACCGAAACGAAAAATATCCCAATATGATATTCAGGCCTCTGCCGAGGTCATTATGTGCCAGTTTGAGCGGGGTGCTTTTGAGGTGCTGTTTGAACGCTCACCGGATCTGGGGCCGCGTCTGCTGGAAATGACGATGGACGAGCTGGATGCTGCCCGGCAATGGATGTTGCTGTTGGGGCGGAAATCTGCGCGGGAAAAAATCGCCACTTTTCTGTGTATGATTGCCAGCAAAAGCAAATTTTTAAAACCGCTTACCGGCAATAAGGCGCTTGTTTTTGACCTGCCACTTAGCCGGGAGATGCTGGCAGATTATCTGGGTCTTACCATCGAGACAGTAAGCCGGCAAATCAGCACACTGAAAAATGAAGGCTTGATCCTTGTGCAAGGCCAGCGGCATATTATTATCCCTGATTTTTCGCGTTTGCTGCGGGAAACAGGCGGGGATTATCTGCCAGCTGCGCCTGACTGATTATATTTATTTTACGATTTTGCCTGAATTTTCTGGGTGCGCTTCAGGATGAAAAAAGACGCGCTGATTAAAATGGCCGTGCCGATAAAAAATGAGGGGGTCAATATCTCATCAAAAAAGACAACACTTGCCCCCACACCAAAAGGAACAGACAGATAGCGGAGCGGGGCCAGAACGCTGGCAGGGGCAAGCTTGTAGCTATGGGCAAGAAAAAATTGCTGAAAGCTGGACATCACACCTATAAGACATAATAGCAGCAAAATATCAGNTGTCTCCGGCCAGGCAATATCCAGGCTGACAGATACCCCAAAAAACACCGCCGCCCCGATAATATTATACCATAGCGCGGTGGTAGAGGGATGATCTGTCTGGCCAAGACGGCGCAGGCTGAGGAGCATTAACGCCCCAAAAAAAGGCGAGGCCAGGCCAAGTAAAACGCCCCTGTTCAGCCAGTTGCCGGTTGAGGGATCGATAATCAGCACCACACCGATAAAGCCAATGGCGACTGCAATCCGTCTGCGCCAGCCTACCGTCTCGCCCAGCAAAAAAGGTGCGAGCAGCGTGACAAAGACAGGAATGGTTTGTAACAGCGCAGTCATTTTGGACAGATCAATGGTTTGCAGCGCGGCAAATAAACAGCCAAAACTGCCCAGCCCCATGGCCGAACGTATGCCAAGATTGGTTCTGGAAACTATCCTGAAGGCAGCCTTGCCTCTTTGCAGGAGGGCGGTCAATAATAATAGGGGAATACAGAAAAAATAACGGAAAAATAAAATCATAAAAACCGAGATATCGCCGGATATCAGCTTTACCAATGCAGCGATGGCAACAGTGAATAACACTTCGCCGATAGACAGCGTTACACCCATTGGCAAATTAAGAGCCACATCACTGTTTTTTTGGGCATTTGGCATAAAAAAAGCCGCTTTCCTGAGAGATATTTTCTGATATATCAAAGATAGCTTATAGACATCTTGTCAGAATGGATAGCAAGCGGTTAAATATATTTGCCTGATATTCTCTAAAAAAAGAGATAAAGCCTGCCAGGCGGCACGGTCATAAATATGGTCTGGTTTCAGGCTGTCCTTGCCATAACCATATCTGAAATTTTTTT
>JGI26088J50261_1001948_pt1 | contig 10761 bp, 9 predicted proteins | sample SaaInl1SG_22_DNA_FD_50261 | JGI IMG/M metagenome (IMG submission 50261)
TAATCGCACTTTATCTTATGCCCGTTTCAGGGGGTAGTCTATGGCTGCTTCAGGTTAAAATTCTGAATTACATGATTTAGGCCAACCGGTAATTTCGGGAAAGGCCAATGGGCAATATCGGGAAAAGCCAGTGGGCAATATCGGGAAAAGCCAGTGGGCAATATCGGGAAAAGCCAATGGGCAATATCGGGAAAGGCCAGTGGGCAATATCGGGAAAGGCCAGTGGGCAATATCGGGAAAAGCCAGTGGGCAATATCGGGAAAAGCCAGTGGGCAATATCGGGAAAGGCCAATGGGCAATATCGTGAAAAGATTGTAATAGTTTATTTTCGCAAGTAGCATATAACCTAACGCCATTTCAAGAGCAGGGCGAGCAAAGCAGGGGGGTGAAAATGCGGCTGATTTTCGGATTATTATTGCTGGGCGGCGGCGCACTGGCCGCTTTGGCGGTCGCATGGATGTTTTATTCCACCAGCGAGCCAAATACCGGCACTGCCCAAACAGATGTCAGCCAGGCCGCTTCTGCCCCTGAAAATACAGACCCGCCCGGCTCCGAACAGATAGAAGCAGGTACACAAAATAGCCAGGCATCTTCGCCGCCTTCGGATGCCGGCACAGACCAGCCCCTGAGTATCGATGTGGCGCGTATTGGCCCGGATGGCTCGGCTGTTATTGCGGGCAGTGCACCGCCGCAAACTGAAATCCGCCTGCTGGACACAGATCAGCCTCTGGCAAAAACCCTGTCCAACAGCAATGGCGAATGGGTTGCCATACCCGATCAGCCCCTTAGCCCTGGCAGTCATCTGATTATTGCAGAAATGACCGGCAAGGATGGACAGATTATCCGCTCGGAACGCGGGGTATTAATAGAGCTGGCCGAAACTGGTAATGAAAAACCGCTGGTGGCATTGGTGCCGATGACCGGTGATGCGGCAACCGAAATCCTGTCTGCACCTGATGCGCTGGCCAGTGCCAATATCCCGAAATTCGGGGCTTCCGGTGAAAGCGCAACCGATAGTGCCAGCATTGTTGCCAGAAGAGAGGTTGCGACCATATTGGTAGCGTTGCCTGAAATTTCCATTGGCACGCTTAGCTGGCATTCAGCAAATATTCTGGAAATTAAGGGGCAATCTGTAGGCGGGGCGGCTATATCCGGGTCATTTGGCGGGCAAAAATTTGGCGATGTTCAGCTGGCAGAGGATGGCAGCTGGTCAACCAAAATCAGTGTGCCTGCCAGCCAGACAGGCCGGGCAGTGATACAGGCAAATCTGCTGGATCTGGATGATAGTATCGCGCTGACAACCCAGATAGAGATAGATATCGCACAGCTGGATGTTGGTCTGGATGGCAGTGAAATGGTGGTAATCCGCAAGGGCGATGTGTTGTGGCGCATTGCCTATCGCACCTATGGCAGGGGGATACGCTATCTGGATATTTTGAAACGAAATGCGACCCGCATTGATGATCCGGATTTGATTTATCCCTCGCAGATATTTGCCTTGCCGGAAACCGCTAATCAGGCGCAATAGGGGGCGCGAAAGACTAACCAGTTTTGCCATAAGGTGAATGAATAAGATGATAAAGGCGTTGTTTGGGAAATATTTTCATGTGCCGCGCCAACAGCCCGGCTGGCCTATTCTGGCGATTGCCGGGGGGCTGACAGCGATATTCAGTGCGCTTTATCTGCCGCTCGGTCTGATAGGGCTGGCAGGGTTTATCTATCTGAAAATTATTTTACGGATGCCAAAGCGCCGGCAACCCGATATTAAAGCTGGCCAGATTGCCGCCCCGATAGATGGTCAAATCCTGATGATACATCATGACAGGGAAAATGCCAGATATCTGGTGCGCGTGCGCCCGGACTGGTTCAACAGCCATATTGCCTATGCCCCCATAGACGGGCTGATTGACCAGCAAATATGGTATGACGGGGATTTTATCGCCTTTGGAGATGCAGAAATGCCAGACCCTTCTTGTGCACGCCAGGAGATTATCTTTCTGCCTTCTGGCGATGCTTCTTTTGGCGACAGGATAGCTATGACCCATTATGGCGAGCCTTTTGTTCGTATATTGCAAAGCTGTTTGCCAGAAGGGCGACAGGTAAATCCCTCTATGGCGGTGGCCCTGGGGGTGGTGCGCCCGAAAATCGATATCAGCTTTCCCGATAGCTATCTGGTGATGGTCGTGCCAGGCAAGCGATGTCTGGCTGGCGAGACAATCCTGGCCGATAAAAGCTAATGCCATAAAGGGGCTAAAGGGCTGTTACAGGCACAGCATGGAGCTTGGATAAATATGTTTGATGCATCTTTACGTCCTTATATAAACCCGCCTCTGAGCTGGCTGGCAGGCGGCTGCATCGCCCTGGGGCTTACCGCCAATGGTTTGACCATCATTGGATTTGTTTTCGGGGTATTTTGTGCGGTTTTTGTGGCTAACGGGTTTTTTATCGCTGCACTGATATGCCTGATGTTCAATCGGCTATGTGACGGGCTGGACGGGGCAGTGGCGCGGCGAACGGGCAGCAGTGATTTTGGCGGCTATCTGGATATTGTCTGTGATTTTATTTTTTATGCGATGCTGCCTTTTGCCTTTATGATATTTGCGGCCGAAAATGCCCTTGCAGCCGGCTTTTTGATGCTCAGTTTTGTTGGCACCGGCAGCAGTTTTCTGGCCTATGCCATACTGGAAGCAAAAACCCCCGAAATTTTGACAAAAAAAACAAATGCCCCGGCCGCGCAGAAAAAAAGTTTCTTTTATCTGGGCGGGTTAACCGAAGGGGCGGAAACCATCGCTGTTTTTGTGCTGATGCTGATATTCCCCGGCCTGGTTTACCATTTTTGCCTGGATTTTTGGCAGCTTATGTATTCTGACAACGGGCTGGCGTATCCATGCCGCATTTTCTGATTTCAATAAGGCATAAAATAACCCATGATGAGAGTTGAAACACACGCCGAGCCATGTAACTAGATTATAAGAGGCTGTAGTTGGCGCTGCCCCTGATATGACAGGACGGGCAGGGTCTAAAAAGGAAGGAAGATGAGATGAAATTTGGAATTGGTCAAACCGTCAAACGCCTGGAAGATAGAAACCTTTTGACAGGGAAAGGGGCGTTTACCGATGACCAGATGCCAGGAGAAGGACGGGCGGTTGCTTTTTTACGCGCCCCTTTTGCCCATGCCCGTATCACCCATCTTGACCTTGAGGCAGCGCGCGGCTGTGACGGGGTGGTTCTGGCCGCCGCTCAGGCAGATTTGGATGCCGATAATGTCGGGGAAATTCAATGCCTGTTTTATCCTGAAAACCGGGATGGCAGTAAAGTACCGCACACCACAAAACCGCCTATGGCACGCGATATTGTCCGCCATGCAGGCGATCTGATAGCGATGGTGGTGGCCGAAACGCGGCAACAGGCGATGGATGCGCTGGATCTGATAGAGGTGGATTATGACCCGCTGGATGCGGTGACAGATGTCTATGATGCGATGCGCCCCGATGCCCCGCAAATCCATAGCGAATATAAAAACAATATCGTTTTTGACTGGGAAGCCGGGGCGATTGACACGGCAAGAACAGCGATTGATGACGCAGTGGCCAGGGGCGCAGAGCTGGTCGAAATTGATGTGATCAATAGCCGGGTCATGCCCAATGCAATGGAAACCCGCCCGGTGGTGGCGATGCCGTTTGCGGAAACAGACGGCTTGCGTCTATGGCTGCCCAGCCAGGGGCCGGTGGGGCTGGCGGGCCAGATTGCCGATGCGCTGGGCTATGAAAAAGACCAGCTGCAAGTGCTGACAGGCGATGTCGGGGGCGGATTTGGCTATAAAATCTTCCTGCATCCAGAACAGCTCTGTATTGCCTGGGCGGCGAAAACTACAAATAGCCTGGTGCGCTGGCAACAGGACAGGTCAGACGCTTTTTTATCAGACCTGCATGGGCGCGATAATCGCTCGGTTGCCCGTGCGGCGGTCGATAAGAATGGCAAGGTACTGGCACTGGATGTTCGGGTTCATGCCAATATGGGCTCGTGGCTGTCCAATTTTTCCTGTTATATTCCGACCCTCTCTGGCTGTCGTACCCTGACCGGGCCCTATGATATTCAAATTGCGGGAATGCAAGTGCTGGGCATTGTTACCAATACCCCGGCGGTGGATGCGTTTCGCGGGGCTGGCCGGCCAGAGGCAAATTATTTGCTGGAACGATTGATGGATCATATCGCGGTGCAGATGAAGCTGGATCGCATATCTGTTCGCCAAGCCAATCTTATTCAGCCAGATCAGATACCCTATGCGATGGTCGAAGGGGGGGTTGTTGATTCAGGGGATATGCCCGGATTGCTGGCCGATGCGATGGAAAAGGCNGACTGGCAGGGTTTTGATGCGCGCAGAAAACAGGCACGTGCCAANGGAAAATATCTGGGCATAGGCCTGGCGATGTATTTGGAACAATGTGGCGGCGGCGGCGATGCCGGCGTGGATGTCGAATTTCAGGCAGATGGCACAGCCGTCATTTATGCTGCCCAACAGGATAATGGCCAGGCACACCGCACCACGCTGACCCAGATTTTCTCGCATCAGCTGGGCTATGATGTGGACAAGATCAAAATTGTTCAGGGCGATAGTTTACGCACACCTGCCGGTACAACAGGCGGGGCGCGTATGTCTGCGGTACTGGGCTCAACCCTGTCACAGGCCGCCGATTTAATCGCAGAAAAAGCCAGACCCTTTGCCGCAGAAAAGCTGGAAGCCAATAGCGAGGATATCCAGTTTGCCGAAGGGATTTTCAGTGCCACTGGTACAAACCGTTCTATCGAAATTGAAGAGCTGGTCAGCCTTTTGGCAACCGATAATCCAGGCGAACACCCCCTTAATCAGGTGCATGAATATACCACCAAAGGGGCAAGCTATCCCTATGGCTGTCATATTGTCGAGCTGGAGGTGGATATGGCGACCTTGCAGCCTAAAATCCTGCGCTATACGGTGGTCGATGATATCGGCAATATCATTAACCCCATGACCTTTGCTGGCCAGATACATGGCGGCATAGCGCAAGGGGTAGGTCAGGCATTATATGAACATGTCGCCTTTGATGAAGATGGCCAGCTTTTGGCAGGCTCTTTGATGGATTACACCCTGCCACGTGCCGATCATCTGCCGTCTTTTTCTATCAACACCCGCAATACGGTCTGTCAGAATAATGTGCTGGGCGTCAAGGGGGTAGGCGAGGCAGGGGCCATTGGTGCACCGCCTGCGGTTATCTCTGCTTTNTGTGATGCGCTGGATATTGTGCATATTGAAATGCCGGCCACCTTGCAGGCTATCTGGCAGGTGATGAAGCCAAAAAAGGAAGCAGTATGACCGCAAAAATTGTCAAAACAGATGCAGAATGGCGTGCCCAGCTTGATGAAGAGCAATATCGGGTAACGCGTAAACATGGCACAGAACGCGCCTTTACCGGCCGCTATCATGATAATCATCAAAGCGGCTCTTATGGCTGTATCTGTTGCGGGGCAGAATTATTTCATAGCGACCAGAAATTTGATTCCGGTACAGGCTGGCCGTCTTTTACCGCCCCTTCGGTTGCCGAGAATGTTGGCGAGAAATCCGATAGAAGTTTCTTTATGGTGCGCACAGAGGTGCATTGCGCGCAATGTGACGCCCATTTAGGCCATGTCTTTGAAGATGGGCCGGTGGATGCGGGCGGCTTGCGCTATTGCATCAATTCAGCCTCTCTTGATTTTCAAAAAGAAGAGTAGCGGGTAAAAATAATCAGGCTTTTTTCAGGGCGAATGGCTGTTAAGGGAAGCTCTTGAAAAAAGCTATCTGGCAATAGTTGCGCTATCTGCGTTTGTGAAGGGAGGGAGAGCAACACAAATGGACGCGCAAATTCTATTGCCAGAAACTGAAATAAAGGGCTCTGATAGCAGGGGGCTAACCTTTGCAAGCCCGGGCTAGGAGCGATGCTTTTGCTGATGCCAGGCTCTTTCATGCTGTTTGTTGTGGCGGTGTTCTTTCATTTCCTCTCTGGTAATCAGCCCGTCACGATTGGCATCTACCGCTTCAAACATACTTAAATGGCGGTTGGAAAATTCTTCCAGGCTTATTTGGCCATTGCCATCATCATCCAGACTGGCAAACCGGTTTTTCAGCATATTATTCACCTCTTCTAGCGAGATTTGTCTGTCCTGATTGCTGTCTATGGCATGAAACAGGGATTTAAATCCGCGTCCATATTTTTGGCCATTTTGCCCCTTTTCATGCNTGTGCGAGGCGCTGTGATCCCCGCCCTTGCCGCGGTGATGTGATTTATCCAGATTTGCCATAGCCAGCCCACTGACCANCACCACACTTGCTGCCCCNCCAAGACCCATTAACCAGTAATATTTTGACTTCATGCGAACTCTCCTTTAATGCTCTGTCCTTGTTTTAAAATGGATTGTGAGGCAAATTTTCAGGTAGCTGGTTGCCAGCAGAATTTTTAACTTCACTAAGGATAAGTTAGACAGGCAAATTGGGCGGGTTCAGGGCTGTAAAAAGGCAGGAACAAGGCCAAGAGCTAAAATATCAAAAAAAAGGTTCGGGAACGAAAAAATATGAGCAGGTCAGAGTTATCTAGAATTACCGGTACAACAGATGTTTTTGCCTGTATCGCCTATCCAGCCAGTCATGTGCGCGCGCCGATGATTTTTAACAGGATTTTTTCAGAAAAAGACCTGGATCATGTGATGGTCGCACTGGCTATTCCCCCCCAGGGGCTGGCCGCCGCGATGGAAGGCTTGCGCGCACTGGGCAATTTTAAGGGGGCAGCGGTCACCATTCCGCATAAAATGCCGCTTGCCGCCCTATGTGATGAATTGGGGCCTGGCGCACAGGCGGCCGAAGCGGTCAATGCCATCGCCTTTACAAAGGACAGACGCCTGATAGGCGATAATTTTGACGGGCAAGGTTTTGTAGCCGGTTTGCGCGGTGAAAATCCCTGCGGCGATGCCGAGGGTAAAGTCTTTACAGATAAAAAAATATTGCTGATCGGGGCAGGCGGGGCTGGCCGGGCAATCGCCCTTGCACTGGCAGGATGTGATGTCAGGCAGATAGATATCACCAACCGTACGCCCGAAAATGCAGAAAAAGCGGTCAGGCTGGCGAAAAAAATTGTGCCGGATGCACGGATGCAGACAATTGCCAGCGATGCGATCGAATTTGATAGCTATGATATGGTGATTAATGCAACACCGCTTGGTTTGCATGGCGATGACCCGATGCCCTTTGATGTGCATCTGCTATCGGAAAGCTGTCTGGTTTGTGATATTATCATGGTACCTGAACGCACCGCTTTGATTGATGCCGCTGAGGCACGGGGATTGAAGGTGCATTTAGGGCGTCATATGCTGGATTATCAAATGCAGCTGATTGGCGAATTTATGGGCGCGATTTAACCGATTTTTTAAAAAATTACAGATAATCACTTATTGAAACTTATCGCCGAGCAGATTAAGTAAGAAGAGCGCATTAAAAGCTGGATTGGACAGTTACATGGCTGAAGAAACAAGCTGGACAGAAGAACGCCTTGAGATGCTGAAAGCATTGTGGGAAGAAGGGCTTTCTATCTCGCAAATTGGCGAAAGGCTGGGCGTTACCCGTAATGCGGTGGCCGGCAAGGCTCACCGGCTGAATTTGCGCAAACGCCAATCCCCTATCGCCAGAAAGCCGAAAAAAGCGGTTGAGCCGGAACCGCCAAAAGATTTGCCCTTGCGCCTGGCTCTGCGCGGCATTGAATGGTCGCGTTCCAAATGTGTGTGGCCTAGCGGCGATCCAAAAACCATAGAATTCAGCTTTTGCGGTCAGGCGATTGTCCCGGGCAAGCCCTATTGCCCAGAACATTGTGAACTCGCCTATACCACGTCGCGCGATGGAAGCTAGACAGACCCCGGCGGTAATTCGCCGCCAGGATTATACCCCTTTTGGCTGGATTATTGACCAGACTGAACTGGATGTTCAGCTATATGCCGACAAGGCGGTTATCGCTGTCACTCTGGATATTTGCCCCAATCGCGATGCCGCCCCAACCGATAAATTGCTTTTGAATGGCGAGCATCAGGAACTTGTTTCTGTGTATGTGGATGGCAGGCCGCTCGACCCATCACGCTATCAGCTGGAAGATGGAAAGCTGGTTATTTCCGGGCTGTCTGACAGGCATAGGGTCATGGTTACCTCCGCCCATAACCCTTATGAGAACACCGCCCTGGAAGGGCTATATGCGTCGGGGGGTATGTTATGTACCCANTGCGAGCCCGAAGGTTTTCGCCGNATTTGCTTTTATCCTGACAGGCCGGATGTGATGAGCGTCTTTCGCGTGCGTATCGAAGCAGATATCGCCTGGCCAAATTTGCTGAGTAACGGCAATCTGGTAGAAAAAGGAGGCGCTGGCAAGGGGCGTCATTTCGCCCTCTGGCATGACCCGCATAAAAAACCGGCCTATCTGTTTGCACTGGTCGCCGGGGATTTGGAATGTGTGGCAGATAGCTTTACCACCGCCTCTGGCCGCCATGTGGATTTGCATATCTATGTGGAAAAGGGCAATGCCGGTTTGACCGGACACGCTATGGATAGCCTGAAACGCTCTATGAAGTGGGATGAGGATGTGTATGGCCTGGAATATGATCTGGATTTATTCCAGATTGTCGCGGTCAGCCATTTCAATATGGGCGCAATGGAAAATAAAGGGCTGAACATCTTTAACAGCAAATTTGTTCTGGCCGATGCCCTTACNGCAACCGATGATGATCTGATGCGTGTCGAGGCGATTATCGCCCATGAATATTTCCATAACTGGACAGGTAACCGTGTGACCTGTCGGGACTGGTTTCAATTAACGCTAAAAGAGGGGTTAACCGTCTTTCGCGATCAATGTTTTAGTGCCGATATGCATGATGCGGCGGTTAAGCGNGCAGAAGATGTCGCCACCTTGCGGGCTATTCAGTTTAGCGAAGATGCCAGCCCTACTGCCCATCCTATCCGCCCGGAAAGCTATAGCGAGATTAATAATTTCTATACGCCCACTGTCTATGAAAAGGGGGCAGAGGTTATCCGGATGATCCATGCCAGGCTGGGGGTGGCAGGTTTCCGCGCCGGAATGGATTTATATTTTGCCCGCCATGATGGGCAGGCTGTGACGTGTGATGATTTTATTTCTGCGATGGCAGATGCAAATGATACAGATTTATCGGCTTTTAGCCTGTGGTATCGCCAGGCAGGCACACCGCAATTATCGGCAAGGCGGATATCGCGCGATGGCCAGTATCTGACATTGGAACTATCCCAAAAACTTGGCCCAACGGCCGCCGGGACACCGACAGATGCCATGCCTATTCCTGTTCGGCTGGGCTTTGTGGCGGGTGATGGCCGCGCCCTTGCCCATTCAATAGAGGGGGNGGATGTGTCTGATGAACATATTGTCCTGCTGGAAGGCGATAGACAGCTTGTTGATATCAGCTTTACAGACGGTGAGAGCGCAGCAGAGGCTGTACCGTCCCTTTTGCGAGGCTTTTCGGCTCCTGTGCGTCTTTATGATGACCTCTGCGCCGAAGAGTTGGGGGTGCTGGCCGCCTATGACGCGGATAGCTTTAACCGCTATGAAGCGTGCCAGAGGCTGGCCCATAATGTGCTGGGCGCGCGCCTGGATGGCCAGGATGACAGCCANAGNGAGACAGCCCTTATCCATGCCTTGCGCCTGGTGCTGGCCGATAATCGCCNGCGCGATGATTTCAAGGCATTATGTCTGTCCATCCCCGGTCAGGCAGATACCGAACAACGCGCAGAACAGGCAGACCCGCCGCAAATCTTTCGCCAAAGAATGGATTTACAGGCACGGCTGGGCAACGCCTTGCAANACGATATCCGCCCTATTATCCATGGCACGGCGCATCTGGAAAATGCCGCCGGTCGCAGCGTGCAAAACCGCTTGCTGGCGATGGCCTGTGCCAGTGGTAATGAAACAGCTTTTGATATTGCCCTGCAGCAATCTGAAAATCTGAATATGAGCCTGTCCATGGGCGGCTTGCAGGCACTAAATCACAGCGACCACGCCTATCGCCAACAGGCACTGGACAGCTTTTATCATCGCTGGCAGGAACAACCGCTGGTGATGGAAAAATGGCTGATGCTCTCTTCTACCTCTTCTGTGCATAGCACGATAGGCACGATACGCGCCTTGATGCAAGACCCGGTATTTGATGCCAGCAATCCAAATAAATTGCGCTCTGTTCTGGGGGCATTTGCGGCCGCTAACCCGACCTTTTTTCATAAAGCAGATGGGTCAGGCTATCAGTTTATTGCAGAAGAGCTGGTGGCATTGGACAAGCGCAATCCGCAAATCGCCGCGCGTATGGGGATTTCCCTTACCCGTTTTGCCAATTACGGGGGGATGCGCCAAAAACAGATGCGTGACGCCTTAAATTTCCTTGCCGGTCACACGCTGTCGCGCGATCTGCAAGAGGTCGTCTCAAAAGCGCTGAAAAGCACATAAAAGCACCTTCCCAGCTTGTTCAATAGATGATTAAGGCGTGATAGGGGCTTGTTCCTAGCGCAAAAAGGCCGGGATATGGTCGCTATCGCGGAAACTGTTGCCCTTCCATTCAGGGGGGCGTTTTTCATCCGGATATTTCGCATCACGCGCAGCCCCAGTTTTTTCATTTCCTGTCCGGGCGTTTTCATTCATGGCCTGTTTTTTGCCCGATTTTTTGTTTCTGCTGCGTGATTTACCCCCAGAG
>JGI26088J50261_1001950_pt1 | contig 10758 bp, 10 predicted proteins | sample SaaInl1SG_22_DNA_FD_50261 | JGI IMG/M metagenome (IMG submission 50261)
TAAGACCATCGAGGGTACTCAGCGTCTTTATGATGAGTTAGGTACAGCAGGAACAATTCCCGAAGGCACCTCAATAGAACGATCAGTAATGATTTTTGATAAAAGACCTGCTAGTAGATCAACAATATATTATCTAACTAGAAAAGAAGCAATATCTTTAAAACAACATCCAGATGTAAGATCAGTTCAACCACTTCCTAAAGATATGGGAATACAACCAGAAAGCCATGCTGTGTCACAAACAGCAAACTTCAATAGAACAAGAACACAGAATTCAAATCATAAGAATTGGGGTCTACTAAGATGTGTCGAAGGCGGCAATGCAGGAGAGTGGTCTGGCGATAACACACAAACCATCACCTTAACAGAAACCGGAAAAAATGTAGACTGTATTATTATGGATTCAGACGGGCAAGCAGTCGGACATCCAGAGTTCGCTGTGAACACTGATGGTACTGGGGGATCAAGAGTTAACTTAATTGATTGGTATGCTTTATATAATGATGTAGTACAAGGCCAAGCAGGTAGTAATTATGTGTACGGTCAATATACCAGCGGTAACTATCATGCTATACACGTTATGGGAACTGTTGGTGGTAATACCCAAGGATGGGCAAGAGATGCTAACCTATATAACTTGTTTTACTACGCTGGCGATGTTGGCGACACTACTTTTCCGTATGTATACGATTATGTGAGAGAATTTCATAAACAAAAAAATATCAATCCAGATACAGGAGTAAAAAATCCTACAATAGTTAACAGTAGTTGGGGTATGAGTATTTTTCCAAACCGATGGAGTTTTAGTGATATTACCGCAGTTACATACAGAGGTACAAGATACACAAGTACTCTAGGAGCTAGTAGTTTTAAAGGTTTTAATGGAATATATGATTCGTCTAGTGATTCTTCGTTAGCTGGCTTTAACTATAATGCTGGCAACGGTCTCGAGGCTGATTGGGTAAGTTTTGATTGTTCAACTTCAGGAACTGAAACCCCCGGCAATAGAGAAGGAACACTTAACCCGTTTCCATCAGGAGGTTGGGATGGCGGGTCTGGCTGGACGGTGTCGGGTGGGACTAGAGCATATCTCAACGATTCACGCAAAGTTGCAACCACTAACATAGTTCGTGTACAAACACTGCCACAAGGTGGTACAAGATATGGAGACTTTACTGTAGATATTATTCAAGACATTTCATATGCTACTCCAACTGATACAGTATCTCTTGATATTAAAGTCGAAATTAGAGATCCTGATAATATACTTGTAGCAACTTACACAGATGGTATATATACAGGTGTTTCAGTGAATGCTCGAATTGAAGAAAGTTTTACAGTAAACAAAGATGGCACCTATACTGTAACTATTACTACCAATTACAGCATTGAGCCTAACCCTAATTGTACTTTTGATAGTTTAATTGATGTTACTCTAAATGTCACACAAGATACTACTCCGGCAGCAACTGCTACACGTACTGCGAATGGGCAAAGCAATGTCAGCATTGCCAGCGTTAGTGATTTAACTGCTAGCACATCTCCTACTACAGGTACTAACGATGACGGGTATTGGACTTTAAATTTACCATTTAATGTAAACTTTTTAAGCGAATCTTACTCTACAATATATGTAGGAACTAACGGATATATAACATTTGGTGGGGGATCAACTGATGAACCTATATATTTTGCTTCTAACATACCGTATCCTAAAATTATGATAGCTAGTGGTAATGCTAGCACAAATGGAGCAAGTAGTGATACAAGTTGTCAAAGAATTTATTATGGAACTGAATCTTCAGGAGTATACAGCACTCCAGTTAACACATATAGTTTTACTGCTATTAATAACAGTAACACAACATGGGCAATAAATGGTACTGACCGATCTGGAGCAGTTAGTGGTGATTCCGCGACAGTTAATTGTATTGTCGGTGATACTATTCAATTTACTAATAACGCAAACTTTGCTCATCCTCTTTATATAAAGACAGTTCAAGGCAACGGAACAAGTAACCAAGTGTCGGGTGCTACTAATCAAGGAGGGTATGGGGGAACAGTAATTAGCTGGACGCCTACCGCGGCTGGAACATATTACTATCAATGCGGCAGTCATTCAAGCATGAACGGCCAGATAATAGTAGGAGAAAATACTACTACAGATTATTATAGAATTGTATTTGAAGGCGATGCTTCAAGTAGTGGCACACTAGGTTCACCGGGAATACGATGGGAAGTAAGGTTTGATGAAAGTAACTTAGATGATTTTAGAGTTACTATTGAACAGAATAATAACATCCATACATCGATTGTACCTTTTACAACGGCAGAACTTAATGACTTTGGTTTTATTGCCAACAAGAGAATTCCAGTTCCTGTAGATGCTCTAGACGGAGACATTGAAGATGCTATTGATGAAGGCATTATTAACGTAAGTTCAGCAGGTAACGGACAATGGTATCATGCTCTGCCTGGTGATCAAGATTGGGATAATACTTTTGAAATGGGCAACAGATATCCTGATTCGGTAGATTTTCCTTACTATTACATGAGAGGTAGCTCGCCAGGACGATACGATACAACAGCAACTGGAGGATTTGATCTACCAACTATTGTAGTTGGAGCAGTAGGTGATTATGATACATTAGGTGATTCGCCTGCTTCCTATAGTGATAGAGGACCGGGTGTAACTATTTGGGCGCCGGGCACTTATATTCAAAGTGGTTATACTTCAGCGAGTTCTTACGCTGATCCTAGAAATGGCACATATAGAGTGGCTAAGATTTCCGGAACATCAATGGCTAGTCCCCAAGTAGCAGGAGTTATTGCTTGTCTGTGTGAAACTTATCCTGAAATGACTTGCGAAGAAGCAAGAGCTCTTATTGTAAATTTAGCAGAAAAGGATTCTTTAAGTGATACTGATTCTGGAAATTATGAGGATATTGGAGCTCTGTTAGGAGCACCAAATTTAATGTTGCGTTACATTCAACAAAGAAAAGCACAAGGAAATACATTTCCCAAACGGAATTTTAAAGCAAGACCGTCGTCTGGTGTTACATACCCAAGACCGCAGATCAGGCGTTAGGATAAATAGTTAGTAGGAGCATCGAATGGCAATACAACAAATCAATATCGGGAACTTAGTAAATGACGGCACAGGCGATGATCTTCGCACGGCATTTCAAAAAGTAAACGAAAACTTTACATCTCTCAATAACGAGCTCGCAGTCACAGGCGAAAACGTTGGAACTGGAGATGCTGATGTATTTGTACAAAAAGATGCGTTTAAATTACAGTTTAGAAAATTAGTTGGCGGCGATAATATTACTGTCACACAAAACGCAACAGATATTAATATCAGTACTAGCTTGCAAAATCTGTTCAATACTATTGTAACAGACACAGGAACAGTAAATGCGGCCAGCACAACAGACACAGTACAGATATTAGGCGGAAGCAATGTAAGAGTTGAAAACTCTGGAAACACAATTACTATTGATGCTGACATTGTAAATGCTCAATTAAATGGTCCGTTAAACTTAAACGGATATAGCATTACAGGATCAGGCAATATTAATATTACAGGTAATGTTACTGCTAGTAACTTCATTGGTTCATACGGTGGGTTCTCGCAAACCAGTATTACTGACGCATTATTTGTACAAGACTTTGGGGGTGTTGTAGTCCAAACAAACAATGCCATACAAGGACTTTATCAGATCGCTGATTACGATTTCGGAACAGTACTAGCACCATCTGAAAACGAAGTCGACCTTGGAAGTATAGTATAAACAAACGGAGATAAAAAACAAATGGCCTTAAGAATTAGAAGAGGAACCGACGCTGAGAGACTAACGATTACTCCTGGCAATGGCGAACTCATTTACACAACAGATACAAAAGCTCTGTATGTCGGAGACGGCTCAACAGCAGGCGGAAAATTACTTGCTAGTGGTAGCACAATTATCAGTGATATTGTACTAAACAGCAATGATATTACAGGAACTGGTAATATTGATATAACTGGTAACATTGATGTTACAGGAAATATTCATGCTACAGGAAGCATTACAGCAGATGGTAATTTAACACTTGGTGATGCCAACACTGACAGCATTACTATTAATGCTGACTTTACTTCAAACTTACTTCCAGATCAAACAGACAATTATAATTTAGGATCATCTACAAAAAGATGGAACGTTGCCCATATTAACAGTGTTTTGGCCACATCTGTTACAGCGGACAACTTGGCAGGTACTCTAGATGGTGACATTAAAGGTTCTGTATTCGGCGAAGACTCTACTCCGTTAGTCGATGCCATTGCTAGCAGAATTGTAGGTCCTATTCAAACAAGTCAAAATGCTGTATTCACAGGTAACGTCGATTTAACAGGTGCTACTGTTACAGGTGATATTACAGGCGACTTAACTGGTAATGTTACTGGTAATGTTACAGGCGATGTAACAGGCGACTTAACTGGTGATATGTATGACGGCAACGGCATTAAGGTTGTAGAAATTGATTCTCCTGCTGCAGGCGGTAGTACATTATTCTTTGGTACATTCGCAGGTGATGTACGTGGATCAATCTCAGGTGACGATTCAACTATACTAGTTGATCAAACTGAATCATCAATTAATTTAGACGGAACTATTAAAAACAACATTAGACCAAATACTGATAACAGTATTGAATTAGGCGGTTCACTAAATGGTTTCTCAGATGCTCATATCAGAAGCAAAATTTACATTGGCGAATATGACAATGTAAACTTGAGAACTGAGAAAATTGGTGGTACTGGGTTAGATAGATTTAGCGTAAAAGGCGGAGCAGTTGCTCGACCAGCAGTCACAACAACATTAAACGGTAATGTACAAACTGGTGTTTCGAGAACAACATTCGCTGTTAATAATGATACAAATATTCAAGCAGGTGCTATTGTTAGATTACCTGGTACATCAGAACTAGTGGTCGATAACGTAAGCTCAGGAGTTGTAACAACTACAACATCTTGGACAGCATCGGGCGGAACTGACGGAGACACAATATCGTTTTATAATCCGCCAAGACCTAATGCGATTTATACAGACTCTGCTCCAGCAACAGGTGTTGGACGTCCAGGTGATACAGCCGGTTTGATGTTTGCTGATGGTAGTTACATCTATGTATGTAGAGGTGATTACGACGGTGTTACAGAGATTTGGACTAGATCGGCTCATGTGTCTTGGTAAGGATTTGATTAATGGCATTAACTTGGAATTTATCTTCAGGTTCGCTAGGAACAATAAACGAACGTGAAAAACAGCAAATACTTTTAGATGTTAGTTCTGATACAGGAACTTACGATCTAGAATTAATTGCCGGCAGTATTCCAAGAGGCTTAAGAATCGAAGGTTCGAATATAGTAGGTACTCCTCTAGAAGTTGCAAAAGAAACAACTAGTAAATTTGTAATTAGAGCCACAGACGCAAATGACGTTGCTGATAGAACATTCAGTATAACTGTAGTCGGTGCTGACGAACCAACTTGGGTTACTCCAGAAGGCTTGTTACCAGTTGGTCCTAACGACACATACTTTGTTTTAGATAATGACAAAGTTGATTTTCAGCTACAAGTGCTTGATCCAGATATTCCAGCAGGCGACACAATTGAATATTATATTCCATTCAACGGAGGTCAACTTCCTCCAGGATTATCACTATCCAAGACAGGAAGAATCAGTGGCTTCACTGATCCTATCTTTAGTTTAGAGTATAAAATATACAGTGGTAATTTTGATCTAAACCTGTACGATACTGACCCATATGACTTAGGTATTCGTCCTTCTAACGGATTTGATACATTTGATTTTGACTCAGAAACATTTGACTTTTTTGAAGAAACTAATTTTCCAAAAAGATTAACGAGATACTATCAATTTACTATTGCCGCTTCTGACGGTATACACGAAATCCGTAGAACGTTTCAAATATATGTTGTTAGCGAAACTTTCTTAAAATCCGACAACACAATAATGCAAGTTGGTACTGGTATATTCCGTGCTGATAATACTCATTATAGAAATCCTGTTTGGATAACTGATCCTGATTTAGGTATTAAAAGAGCAAACAATTATGTTACTTTGTTCTTAGACGTATACGATCCGCCTACACTTGAAGGATTAATCACATACCAATTTGAAACTGTAAATCCAGAAATTTACGCAAAGACTATCGCAATTAGTTTAGTTGATAGAACATTCTTAGATATTGAAATTATTCCAGATGCTAAAGGCAATTGGAGTTTTCCAGTAAGAAATCAAAAACTTGCTATTAGAGATGTATATGATTTTGTTGATAGTACACTAGGCACATACACCATTAATAATGTTGAAACTCTTAACGAAGCGAAAAGACAATTTAGAATTCATTTAGATCCACAACTAGTTGAAAAGATTAGTAAAGACGTAGAAGTAGTTATTGGTAATACTAGCGAATTGCCTCCTGGTATGACTGTGGATACTATTAACGGCGAAGTGTTTGGACAGATACCATATCAACCAAGAATTACAGAAGAATATAAATTTACGGTAACTGCCAAAGCATTATACAACGGCGAAGTAAAAGCATCTACACCTAGAACATTTACCATTAAAATTATTGGCGAAATCGAAAGTGGCATTGAATGGATTAGCGATATTTTCCTCGGTAGCATTACACCGAACATTAGCAGTAACCTTTATGTTGATGCTGTTAGCAAATTAAGAGGCGGTACTACAGTATTCATTCTTCAGCAAGGAGAACTTCCTCCAGGTCTAACACTTTTAACAAGCGGTGAAATTGTTGGCAAGGTAAATCAAATTGGTACTAGTAGTTTAGATGGTATTACAAGGTTTTACAACAACGATGGTAGCAGTGCTCTGGATTACAGCAGTACAACTTACGATAGCAATCTAACTACATTTGACAGAGTATATACATTCGTTATTGCGGCTAGAGATATCTTTAATTACACCGAAAGTTCTAAAACTTTCCAAATTAGAGTTGACAGTGCAGCTGACATCAGTTATAGTAACTTATCGTTTAAGGTATTACAAAAACAAAGTAAACGTGTAAAATACAATAACTTTATCAACGATATAGATATATTTCCTCCAGCAAAAATATATCGCTACGGTGATCCGTTGTTCGGAGTACAGAACGAACTTAAAATGTTAATGTTCGCAGGCATAGAATCAAAAGATGCTTATACATTTGTTAATGCTATGACTCAAAATCACTACAATAAAAGATTAAAATTTGGTAGTGTAAATAAAGCGTTGGCAAAGAATACTACGACACAAGAAGTAGAGTATGAAGTTGTTTATGTTAATATTGTAGACAGTTTAGAAAAGAATGGAAAGTCTATTAGCAAACTAATTAATTTACCAGAAAAGATTAATTCACCTGTCTTAGTAAGTTATGATAAAATTAATGTTGATAGCAATATACCATTAGTAAGCGATAGAGATCATCAGAGAATTTGGCCTAATAGTATTAAAAATATGAGATCTAGGATTAAAGATATTGGAGTAAGAGACAGAACATTCCTTCCTCTTTGGATGCGTAGTATTCAAGAAAATAACTTTGTAGAGCCAGGTTTCGTTAGTGCTATGCCAATATGTTACTGTAAACCTGGGCAAGCTGATGATATTATATTAAATATAAAAAACAGTGGATTTGATTTTAAAACCATTGACTTTGTAGTAGATAGATATCACATTGATAATATAGACGGAGTTGCTGGCGATAAATACCTAGCATTTCCGCAACGTGGAGAAAAAGTATAATGGCAAGTAATATAAACGCAACACCAATTGATGAAACATATCCTATCGCAGGACAGGATAATGATACACAAGGTTTTAGAGACAATTTTAACTATATCAAAACCGGTTTAGTAACAGCGGCTAGTGAAATCACAGCCCTTCAAACTAATACAGCAGGTCTAAAAGTTAGTGCTGTAACAGATGGCGGCGACTTTAATGGACAAATTGTTAGTAATGCTGTATTCAAAGAAAACAGTCGACTAATTGTTAACGGAGGCGGCGTAACTCAAGCAACTGTTGAATTAGATTATCGTAATGGAGACTATCAAGTTTTCCAATTACAAAATAACGTAACTTTTAGTTTTAATGAAACGTATTTTCCAGACGGTGGTAACCTACAAGAATTCGAAATCGAATTAAGAGGCGACGGTACACAAAGAACTGTTTCATTCTCCACCGATGGCGATTATGCTTTGCTATATGAATCAAACTTTCCATCACCACTAACTGTACAGCAAACAGATACAATCCATATTATCAAAGTAAAGTTTAGACAAAGACAAGACGGAACAGCGTTTCCTCTTCCAGCAACAATCTTACTAAAATATGAAGGGTCATATTCTGTATGATACATCCTCTTCAAGAAAATCTATCCAATTTAAAGGATAACGAAATTGAAGAAAAGCTCAATGAGTTAACCAAAAAAATGGTAGTAGCTCAACGAATTGGCAATCAAGAACTATTGACACAAGTACAAACTTTTGTTACAATATACAGAGAAGAAATGAGTAATCGTTATAGAAGAACAATGATGAATTCATCTCAGGAATTGGAAAAAGGCGACTTGGATCAATTAGTTAATGTTGACAAATAAAGACAAAGATTTAATAGAAGGTATCTTAACGCACGGTCCAGATATTCTGGAAACAGCGTATACTGACAGTATCAGCGAAAACATACAAAAGTATGTGGATCGTTGTGTTCAAGAACACCTTAACTATCCCATGCCAATGGTAGATCTACCAACTTCTAGAGATTGGTTTATTCCTAATGAATACAAAAATATGGACATGGAAAAGTGGTTGATTGAGCAATGTGCTACTGATCAAGAACTTGAACGTGTTACACAAGAGATTGAGCTTTTTAAAAAACACAATCTTTATGATGTCTTGTCTGTAATGAAATACATCGTTGATACACTTCGTAGTCAAAATGTAGTTTGGGGAGTTGGCAGAGGTAGTTCCGTTTCTTGCTATTGCCTATACCTCATTGGGATACATAAAGTAAACAGTATTAAATATGAGCTACCAATAAACGAATTCTTTAAAGGAGAATAATATGGCAAAGACCGTTAGAACTATGCAAGGTAAAGAAATTGATATGGAGAAACTTCAGTTAGCAAATGAAATGACTCCTGCTGTAGGCAATGCTAAAGTGAATGCCCGAGGAGATCAATTAGGACCTGGTGGACAAATTATTAAAACCCGTGAAGAAATCATGAAAGATTTTTACACCAAGAGAAATAAAAACTCAGTTGAACCAGACAATAAAATGGTTAATACCGATACAGAGGAGTAAAAATGCCTACCCTAAAAAACGTAAACATTAGACCAATTAGAGACAATGTTCTTGTATCAGACATGGAATTTGGTGAGATGAAAACAAAAAGTGGTCTTATCATTACTTCCGATGACGGTAAAGCACATGGTGTAAAACCACGTTGGGGTAAAGTATTTGCTGTCGGACCAGAACAAAAAGATGTAGAAGTAGGTCAATGGGTTTTGGTAGAACACGGGCGGTGGACACGTGGCATAGAACTTATCGATGAAGCAGACGGCGAAGAAGTAAAAACTATTATCAGAATGGTCGAAACAAAAGCAATGCTTTGTATTTCTGATGAAAAACCTAACACAACTTATATCGGTAAAGAGTTTAGTGACGGTCCAGCAGAGATNCGTCCAGAAGAGTTTGGAGCAAGATAATGACAAATCCNTTTAAAGATATNGACACGTTTCANACAGCNTGTGATCAAGANCCTAGNGAAGCAAANTANAAAATGTATCTNGATNTNATCCGTGANGAAACNGANGANNTAGAAGAAGCTATCCNAGACAACGANAAAGTNGAACAACTCGACGCACTAGTTGACATTCTTGTTGTTACAATGGGAGCCATTCGTGCCGCAGGTTGGGACGGAGAAGCAGCCTGGAAAGAAGTAATGGATACAAACTTTGCTAAGATTGATCCAGACACAGGTAAAGTACGCAAGCGTGAAGACGGAAAGGTGTTAAAACCGGACGGATGGAAAGCGCCTGAATTGGCACAATTTATCAATTAATCTTTATATAGGGTCTTGACAGACCCTATTATTTTCTGTATAATATCTATATGAAAGTCGGAATTACATTCTCATCTTTTGACCTTTTCCATAGTGGTCATGTTGCTATGCTTAAAGAAGCACGGGCGAACTGTGACTACATGATGGTTGGATTACAAACAGATCCAACTATTGATAGGCCAGAAAAGAACAAACCAATACAAAGTGTATTTGAACGCTATGTACAACTTGAGGGTTGTAAGTACATTGATCAAATTATCCCCTATGAAACAGAGAAAGATCTACTTGATATTTTGTTAACATATCATATAGATGTACGATTTATTGGGGAGGAATATAAACCAAACGACTTTACAGGCAAACAAATATGTGTTGACAAAGGTATTGAAATATACTATAATAAGAGACAACATTCATTTAGTACAAGTGGTTTAAGAAAAAGGATAGAACAGTCATGAAAGAACTTTGGGTAGAAAAATATCGTCCTAAGACAGTAGACGGTTATGTGTTTCGAGACGAAGCACAACGTAAACAAGTCAATCAATGGATTAAAGACAAAACTATTCCTCACTTGCTTTTTAGTGGAAACGCAGGTATTGGTAAAACTACATTGGCTAAATTGTTGTTT
>JGI26088J50261_1001951_pt1 | contig 10756 bp, 12 predicted proteins | sample SaaInl1SG_22_DNA_FD_50261 | JGI IMG/M metagenome (IMG submission 50261)
GCAACAAAAGCAGTATCAAATTTCTAGAGAATCGGAACATTTCTTTGTCAACAGTCGAGGGAAAAAGCTATCCGAAGCATTTGTATATGAGACAGTAAAAACCTANCTTAGTAAGGTATCCACCAAAACCAAAAGAAGCCCACATGTACTTCGACATAGCTTCGCCACACATTTGTTGGATCAAGGTGCAGATTTAAATGCGATCAAGGATTTATTGGGTCATAGTAGCATCGCTGCCACGCAACACTATACCCACAGCAGCATGAAAAAAATCCATGATATTTATAAAAAAGCGCACCCCAGAGAAAAAAACAACTAAAAAACAAATATATGGTCACGATGCATTTTAGAGCGGTAAACTACAAAGCCGACATCAAGCTAAAAGAATTTGCCAAAAAGCGAATCGAAAAACTTTCCTTATTTCANAATCAGATTATTGAAGTTTTTGTTTTTACGAAAGTGGAAAACAGCTCGGATGGGNTCAATAAATGGGCAGAGCTCAAAATTGGAGTGCCTGGAGACGATATTGTAGTNAAAAAAATAACCAAATCTTTTGAAGAATCCATCAACTCTGCAGCGGAGAGTGCGGAGCGGATTTTAAAACGCAGAAAGGAAAAAGNACGAATCCTCTAAAAATTTCATTTTTTTCTTTTGATAGCATAAAAATTAGCATTTAATTTGCATCGATTTTGCGAAAGCGGAATCCTAAAGGCCGATGTAGCTCAGCTGGCTAGAGCAGCTGATTTGTAATCAGCAGGTCGTGGGTTCGAGTCCCTCCATCGGCTCTTTAACAAAGTAAAAGTNAACAGTNNGTCAGATTTTTCTGACGGATAATGGCCAAAATCACANTGTTTNTTCTACTTTTTAAATGCTCATTGAAAATAGGGGAGATACTCAAGCGGCCAACGAGGACAGACTGTAAATCTGTTGTTTTTTAACTTCGCAGGTTCGAATCCTGCTCTCCCCACAGTTGAGATTTTGTAAATTGTTTATATTTGCTATCTCATTACCAACACTGGTTATTACCAGTACAACGCGAGAGTAGCTCAGTTGGTAGAGCGTCAGCCTTCCAAGCTGAATGTCGCCGGTTCGAACCCGGTCTCTCGCTCTCTTTTTTTTACGCCGATGTAGCTCAGGGGTAGAGCGTTTCCTTGGTAAGGAAGAGGTCACGAGTTCAAATCTCGTCATTGGCTCTCTCTACCGAGGAGTTTGAAAAACGTTTTTCGACTCCTTTTTTCATTTTTTCTCCTTTTTAAAGCACTCTTTGAATGGATTCCCATTTCTCTTAAAAAANCTTTTTAAGCTCAGGTTTATCGCTGGGGGTTTGCTATATTTAAAAGAGATAAATAAAAAATCTTTTTACGAAATAAATTTCAATTCTATGCAAAGGAGAGCTCAAGCTTTTTATTTCCTTTTTTTTTGTGGACTGACTGTTTTTGCACAAAGCTCAACTAATTTTAAAGGAACTGATACCGATAGAGAACAAGTAGTGTCGGTAATCGAACAATTGAACCAAGCGATGGTAGATCGAGACGAGGACACGTTGAGAAACCTCACGATGGAAGAACTGACCTATGGACATTCCAGTGGAACTCTTGAGGATAAAAAGGCCTTTGTAGAAGCCGTCGTCCACGGGGATTTTGATTTCACCTCCACAGCTACGGAAAATCAAACCGTCTTTTTTTCAGGAAACGATACGGCTGTAGTACGGCATATTTTCTTGATCGAAGCCCTAAGTAAAGGGCAGCCTGTACAAATTCGGATTGGCAATATGATGGTCTTGAAGAAACAGAAAAAGCAGTGGAAACTGTTGGCCCGTCAGGCCTATAAGCTATAAGATAGCAATGACGTTTTACTATTCACAACTCTTTAGTAGGAAAACGCGTACACGGCTGTCTTTCGATGCTGACCCATTTCTTTGAGACTTGTTTTTAATTCCTTAGGTAGGGTCTTCCAGCGTTTGTGTGTGATACGGATGTAGCCTGTAGCTTTTTGTTGAATCAGTTGAACCAATTGGTTTTGGTCTATGTTTTGGACCTTTCCCTGGGTATAAAATTGACTCGAATACGATTTTTGATCCAAGGAGTAAAGGGGGGCTTGGGGATTGAGATTTTCTAGAAGATACTTATCGGTATTGTTCTTGTACAAAGGGCGTGCAAGACCTGAAACTAAAAGAAAAAGAAGCGTCAGAGGAATTCCCACTCCAATAGCCAGATAGGTTTTTTTGTTTTTGACTTCTTTCCAAAAATATACGATCAATAAAGCCACAGGAACCATAGCAGGAAGGATGTAGGGATGGATTAAGCTTTTTGAAGAAGTAAAAAAGAAAGGGGTCCATACCATCCAGAGGAGTAAAAACAAAGTCCATGCAGTTCCCTTAATCTGTTTCCATTTTTTCAAAAATAGCCGAACGAGTAACACGGACCAAGGCAAGATAAAGACAACGAAAAACAACCAAACAATTCCCAGTGGTTGTTGCTTGGGAAAGCCGTATTTGTCTCCCTTCCATTCGGAATTGAAATAGCGTTCAAAATGTTCCCCTACAAGGAAGTAATCAAGAAACCCAGGAGACCGCTGTTCTGCTAAGAGATACCAAGGCAGACTCAGTGCTAGGGTGAGGAAAATGCCCCCCAGCCAGGGAGCTGTGCGGAGTGCTTTTTTGATGTTCCCTGTAAACAAGCACCAGAGTCCAATGGGGGGTAAGGTCAAGACTGCAACGATGGGACCCTTTGCCAATAACCCGAGACCTAATCCAGCAAAAAACAAATAGCCCCAATACGAAGTGCTCTCTTTTTGTATGGCTTCCCAAAAGCTCAGNAAAACTAACGCAATGCTAAAGCTTAAAAAAAGGTCGGTGGAAACTACCCCGGCGTGCAAATAAAATTCNGGCAAGCAAAGCAAAACAATTCCTGGAAAATAGGAACCNTTCCCTTTTTTGTAGCGTCTTAAAAAAAGTCCCATCCCCACGGCCAGAAGTAAATAAGGCAAACGCACGAAGAAGGCGTGGTCTCCAAAAAGGAAAATACTCAATGCACTTGCCCAAGTAGATAGTGGGGGTTTGGCCCAAAAGGGCACCCCATAATCGATATGGGGGACTACCCAATTTCCGGTTTCTGCCATGATCCGTGCGATCTCTGCGTAGCGCGCTTCGGTTTTGTCCATCAGCGGAAGGCTGAAATTGAAAATCCCACGAATCAAAACCAATCCCCAAAATAAATAGGGGTGCCCTTTTGGATTTAAAAAGAAGTGTAGAGCTTTTTTCATTTGTACTTCCTATAGATTTTAAACAAGTCTTTCCAAACCAACAAACCATAGCTCGGCTCGATCCTAGAATCTCCCAAATCTACCCACCTGTTTAACGGAACTTCTTTAGAAAAAGTGATAAAGTTATTGATCCCGTAAAATTTCTTGAGTCGGAAAAAAATTTCCACATCGAACAGCCAACGGGAAAGAAAAGGTTTTTCAAAAGCGACAGGAATAATTTCAGCACTAAAAATTTTACAGCCACACTGGGTATCGTACACGGGTAGCTGCAACATTTTTGAGATCAGCGTCGCAATAACCCGACCGATCAAAAAACGGTACCACTTCCGCTGGATGTGGTTGTCAAGTTTTTTTAAACGGGATGCAAATACAAATTGAGTGTGTTTGTCGATTTTTTTTGCCAAAGCATAACATTCTTCCAACGGGGTGGAGAGATCTGCATCTAAAAACGCAATGCGATCGCAGTTCTTTTCTTTTAAAATCGAACGCATACCCAGACGTACAGCATTCGCTTTTCCTAAATTTTTTTCTTGATCAATGAGGTTCACTTGTTCGGGGTATTGGTGCTCCATCTTTTTGAGTACCTCAAGGGTTTGATCTGTAGAACCGTCATTCACGAAACAAAAAGTCAACTGGGGATGGGTTTTCAAAAAATCTTCAAAGATGGCAGTTTCCAACCTTTCGGATTCGTTGTAACAAGGAACGACAATCGCAAAATTCATAAAGGGATTTTTGAAGAATCTAAAACATCCAATAAAGAAACAAAAATAAAGATTTATCCCCTTAACAAAGACTCAAGTTCTACAGGAATTTCTAAACATTTTGGTTTTAAAAAAAAGGGCTGGAGTTCAACGGATTAGCACTTTGCGAATCAAAAACATTAAAAATCAGATTTACATACAAAAAAAATGCATAAAACAATCTTTGAAATGAAAAAAATTAATAAATTTGCGCTCCTAAAAATAACATTGAAACAACAATAATTATGGCTAAAGAAACATTTGACCGGTCAAAACCCCACTTAAATATTGGAACCATTGGTCACGTAGATCACGGAAAAACAACACTTACTGCAGCAATTACTAAGGTACTAGCAGATGCAGGTTTTTCTGAAGCAAGAAGCTTTGATCAAATCGATAATGCTCCTGAAGAAAAAGAGCGTGGAATTACGATCAACACGTCACACGTAGAATATCAAACTGCAAATCGTCACTATGCTCACGTTGACTGTCCAGGTCACGCCGACTATGTAAAGAACATGGTTACAGGTGCTGCTCAGATGGATGGAGCTATTCTTGTTGTTGCTGCAACAGACGGTCCGATGCCACAAACTAGAGAGCACATCTTATTAGGACGCCAGGTTGGTGTACCTCGTATTGTTGTTTTCTTGAACAAGGCGGACATGGTAGACGACGAAGAATTATTAGAACTTGTAGAAATGGAAGTGCGTGAATTGCTTTCATTCTATGATTATGACGGAGACAACACTCCCGTGATATTAGGTTCTGCACTAGGCGCCTTAAACGGTGAGCAAAAGTGGGTAGATACCGTAATGAAATTAATGGATGAAGTCGATACATGGATCGAACTTCCAAAGCGAGATGTAGATAAAGACTTTTTAATGCCTGTTGANGATGTATTCTCTATTACAGGTCGAGGAACAGTTGCTACAGGTCGAATCGAAACTGGAGTTGCCAACACAGGTGATGAAATTGACATCATCGGAATGGGAGCTGAAAAAATGAAGTCAACCATTACGGGTGTGGAAATGTTCCGTAAAATCTTAGACCGNGGAGAAGCGGGTGATAACGTAGGTATCTTATTNAGAGGTATTGAAAAAACGGATATCAAACGAGGAATGGTAATCTGTAAGCAAGGTTCTGTAACGCCTCACGCCAAATTCAATGCTGAGGTTTATATCTTGAAGAAAGAAGAAGGAGGACGTCACACTCCGTTCCACAACAACTACCGTCCACAGTTCTATGTCCGTACAACAGACGTTACTGGAAACATCGAACTTCCTGATGGAGTAGAAATGGTCATGCCTGGAGATAACCTTACGATTAAAGTTGATTTGATTCAACCTATTGCCTTGAGCATTGGATTGCGTTTTGCGATTCGTGAAGGGGGTAGAACCGTAGGTGCAGGACAGGTAACAGAAATCCTAGACTAAATAAAATGTTTTTAAAATGACATTCAAGGTGTCCGCCTATCGCGGGCGCCTTTTGTGTCAAATAAATACGGGTTTAGCTCAGTTGGTAGAGCACTGGTCTCCAAAACCAGGTGTCGGGAGTTCGAGCCTCTCAACCCGTGCTAATAAAAAGTATAGATGGCAGCAATGATTGATTACATCAAAGATTCATTTGAAGAATTAAAAAATAATGTTTCCTGGACGGAGCGTTCAGAGCTTCAACGTTTGGTTGTCATTGTACTTGTGTTTTCTGTATTGTTTTCTTTGGCAATATGGGGAGCAGACACTTTGCTTTCCAAAGTGATACAATTTTATTTTAATTTGATCGGATAAGGATGGCAGTAACGACAAGCGATAAAAAATGGTACGTAGTACGTGCTGTAAGCGGTCAAGAGGCCAAAATCAAGGACTATATCATGTCCGAGATCACTCGTTTTGGGTATGATCATCTAGTAGAGGACATTTTGGTACCTACCGAAAAAGTCGTACAAATTCGAAACGGAAAAAAAATCAACAAAGAGCGTACGTATTTTCCAGGATACATTATGATCAAAGCAAATTTATCTGGAGAACTTCCCCACATTATTAAGTCTGTTACCAATGTTATTGGATTTTTAGGAGAGACAAAAGGGGGAGAACCTATTCCGATGCGTGAAGCAGAAGTCAATCGGATGCTCGGGAAAGTTGATGAGCTAGCCTTAACAACAGAACACATTTCGATTCCCTTTACGATGGGTGAAAATGTAAAAGTAATCGATGGTCCATTTAACGGATTTACAGGATCTATCGAAAAAGTAAATGAAGAAAAACGCAAACTCGAAGTGATGGTCAAAATCTTTGGACGGAAGACCCCACTGGAGTTGAGTTATATGCAAGTAGAAAAACTATAAATGTTACATAAATTAGGATGGTGTAGCCGCTTCCACATCTACATCCTCTTAAAATTAAATTAGACAATGGCAAAAGAAGTAAGTAAAGTTTTAAAACTACAAGTTCGGGGAGGTGCTGCGAATCCATCGCCACCGGTTGGACCCGCGCTCGGATCTGCAGGAGTCAATATCATGGAGTTTTGTAAGCAATTTAACGCACGAACCCAAGATAAACCTGGTAAAGTTTTACCAGTNGCGATTACTGTATATGTTGACAAGTCCTTTGAATTTGTCATCAAGACTCCGCCAGCGGCCGTACAACTGATGGAAGCAGCCAAAGCTAAAAAAGGTTCTGGAGAGCCCAATCGAAACAAAGTGGCCACGGTCACTTGGGATCAGGTTAAGCTTATCGCAGAAGATAAGATGCCTGACTTGAACGCCTTTACCGTAGAATCTGCTATGAAAATGGTAGCTGGAACGGCTCGTTCGATGGGTTTCAAAATCTCTGGAGAAGCTCCCTTTTAATTATTAATAGAAAGCAATGGCTAGATTAAGTAAAAAACAAAAAGAAGCACGAGCAAAGGTAGATCCTAAAAAAATCTACACGCTCCAAGAAGCTTCCGCTTTGGTAAAAGAAATTACCAATACAAAATTTGATGCGAGCGTAGACTTGGCAATTCGATTGGGTGTAGACCCAAAAAAGGCCAATCAAATGGTTCGTGGTGTGGTTACTCTACCTCATGGTACAGGAAAGGACGTCCGCGTTCTGGCTCTAGTAACCCCCGATAAAGAAGCAGAGGCTAAAGAAGCCGGTGCGGATCATGTAGGTCTGGATGACTACCTTCAGAAAATCAAAGACGGCTGGACTGATGTTGACGTAATTGTCACCATGCCCAGTGTAATGGGAAAANTAGGTCCTTTGGGACGCGTATTAGGTCCTCGTGGCTTGATGCCCAACCCCAAAACAGGAACAGTGACTATGGACATCAAAAAAGCAGTCGCTGATGTAAAAGGAGGGAAAATCGATTTTAAAGTGGACAAAACAGGAATTGTACACGCTTCCGTTGGGAAAGCGTCTTTTACTGCGGAAAAGATTTTTGAAAACGCAGATGAGTTATTGAAAACCATTATGAAATTAAAACCTTCTACTTCAAAAGGAACTTATGTCAAAAGCGTTTTTATGTCTAGTACGATGAGTCCTGGAATTTCCATAGACACCAAACTAGGTTAACGCACAATACGCAAGCAATGACAAGACAAGAAAAAAACGAAGCAATAGAAAGCCTTAAAGAAGCTTTAGGAGGAGTCAAAACCCTCTATTTAGCAGATATTGCAGGATTGGATGCAACACAAACAAGCAACCTGAGAAGGGCTTGTTTTAAGCAGAACATCAAACTGCAAGTGGTTAAAAATACATTACTCGCCAAAGCTATGGAAGCTTCCACCCATGACTTTGGAGAGTTGACAGGTATCCTGAAAGGGAATACCTCGTTGATGTTTTCCGAAACGGGAAATGCACCTGCAAAGGTGATCAAGGACTTTAGAAAAAAGTCGGAAAAACCCATTTTAAAAGGTGCCTTTATCGAAGAAGCCATTTATATTGGAGATGACCAACTAGACGCTCTAGTAGCGATCAAATCTAAAGATGAATTGATTGGAGAGATTATAACTTTGTTACAATCCCCAACCAAAAACGTGGTTTCTGCACTTCAGTCAGGAGGTGGGAAACTCTCTGGAATTTTAAAAACACTTTCAGAACGTTAATTCCTGATCCAAAAAAGTACGCACTCGAAATAACACAATAAAGTTTTAACAGAAAAATTAGTAACATGGCAGATTTAAAAGAATTCGCAGAACAACTGGTCAACTTGACGGTAAAAGAAGTCAATGAGTTGGCTGATATTTTAAAAGATGAGTACGGAATCGAACCTGCTGCAGCTGCAGTAGCGGTTGCTGGACCTGCTGGTGGCGGTGCCGCTGGTGGAGGTGAAGAGGAAAAGTCAGAATTTGACGTGATCCTTAAAGCCGCTGGAGCTTCTAAACTCGCAGTAGTAAAATTAGTAAAAGAATTGACTGGTCTTGGGCTTAAAGAAGCCAAAGAATTAGTTGACGGTGCACCCGCTCCTTTGAAAGAAGGAATTGCTAAAGATGAAGCAGAAGCGCTTCAAAAATCTCTAGAAGAAGCAGGTGCCGAGGTTGAGCTTAAGTAGTCTCAATCCATACCAATAGAGGTCTAGGCTTTTGGATTTTTTCCAAAGGCCTATCCCTTTTTAGTGTCCGCCCCTTTTGTATGATGACCATTAAAACACAGTTAGATGCCTAGTAAACAGAGCCAAAGAACCAACTTCGCAGGAGCACAACACACTCCCAACTATCCCGATTTTCTGGATATACAGATCAAATCCTTTCAGGATTTTTTCCAGTTAGAAACAAAATCTGACGAACGTAATGTTGAAGGTCTCTTCAATACGTTTAAAGAAAACTTTCCTATTTCGGACACAAGAAATCAATTTGTTCTTGAATTTTTAGATTATTTCGTGGATCCTCCACGCTACTCTATTCAAGAATGTATCGAACGAGGACTGACCTATTCCGTCCCGCTCAAGGCACGTTTGAAACTGTACTGTAACGACCTGGAACACGAAGACTTTGAAACCATTGTACAGGATGTCTTTTTAGGTACAATTCCTTATATGACACCTAGTGGTACCTTTGTGATTAACGGTGCTGAACGTATTGTTGTTTCNCAGTTGCACCGCTCTCCAGGGGTGTTCTTTGGTCAATCCTTCCACGCCAACGGTACCAAATTATATTCGGCTCGTGTGATTCCATTTAAAGGGTCTTGGATCGAATTTGCAACAGACATCAACAGTGTGATGTACGCCTACATTGACCGTAAGAAAAAATTACCAGTTACAACTTTATTCCGAGCTATCGGTTTTGAGCACGACCGTGACATTTTGGAAATCTTTGACCTTGCAGAAGAAATTAAAGTAACCAAAGCCGGATTGAAGCGCGTTTTGGGAAGAAAATTAGCTGCACGAGTCTTAAAAACGTGGCACGAAGACTTTGTTGATGAAGATACAGGAGAGGTTATCTCCATCGAGCGAAACGAGATCATCATCGATCGAGATACCATACTCGAAAAAGAACACATTGACGAGATCATAGAGGCGAGTGTAAAAAATATTCTTTTACACAAAGTAGATGCACATATGTCGGACTACGCCATCATCTACAACACCTTACAAAAAGATCCAACCAATTCAGAAAAAGAAGCGGTAGAGCACATTTATCGCCAACTGCGAAATGCGGAACCACCAGATGANGACACGGCACGAGGAATTATAGACAAGCTCTTTTTCTCGGACCAGCGTTATAACCTGGGTGAGGTAGGACGCTANCGNATGAATAAAAAACTCGGTTTAGAGGTTGAAATGGACAAGCAGGTCTTAACCAAATTAGACATCATTACCATTGTAAAATATTTGATTGAACTGATCAACTCCAAAGCAGAGATTGACGATATTGACCACCTTTCTAACCGACGTGTACGGACGGTAGGTGAGCAGTTGTCTTCTCAGTTTGGTGTAGGTCTGGCACGTATGGCAAGAACCATTCGCGAACGAATGAATGTTCGGGACAATGAGGTGTTTACTCCCATTGACTTAATCAATGCCAAAACTTTATCCTCTGTGATCAACAGTTTCTTTGGAACCAACCAGTTGTCTCAGTTTATGGATCAAACCAACCCGCTGGCAGAAATCACGCACAAGCGTCGTTTGTCTGCTTTAGGTCCAGGAGGACTTTCACGGGAACGCGCCGGTTTTGAGGTTCGAGATGTACACTACACCCACTACGGAAGGTTGTGTCCCATCGAAACCCCTGAAGGACCCAATATTGGATTGATTTCTTCANTAGGAGTGTTTGCCAAAGTAAATAACCTTGGATTTATTGAAACTCCTTACCGAAAAGTTGAAAATGGAAAAATCAATTTAAAAGAAACCCATTACCTCAGTGCCGAGGAAGAAGAGGATCAATTGATTGCCCAAGCCAATATCAATTTTGATAAATCGGGTAAGATCCTGGATGAAAAAATCATTGCACGGGATCAGGCGGATTTCCCTGTAGTAAGTCCAGATCAAATTAACTATACAGACGTTGCACCGAATCAGATCGCTTCGATTTCAGCTTCATTAATTCCCTTTTTGGAACACGATGATGCAAACCGTGCCCTGATGGGATCCAACATGATGCGCCAAGCGGTACCGCTTTTACGTCCCGAGTCTCCCATTGTAGGAACTGGATTGGAAAAGCAAGTCGCTTCGGATTCTCGTGTACTGATTAATGCGGAAAACGATGGTGTTGTTGAATACGTCGATGCAGAAAAAATTTCAATCCGTTATGACTTTACTGACGAACAAGAGCTCGT